>Ga0315285_10009403_pt1 | contig 9989 bp, 15 predicted proteins | sample YL17G09_36_MG_FD_203698 | JGI IMG/M metagenome (GOLD analysis project Ga0315285, IMG submission 203698) | Sediment microbial communities from Yellowstone Lake, YNP, Wyoming, USA - YL17G09_36 | ecosystem: Environmental > Aquatic > Freshwater > Lake > Sediment | place: USA: Wyoming | collected... | reverse complement strand
GCTATAATCCTTGAGCCGATAATGAGACTTGAAGTTATAATACCGGCTGATTTTTTAGGCGATACCATAGGAGATTTGAGCGCCAGAAGAGGCAGGATTGAAGAAACAAAAGACAGAATAGATTTTAAAGTCATTGAAGCCAAGGTTCCTTTAGCCGAAATGTTTGGATATGCGACAGCTTTGAGGTCATTGACAGAAGGACGAGGAACTTTTACAATGGAATTTGACCATTACGAACAAGTCCCCCAGAATATCGCCCAGGAAATAATTGAAGGTAAAAGAAGATAGGACTCTTGACCCCGCACTAAATTTGCGATATAAATATTAAGAAGGCTTAAAAATTATAGTTTAACTTGTAATTCTTGCGCGACGCACTAATGCGAATAGCGTTGTACCGCTTTGCGGGACTGGCCTATTCGGCCACGTGCGTCGCCATAGAGTTCATTGGCAAATTTAGTGCGGGGTTGACTTTATTCTTACATTTAATAGAATAATAATATAACAATTTAAAATATAATATAAACATAATTTCATGGTTCATACGGCCTGTAACGAATAATTTGTTGCCAGCTGTATGTCTCATGGTTTTAATTTTTCTATGGCAGAAAAAGAAAAGTTTGTAAGATCAAAGCCGCACGTCAATATCGGTACTATTGGCCATGTTGCCCATGGTAAAACGACTACAACCGCGGCAATCTTAAAGGTTTCAAAATTGAAAGGCATGTCTGCTTCCGAAAAAGGAGTGGATGATTTAAATGCTGCTCCTGAGGAAAAAGCCAGAGGTTTGACTATTTCAATTTCACACGTCGAGTTCGAATCTGACAAAAGACACTATGCCTTAATTGACTGTCCCGGACATGCGGACTACGTAAAGAATATGATTACCGGAGCCGCTCAAATGGATGGCGCGATTTTAGTTGTTTCAGCGCCCGACGGCCCGATGCCTCAAACCAGAGAGCATATTTTGTTAGCCAGACAGGTTGGACTTCCTTCTTTACTGGTTTTCTTGAATAAGGTTGATATGGTTGATGACCCAGAAATTATTACCTTAGTTGAATCGGAGTTGAGAGAACTTCTGAAAAAATACGAATTCCCGGGAGACACAACCCCGATAATCAAGGGCTCGGCTTTAAAAGCCTTGGACGCCAAATCAATTGATGATGAAGCAGCTAAACCAATAATGGAGTTGATCAAAGCTGTTGACGAATTCATTCCCGATCCTTCCAGAGAAATGGATAAACCATTTCTAATGGCAATTGAAGATGTATTTACAATTGCAGGCCGTGGTACCGTAGCCACAGGAAGAATTGAGAGAGGAATTATTAAGCCCAACGAAGAAGTAGAATTAATGGGATTAAAACAAACAATAAAGACAGCTGTTGTGTCCGTTGAAATGTTTAATAAAACCTTGGATGAGGGAAGAGCTGGAGACAATGTTGGAATATTGCTGAGAGGTTTAAAGAAAGAAGACGTGCAAAGAGGCCAGGTATTAGCAAAGGCAGGCAGCATTACACCTCACACCGAATTTGACGGAGAGGTTTACATACTAACAAAAGAAGAAGGCGGAAGACACACCCCATTCTTTTCAGGATATAAGCCCCAGTTCTATATAAGAACAACTGATGTTACCGGAGATGTTGTTTTGCCCGAAGGAACGGAAATGGTGATGCCTGGGGATACTGTAAATTTAAAAATCAAATTACTTGCTCCAATTGCTTTGGAAGAGAAACAAAGATTTGCTATCCGTGAAGGAGGAAAGACCGTAGGAGCAGGAGTAGTTACAAAAATATCGAAATAATCACCGAATAACGAATATACGGATGAACTTAATGAGCTCTTTTCTTGACTTGTGACGAATTCATAAATTCAAAAGGGATTCGGCGTTCGTTGATAATTGATGTTCTTTTAAGATGACAAAAAAGACAAATATTAATCCATTGCCATCTCCTGCCAAAAAGCGGGCAGATGCAGTTAAAGAAAAAGAAGCTGAATTAAAACCCAGACTTAGGATTAAATTGAAATCATATGACCACAAGGTCATTGACAATAGCGCCCATCAGATTGTAGAGACAGCTTTGCGTCATGGAAGCGAAGTATTGGGACCCGTTCCTTTGCCGACCGAAATTCACAAATACACTGTCAATAGATCTTCTTTTGTCCATAAAGATGCAAGGGAACAGTTTGAAATGAGGGTTCATAAGAGACTAATTGACATTTTGACTCCAGACCAAAAAGTGATTGATGCATTGATGAATTTGAACTTGCCAGCAGGCGTGGATATTGAAATTAAGATGTAATCCCTACTAATTACGAATCGGTACGAATTTACGAATTATCACTTTTGTTTTATTATGAACATAAATAATTTTTTCAAAAATTAATAAAACAATAAGTTTAACTAACCATAAGGAAACAAATTGCGGGGTTAGTGCCCCGTATTTTGTTTGAAGCTATTATTCGTATATTCGTAAATATTCGTTATTCGTAGTGAACATGAAATTCATATTAGGAAAAAAATTAGAAATGAGTCAAATATTTGATGAAAAAGGAAATGTTGTTCCGGTAACTTTAATTGAAGCCGGACCCTGTCAGGTAACTCAAGTGAAGACAAGGGAGAAAGACGGATATCAGGCTATTCAGATAGGATTTGAAAAAATAGAGAAGTTAAAAAAAATAAAAAAGACAATGAAAGGAAAAGAATTTAAATATCTGAAAGAATTTGAGAACGGAGAGTTAAAAGTTGGAGATCAGATTTTAGCAACAGTTTTTAAGGAAGGGGAGAAAGTGAATGTTTCCGGGATATCAAAAGGCAAGGGATTTGCAGGTGTGGTAAAAAGATGGCATTTTAAAGGCCAGTTTAAAACTCATGGCACGAAAGAAAAATGGAGATCCCCGGGTTCAATTGGCCAAAGATGGCCCCAAAGAGTTATTAAAGGAAAGAAAATGGGAGGCAGGATGGGAAGCGACAGAACAACAGTTAAAAATTTGAAAATAGCGAAAGTTGATCCAGAAAATAATATACTCGCTGTGCGTGGAGCAGTTGCAGGACATAGGGGCACTTTACTTGAAATCCGAGGAGAATAGAGGATGCGGCTTGCCCCGTAGTTAAATTCGAAGAATTTATACTATGGGGTACCTGGCAGAAATGGAATATTATTGGAAATCCGCTCTGGAAAATAATTTTAAGACCAAAAAAGATGAAAGCAGTGATTTATAATCAAAAAGGAGAAAAGACTAAAGAAAGCATTATTTTACCTAATGAGATTTTCAATGTGGAGATGAATTCCGATTTGCTTTGGCAGGTTGCAGTTTCCCAAGCGGCAAACAGAAGAAGAATTATCGCCAATACTAAAGATAGATCCGAAGTGAGAGGCGGGGGCAGAAAACCCTGGCGTCAAAAAGGAACAGGAAGAGCCAGGCATGGTTCCATAAGATCTCCGATTTGGAGACATGGAGGGGTAACTTTTGGCCCTAATACAGACACTATTTTTAAAAAAAATATTGCAAAGAAAATGAGGAGAAAAGCTTTATTTATGGCCTTGACAGCCAAGGCCATAAAAGAGCTCTTAATTGTTTTAGATGATTTAAAAATAGAAAAACCAAAAACAAAATTAATGAATGATATTTTGGAAAAATTACCGGGGAAAGGATCGACAAGGTTAGTTCTTTTACCTCAAAAAGATGAAGCCATTATCAAAGCAACAAGGAATATTCCAAAAACGGGCATTGAACTGGCAAAAAATATTAATGTTTTGGACTTACTCTCTTTTAAATACTTGGTCCTTCCCAAAGATTCAATAAAAATAATAAAAGAAACCTTTTCCAAAAAAGAATAAAGCATGCAATTACCATTTTTTAAAAAACACAAAAAGGAAGAGAAAAAAACCGAGAAGCCAAAAGAAGAGCCAATAATTGAGAAAAAAGAGAAAACTGAAGTTCAAAAAAGAAAAAGAGGAAAGAAAACTGGAATGGCTTTTGGAATTTTAAAATCGTTTCACGTTACAGAGAAAGCTACGGATTTAAGCAAGAATGATCAGTATGTTTTTGAGGTTTTTCCAAAAGCCAACAAATCTGAAATAAAAAAAGCAATTGAAGAAATTTTTGATGTGGATGTAATTTCAGTCAATATCGTAAAAACTCCTTCAAAAAGAAGGAGATTGGGTAGAACATTTGGTTGGAAAAAAGGACATAAAAAGGCGATTGTGAAAGTAAGTAAAGGGCAAAAAATAGATATTTTACCAAAGTAAAAAAGAGAAATGAAAAGCATATCTAAAACCAAAAGAATACTGACCAAAAAAGAACCTGAAAAAAACTTAGTTGTCTCTATTAAAGAAAAAGCAGGAAGGAATTTTTATGGCAGAATTACTATTCGTCATAGAGGCAAGAGAGTAAAAAGGCTTTATAGAATCGTTGATTTTGGGCAAGAAAAATTAGAAATTCCAGGAAAGGTAGTGGCTTTGGAATACGATCCGAACCGCACTGCTTATTTGGCTTTAATCGAATATAAGGGTGGCGAAAAAAGATATGTTTTAGCGCCTACTGATCTTAAAATTGGAAATGAAATTATTTGTACTGAAAAAGCTGACTTAAAACCGGGAAACAGGATGAAAATTAAGAATATTCCAGTTGGAATCCAAGTTTACAATATTGAGTTAGAATTGGGTAAGGGAGGAAAACTTATGAGGTCAGCCGGAACTTTCGCCAAAATTTTAGCCCAAGATGAAAGATTTACTAATTTGGAGCTTCCTTCGGGAGAAGTGAGAAAAGTTTATGGAGAATGCTTTGCTTCAGTTGGTCAAGTTTCTCATCCCGAAAAGAGATTTGAAATAATCGGAAAAGCGGGAAGCAACAGGTTAAAGGGATGGAGGCCGACTGTAAGAGGCAGCGCTATGAATCCTTGCGATCATCCTCATGGTGGCGGTGGCGGAAAAACGCCGATTGGTTTAAAAAATCCAAAAACTCCCTGGGGGAAAATAGCCCGAGGGGTTAAAACAAGAAAGAAAAAATGGACAGACAGATTTATTCTTCAAAGAAGGCAAAATAAAAATAAAGGGTAGCGATTCAGGGCAGGAGCTATGTGGGTGGGTATTAAACCTTTTGTCGCCTGCGTCGCTCGGAAGTAAATGTACAAGTACCTTTACTTCCCTCACTATCCTCGGCAATAAACAATAAAAATATGGCTCGATCACTTAAAAAAGGTCCTTTTGTGGATCCAAATATTCTAAAGAAGATAAATAAATTAAAACCCGGTGGAAAAGAAGTTATTAAAACCTGGGCTAGGAGCAGCATTATTACTCCGGAAATGATTGGGGTTGTTTTTGGCGTGCATAATGGGAAAGAATTTATCTCTGTTAATGTTACCGAAGAGATGGTAGGTCATAAGTTGGGTGAATTTTCACCTACGACAAAATTCTCGAGACATGGAGGCAGAATGCAGAGGGAAATAGAGCAAGTTGTTGCTGAAAAAGAAACAGCAAAATTACAACAAGCCAAAGCTCCTGAAGAGAAAAAATGAACCTCTCAGGCTGAAAGGCATCGAGAGCTTCTTGGCAATGAATTAGTATTTGAAAATCAATGATATGCAAGCAACTGCCAAATTAAATTATTTACATATTGCGCCGCGCAAGGTTAGATTAATTGCAGACATGATCAGAAAAAAAACAGTGAAAGAAGCTGAAAGGATTTTAAATTTTATCCCCCAAAGAGCGGCTTTGCCAATAATCAAATTAATAAAGTCGGCTGTTTCTAATGCAAAAAACAGCTTTGGGTCAGAAGAATCAAACCTTTTCATTTCCAAAATTACTGTGGACGAAGGACCAAAAATGAAAAAATGGATGCCAAGAGCCAGAGGGTCTCCTTCTATGATACAAAAAAAAACCTCCCATATTTTATTAGTTTTAGATGAGATTGAAAAAGGAAAAGCAAAGGTTAAAAAGGAGCAAGAGCCCTTGACTATTGAAGAAGAGAAAAAACAGGAAAAAATAGCAAAAAATATCCAAAAGCCAAAGATTTCGAGAGGTGAAACAGAAAGAAAAAAACCGAGACTGGAAAGAATAGCAAGAAGAATTTTTGGACGTAAATCATTTTCAAAATAGGCAAATAAAAACATGACTCATAAAGTTCACCCAAAAGCTTTCAGGATAAGAGATATAAATGACTGGGTTTCCAGGGGTTTTTACAAAAAAGACCTTAGCAAATATTTAAAGGAAGATTTTGAAATTAGGAAATTTTTAAATAAAAAATTGGCTAAGATCGGAATAGAGAGCATTGAAATAGAAAGATTTTCAACCAAAATAAGCATTATTATTAATACGGCCAGGCCCGGATTAATAATTGGAAGGCGCGGGGAAGGAGTTGAAGAATTAAAAAGAGATTTAGAGAAAATAATTTTTAAAAAGCCTCTTTCTAGCATGAAAAAAGGAAAAGGCAGACCCTTTGAATTAAGATTAGAAATAAAAGAAATTAAAAATCCTTGGCTATCTGCTTCTTTAGTGGCGCAGTGGATTGCCCAGCAGATAGAAAAAAGAATGCGCTTTAGGAGAACCTTGAAACAGGCTATAGAAAAAACCATTGTTCATAAAGAAATTCAAGGCATCAGGGTTCAGGTTTCAGGCAGGTTAGACGGAAATGAAATTGCCAGAACTCAATGGCTTAAAAAAGGCAGACTGCCTCGCCAGACTATTAGAGCTGATATTGATTTTGGAACCGCTAAAGCTTATTGTACTTACGGAGTGGTTGGGGTTAAAGTTTGGCTTTATAAAGGCGAAAAATTTTAAACACTACGAATTACGAATCAGTACAAATATACGAATTTTTAAAAACGAAGAATAACGTATTCGTAGATTCGTAAGTATTCGTAATTCGTAGGAAATTATGTTAATGCCAAAAAGAGTAAAACACAGAAAATGGCACAAAGGTCGTTCAAGGGGAATAGAAAATCGCGGGACAGAATTAGTTTTCGGGACTTTTGGTTTAAAGAGCTTAGGGACTTCCTGGTTAAGCTCACGTCAATTGGAAGCAGCCAGAAGAACCATTATCAGATATCTTAAAAAGGGAGGAAAGCTCTGGATAAGGATTTTTCCTCAAAAACCGATAACTAAGAAAGGAACAGAAGTACCCATGGGTGGAGGAAAGGGAGCAGTAGATCATTATGCTTTTCCGATAAGGCCAGCCAGAATCCTTTTTGAAGTAGATGGAATAAGCGAGGAGGAAGCGCAAGAAGCTTTAGAAAAAGCCGGCGACAAATTACCAATCAAGACAAAGTTTATCAAAAGGCAATAATTTAAATATGAAGGTTAAAGAACTACGCCAAAAATCAAAAGACGACCTTAAGAAAATTCTGCAAGATGATAGGGAAAAAACGAGACAGATTCGTTTTGATATGTCTTCGGGTAAAATTAAAAATGTCCGGGAAATTAATAAGATAAAAAAAGATATTGCCAGGATTTTAACTATATTAAGTGAAAAAAGTCACAGATAAAAAGGAATAAATTATTTCTTAATTTCGTTATTATGGCCAAAAATCAATTAAAAGGAAAAGTTGTTTCCAATAAAATGAAAAATACGGTCGTGGTGGAGATAGAGCGGTTAAAGAAAAATAAAAAATATAAAAGAAGATATTCTTATTTAAAGAGTTTTAAAGCGCATGACCAAAAAGAAGAGTGTAAGATTGGAGACGAGGTAATAATTGAAGAATGCAGGCCAATCAGCAAAGATAAGAAATGGCGAATTGTGAAAAGAACTATGATATCAACCGATACTGAGCCCGAGGAAGTTTTAGAAGAACCGATCATTGAAGAGGAACTGAAAAAAAACGAGGAAGCCGTTGGACAAAAAGAAGAAAAAGAAATAAACCCCGTTAGAAAAGGTGCCACCCCAGAATTAGGCACCCTTTCTCGGGGAAAAGAAATTTAATTACATTTCTAACAACCCCGAAGAGCAAGGTTTTTCAACGGGGTAAAATAATATTTTTATGATTCAACAAAGAACAATGTTAAAAGTAGCCGATAACACCGGAGCTCGAATAGCTCAGTGTTTTAGAATTTTAGGCGGCAGCAGGAGAAGATATGGACAGATTGGAGATATAGTCTTTGTTGTGGTAAAAGAAGCTGAACCAAGAAGGATAGTAAAAAAACATGAAGTTGCCAGAGCAGTTATAATAAGACAAAAAAGACCTTTTCGCAGAACAGATGGAACCTACATTTCTTTTGATGACAATGCGGTAGTTATATTAGAAGGTAAATCCAAAGAACCAAAGGGCGGGAGAATCTTAGGCCCGGTGGCAAAAGAAATTAAGGAAAAGGGTTTTGAAAGGATAGCTGCTTTAGCCGAAGAATTAGTTTAACCCTACGAATTACTAATCAGTACGAATATACGAATTTTGCAAAATGTATTTTATTCGTAGATTCGTAAATATTCGTAATTCGTAGTGAATAATGAAAATAAAAAAAGGAGATACAGTTTTAATAATCTCAGGAAAAGATCGCGGTAAAAAAGGAAAAGTTTTGGAAGTTTTCCCAAAGGAAAACAGATTATTGGTTGAAGGAGTCAATTTGAGAAAAAAGCATATGAAACCCAAAAGAGAAGGAGAAAAGGGGCAGACGATTGAACTTTCTGTGCCTATTCATGCCTCAAAAGCTAAGTTTATTTGTACTAGATGCCAGAAAACAACGAGGATCGGCTATGTTTTTAAAGAAGATACACTTTCCAATTCCAAAGAAAAAAAGAAAAAATTCCGCGTTTGCAAAAAATGCGGTAAAGAAGTTTAAAAATATTTTTTAAAATTATTGATAATTAAATGAAATTGATAGAAAAATATAAAAAAGAAGTGATTCCAGCGATGATGGAAAAATTTGGCTACAAAAACACGATGGCCGTTCCTAAGATTGAAAAAGCAATAATCAACTCTGGTTTTGGAAAAATGGTAGCTGAAAAGACAACTGATGAACAAAAGAAAATTTGCGACGCTATTTTGAATGATTTATCTTTAATCACCGGGCAAAAGCCAAATTTAACCAAGGCTAAAAAATCAATATCCAGCTTCAAGATAAGAGAAGGTCTTCCTATTGGAGCGAGAGTTACTTTGAGAGGAAAAAGAATGCTTGATTTTCTGGAAAGATTAATTAATATTGGTTTGCCAAGATCAAGAGATTTCCGCGGCATAGACAAAAAATCAATTGACAAAAAAGGGAATTTAACTATAGGAATTAAAGAGCACATTTGTTTTCCGGAAGTTTCGCCAGAAAAAGTGAAGAATATCTTTGGATTCGAGGTAACAATTGTTTTAACAGCAAAAACGAAAGAAGAGGGCTTGGAATTATTAAAATTGCTGGGTTTTCCAATAAAAAGTTAAATTTAAAAAAGTCATGACAACCAAAGCCCAATTTGCAAAATCCCAGAAAAAACCAAAATTCAGCAGCAGAATCGTGAGAAGATGTTTTAGCTGTGGAAGGAAAAGAGGGTACATGAGAGATTTTGGTTTGTGCAGGATATGTTTTCGTGAGATGGCAAACCAAGGATTAATTCCGGGGGTTAAAAAATCAAGCTGGTAGAATTAAATAATAATCAATAATACATAACTAATAATAAGAAACAGAAAATAAAAATTAGTAAATTCAATTATTTTTTATTCATTATTTATTATTCATTAAGCAAAGCGATATGACCGATCCAATTTCAGACATGATAAACAGAATACTTAATGCTCAGGCCGTTTTGCATCCAACGGTTTCTGTTCCGTTTTCTAATTTTAAATACGAGATCGCAAAGATTTTAGAAAAAGAGAAATTTCTTGATAAAATAGATGAGAAAGGCAAAAAAGTTAAAAGAGTGATTGAAATAACTTTAAAATATGAAGACAAAACTCCAGCCATCTCCGGATTGAAAAGAGTTTCAAAACCTGGCCAGAGAATTTATGCTGAAGCTAAAGAAATAAAAAAAGTAAAAGGAGGTTATGGCATTTCTATAATTTCTACTCCCAAGGGCTTAAT
>Ga0315285_10009400_pt1 | contig 9990 bp, 7 predicted proteins | sample YL17G09_36_MG_FD_203698 | JGI IMG/M metagenome (GOLD analysis project Ga0315285, IMG submission 203698) | Sediment microbial communities from Yellowstone Lake, YNP, Wyoming, USA - YL17G09_36 | ecosystem: Environmental > Aquatic > Freshwater > Lake > Sediment | place: USA: Wyoming | collected... | reverse complement strand
TCCAGGTTGGCGCCCTGTCGCCGCGCCTCGGCGGCAACGTCCTGTGCTTGGTGGAAGAACGGCAGGTGGTGGCGGGCGGCGAGCTGCTCGACGAACCGCGCGTCGCCCTCCGACTCCGCGCCGCGCAGCCGGTGGTCCAGATGGGCGACGGCCAGGGCAATGCCCAGCCGCTCGCGCAGCCGCGCCAGCACTTCCAGCAGGGCCACGGAATCGGCGCCGCCGCTGACGGCCGCGGCCACCGCGTCGCCCGGCTGAATCATGCCGGTCTGTTTCAGGTACCGATAAACTTGCTCGATCATCTGCTGCCCTGAGGTTATCTTACCCTCAAAAGGGACGCCCGCTCATGGAGGCACGGGGACGCCACAAAAGCGAATTCGGCCAGGTTGCCGGGCTTGCGTTTATCTTTTCCGACGGTTGACAATCCGTTCCTGAAAGAGTTATCTGAACTCAGGAAAACCCAGGCCCCGAGGTATTGAGAAGGGGCGGAAAGAGTGCATATACGAGCGTTGGGTTTGTTGCGGCAGGCTATCGGACAGCCACAAGCGGAGTTCCGCGACGGCCAGTGGGAGGCAATTGAAGCGCTCGCCGAGAGGCGCGTTCGACTTCTGCTGGTCCAGCGCACAGGATGGGGGAAGAGCATTGTCTACTTCCTGGCGGCGAAGTTGCTGCGAGAGCGGGGAGCAGGCTGCGCCTTGCTGATCTCCCCGTTGCTGTCGCTCATGCGAAACCAGATCGCCGCCGCGCGCAACATCGGCGTTCGGGCCGAGACCATCAATTCGAGCAACCCGGCCGACTGGCCGCAAATCGAAGACAGGCTGCGCCGCGGGCAGGTGGATGTTCTCCTGATTTCGCCCGAGCGGCTGGCCAACGACGATTTCGTCAATCGATGCCTGCTGCCCATCGCCGCTCAGGTCGGCCTGTTCGTGGTGGACGAAGCTCATTGCATATCCGACTGGGGCCACGACTTCCGCCCCGACTACCGAAGGATCGTCCGGATGCTGCAGGCGCTTCCGCCCGGCGTCCCGGTGCTGGCGACCACCGCCACCGCCAACGATCGCGTTGTCGGCGACGTCTCTCAGCAACTGGGACCGGAGCTCGAGGTACGCCGGGGACCGCTCACCCGCGCCAGCCTTAGGTTGCAGAACATCTACCTGCGCAGCCAGGCGGAGCGGATGGCGTGGCTGGCGCACCAACTTCCGCAATTGCCCGGAAGCGGCATCGTTTACACGCTGACGGTGCGCGATGCGGAACACCTGGCCGAGTGGCTGAGATCCCGTGGCATCGACGCACCGGCCTACCATGCGCAACTGGAGTCGCCGGAGCGAGTGGCCCTCGAGGACCGTTTGCTGAACAACCAGGTAAAGGCGCTGGTGGCGACGGTGGCTCTGGGCATGGGCTTCGACAAACCGGACCTGGGCTTTGTGATTCACTTCCAGCGGCCGGCCTCTGTCGTGCATTACTACCAGCAGGTGGGACGGGCCGGCCGCGCGGTCGACTCGGCGTACGGTATTCTGCTGAACGGAGAGGAAGACGACGCCATCGCCGATTACTTCATTAAGACCGCCTTCCCGTCCCCGGAGGAAGTGAACGCGCTTTTGACCGCCATGAGAGCCGCAGCCCGGCCACTGACGATTCCCCGCCTCCAGGAGAGAGTGAATCTGTCGAAGACCAAGATCGAAAAGGCCTTCAAGTTTTTGCTGCTTGAATCGCCGGCACCCGTGCAGAAGATCGACTCCGATTACGTGCTGAATCCCGTTCCCTGGACCATGCCGGTCGACCGCATTGAGCGTATCACTCGGTTGCGCCGGGACGAGCAGGCGCGGATGAAGGCGTACATGGGCAGCCGCGACTGCCTGATGCGGTTTCTGGCCGAGGAGTTGAGCGACCCGCACGCCGGCGCCTGCGGGAAATGCGTCAACTGCGCCGGGCGGTTGCTGCCGGAACAGTTCCCGGAAGAGCTGATCCGCACGGCCATCAGCTTTCTGGAGGGCCTGGACACCCGCATTGAGCCGAGGCAGCAATGGCCGCCCGGGCTGCCCGAACCGGATATGCGAGGGAAGATTCGGCCGGAATGTAAAGTAGAGGAAGGGCGCGCGCTCTGCCACTGGGGTGATGCCGCCTTCGGCGAACCGGTTCGGGCGGGCAAACAGCAGACCAGAACCTTTGACGATCGCTTGGTGGAGGCGGCCTGCAGGCTGATCAGCAACCGCTGGAATCCGCGTCCGGCGCCCCGCTGGGTGACCTGCGTCCCGTCTCGCCGCCTCCCGACTCTGGTTCCCGAATTCGCCCGCCGGCTGGCCGCCAGACTCGGCTTCCCGTTCGTTGATTGCATCAGCAAAGTCCGGGACACCGAAGCTCAGAAGACCCGGTCGAACAGCTTCCAGCAGGTAAGCAACCTGATTGGTGCATTCCAGGTTCAGGCGGCCGACGTGAGGCCGATGCCCGTTCTGCTGGTCGATGATCTGGTGGACTCCAGGTGGACCTTCACCGTCGTGGGCGGATTGCTGCGCCAGGCCGGAAGCGGGCCCGTCTATCCGTTTGCCTTGGCTGATTCTTCCGGGCAAGATAGTGATTAGGAAAAGCGAAATGGAATCGATGTTGACGGCAGATACGCAGGCTGTGCTGCTCCTCTGCGCGGAACTCGGCCAGCGGGGCGATGGGGCGGTGAAGCCCCTGGGGCTGAAACAATACAGTGCGCTTGCCGTATGGCTAAAAGACCGCGACCTGCGCCCGGGCGACTTGCTGACTGCGCAGGGCCGCGCCCGCCTGGCCGAACTCCAAACCGCCGAGATCAGCGCCGAGCGCGTGCAACCACTGCTGGATCGCGGGGCGGCCCTGGCCTTCCTCGTTGAACGATGGCAGCGGGGCGGCCTCTGGGTAATGAGCCGCAGCGATCCGCCGTACCCCGAGCGCCTGAAGAAGTACCTTGGGCAGGCCGCTCCCCCTTTGCTTTACGGCGTCGGTCCTCAGGAGTTGCTCGGCCGCGGCGGCCTGGCGGTGGTGGGCTCGCGGGACCGTTCCGAGGAGGACGGCGAATTCGCCCGCCGCGTGGGTGAACAGTGCGCCAGGGAATCGGTGGTTGTAATCTCCGGGGCGGCGAAGGGGATCGATCGGGACGCCATGGCGGGAGCCTTGGAAGCCGGCGGCCAGGCGGTCGGCGTGCTTCCCGAAGGACTGGCCAGCGTTGCTGTCTCGGCCCGCTATCGCTCCGATCTCGTTGATGAGCGCTTGGCATTGGTTTCTCCATATGAACCGGATAGCCGCTGGTTCCCCTACACGGCTATGGGGCGCAACAGGATCCTGTACGGAATGAGCGACGCCGCGCTGGTGGTGGCCAGCGCCGACGAATCCGGCGGCACTTGGGCGGGGGCCACCGAAGCTCTGCGTCACGACCGGGTAAAGGTGTTTGTGAAGGCTTCGGGGACGCTGGCGCCGGGCAATCGCAAGTTGCTGCGCATGGGAGGACTCCCATTTCCCGAACAACCGTGGGAGGACGTCCGGGCGTTATTCGGGCCGCCCCTGCGGGATGCGGCCGAACTGTTCCCCCCGGGCGGTGTGGAGAGCGCCGCCGGCTCGCCAGAGGTCTCGGAGCCGGTCCCCGCCCCGCCTCAAAGCCAGGCAACTGAGCCGCGCTCTGCGGTTTCCCAGGATTCGTCCGCCCGTGATGCCTACACGCTCGTGATCGGCCAGGTGCTCAAGCTGCTCGGTGAGCCGCAAGAGGACAAGTGGCTTGCGGAAAAGATGGGTGTACGAGCCGCACAGATGAAGGACTGGCTGGATAAAGCCGTGCGAGAAGGCGCTGTAAGGAAGCTGAAGGAGAAGCCCGTTCGGTATGTGGCCACCTCCCCGACGCTCTTCAGCGAATCTATCGGCCCGGGCGCGTCAGGCCAGTAGCGTCTGCCGTCATGTGCCGCTGGCGTCCCGCCGGCCGGCCCCTCCAAGATCACCCCGGTGCACCGGCGCGACATCGAGGAGCAGGCCGGCGGGACGCCAGCGGTACATGCGCCGTCCCTTTGGCTGCCCCATCATGGCATTGGGGGACTGTACCGATTATCTCTCAGCGCGCGCCTTCAGGCCACGCTGGCATATGCTAGACTTGGATTGCGCATATGGCCACAGTCAGGGTACCTGCATCAGCCGAACGCCAAAGGGCGAACCGATCGGTGGCAAAGCTGGGGCGACGGCGGCGAGTTTCGATTCCCAGGTCGATTTGCGACCAAATGGGGTTGCGCGAGGGTGACCCGATCGAATTCAGCAGCAGCAACAAGGGAATCGTAATCAAGCTCGGAAAAAAGCGAATTCCGAATCCAGCCCCCCAGAAATTCGCAAGACTCAGCCCGGAGGAAGAAAAGACAGTCGCCCGAAGTCGCGAGCAATTCAAGCGCGGCGAGTACGTCACTTTGGATCAACTCAAAGATGAGTTGGGACTATAGGTTTTCCCGCGAGGCCGACAAGCAGTTTCGCCGCTTGCCGAGGGACCGGCAGGAGCGAATCGTGGCCGTTCTCGAAAGTGCTCGAGAGAATCCATTTGCAGGGGACGTACTGCCGATCAGGAGCGGCCGATCCGAGGGCGCCTTCCGGAGGCGGATCGGGCGTTATCGCCTGATCTTCGAACCAAATCCGACCGAACGCATCATAAAGATATTGTCTGTTGGCCCACGCAGCGAGAAGACCTACCGCTGATCCAGCATCGCTCAGCACGCGCCTTCAGGCCACGCCGGCATGTGCTAAACTTGGATTGCGCATATGGCCACAGTCAGGGTACCTGCATCAGCCGAACGCCAAAGGGCGAACCGATCCGTGGCAAAGCTGGGACGACGGCGGCGAGTTTCAATTCCCAGGTCGATTTGCGACCAAATGGGGTTGCGCGAGGGTGACCCGATAGAGATTCGCGCTGGCAAAAAACAGATCGTAATCAGGGCCCGAAAGGAGCGCGTCCGCAACCCGGCGCCGGAATACGAGACACTGACACCTGCCGAAGAGAAATCAGTGCTGGAAGGCATCAAGCAACTAAGGCGTGGCGATTACGTCACTTGGGACCAACTGAAGGATGAGTTGGGACTATAGATTCGCCGGTCCAGACGAACACATAATTGAAGTAGCGGACATCCTTCCACGCAGCGAGAAGACCTACCGCTGATCCAGGCCATCCAGGCAGGCGAATTAGCGGTCGCGGGCTGGCGTGGTAGAATTTTCGTATGCCTGTCGAGACGATGAAAGAAGAAGCCGCCAACGCCCTTCCTGAATTCACAAACGAGAAGCTGACCGATTTCTCCGTCGGCGAATACCGGCGGGCCATGCAGGGGGCGGTCGAGAAGGTGCGCGCCGAGCTGGGGCGCGAATACCCGCTGCTCATCGGCGGCCGGAAGGTCTATTCCGAGCAGAAACTGATGTCGCTGAATCCGTCGAAGCCGGAAGAGGTGGTCGGCGTGTTCCAGAAAGCGACGGCGCAGCAGGCCGAAGAGGCCATCGAAGCCGCCGGGCGGGCCTTCGAGAGCTGGAAGCGCGTGCCGGCGCGGGAGCGCGCCGCGTGGCTGCTGCGCGCCGCCTCCCTTATGCGCCGCCGCAAGTTCGAGCTTTCCGCCTGGATGGTTTTCGAAGCCGGGAAGACCTGGCCGGAGGCCGACGCCGACACCGCCGAAGCCATCGACTTCTGCGACTTTTACGCCCGCGAGGCCCTGCGCCTGCTGCTGCCCTGCACCGGTCGCGTCACGCCCATCCCCGGCGAGAAGAACGAGTTGTGCTACATCCCGCTGGGCGCGGGCCTGGTGATTCCGCCGTGGAACTTTCCGCTGGCCATCACCGCGGGCATGGCCACGGCGGCGCTGGTTTCGGGCAACACCGTGGTGCTGAAGCCGTCGAGCGATGCGCCGGCCATCGCTTACAAGATGTGCGAGATCCTGTTCGAGGCCGGGCTGCCGCCCGAGGCGCTGGTTTTCCTGCCGGGCAGCGGCGCGGTCATCGGCGACGCCCTGGTCGAGAACCCGCGCACCCGCTTCATCGCTTTCACCGGGTCGAAAGAAGTCGGCCTGCGCATCAACGAGCTGGCCGCCAGGCACAAGCCGGGCCAGCGCTGGGTCAAGCGCGTGGTGGCCGAGATGGGCGGCAAAGATGCCATCATCGTCGATGATGAAGCCGACCTGGACAAGGCGGTGGAGGGCGTGACCGTTTCGGCCTTCGGTTACCAGGGGCAGAAGTGCTCGGCCTGCTCGCGCGCCATCGTGCTGGATGCCATCTATGACAAGTTCCTCGAAAAGCTCCGGCAGCGCGTCGCCAAAATCACCGTCGGGCCGGCCGATGACCCCGGCAATTACATGGGCCCGGTCATCAACGCCTCGGCGATGAAATCGATTCTGGATTACATCGACATCGGCCGCAAGGAAGGGAAGCTGGTGGCCGGGGACGGCAGGGCGGGTGAGGGCGGCTACTTCATCCAGCCCACGGTGATCGCCGATGTGGATCCGGCGGCGCGCATCGCGCAGGAGGAGATTTTCGGGCCGCTGCTGGCGGTGATCCGGGCGCGCGACTTCGACCATGCCCTGCGCATCGCCAACGACAGCGAGTACGGCTTGACCGGCTCGGTCTATTCCAACAACCGCGAGAAGCTGCAAAAGGCCCACGACGAATTCTTCGTCGGCAACCTGTATTTCAACCGCAAGTGCACCGGGGCGATGGTCGGCGGCCATCCCTTCGGCGGCTTCAACATGTCGGGCACCGACTCGAAAGCCGGCGGCCGCGACTACCTGCTTCTGTTCACCCAGGCCAAAGCCATCTCCGAGAAGCTGTAACGGCTCAGCCGCAGATTCCGCAGATTTCACCGATTAAACCGGCTGGGAATCTGCGCAATCTGCGGAATCTGCGGATTGGCTTTTTCCTGGGATTCCACGCCTGCCGGTGAGAACCGGAGGGGGGCTTGACAAGCGTGGTATAGTATATCTTATGGGCATTGTAGTGTTGTGGAAATGATAGCGGTATGAGGGGCGGCGCGGGGACGCCGGCTCCGATCTTTGACAATTTGGCGACGCCTATCCTGCTGAAACGTAGGCAGTTACTGCAAAACGGGGCGGTGTCAGTGTGGGCAGGAAGGACGGGTTAGCGGTTTCTGTTGATGGCAAGGGGTTTAGCGCGCATTTCTGGATACCAATGGCGCGATTTACCTGTTGTACACCTGTATTAGCAGGTGCGGCCGGAATCTGCGGAATCGGCGAAATCTGCGGCTTGCACCTGGGCGAAGCGGGCCAGTTCAAGTTCTTCTTCTTTGTGCAACTTGGTGCCTTGCTGCCTTTGTGGTTCGATCTACCGCCAGCGGAATTTTACACCGGCGACGAAGTTTCTCCGCAGGGCAGGGAAGCCGAGTGCTTCTTCATACCGGCTGTCGCTGAAATTGAACAGGCGCCCATAGAGTGCGATTTCGCGGGTGAGCGCGAACTCAGCGCCGAGGTCGGCGCGGACGTAACCGGCATTGCGCAGCACGCCGCCGGCCAGGCCCATGAGCGGATCGACATCGAGCACCGCCGAGCGCATGACGGCGCCGGTGTGGAACGTCATGCGCAGCGGGCGCACGCGCCAGGCGGCCAGGAAGGCGGCCGAATGCTCGGGGCGGCGCAGCAGCATCTGGCCCACCCGCAATGGGGCCAGCGCGCGGCCGGGCGCGCGATCCAGTGACAGCACTTCGCTCGCCAGCCGGGTGTAGTGCCCGCTCAGGCTCAGCCACTCGGCGGGGCGCGCGGCGCCGGAAAGCTCCAGACCCTGGGCGCGCGAGTTGGCCAGGTTGTCGGACTGAAATTTGCTGAGTGCGGCCAGGTTGCCGCTGAGCGTGACGATCAGGTCGTGGTAGCAGTTCAGGAACCAGGTGGCGTCCAGGACCGCGCGGCGGCCCGCGAATTCCCGCTGAAGGCCCGCATCCACGCTCGTCGTGCGCTCGGGACGCAGCCGGGGGTTGTCGGTGAAAGCCAGCTCGAAGCCGTCGGGCGCCCGCAGGCCGGCGCCGGCGCTGGCATGCAGCTTGAGCGGCCCGCCGGCCCGCGGCAGAAACGCAAGGGAAAGCTTGGGGCTGAGCGCCAGGTTATCGCGGGCTTCCAGGCGCGGCCGCGACCAGCCGTCGGAGGGCAGCATCGAAGTGCGGATGGCTTCCAGCCGCAGCCCGGTGTTGAGAAACAGCCGGCCGCCGGACTGGTAGCGGTTTTCGGCGAACCAGCCGAAGCTGTGCCGTAACAGCGGGAAATCGGAGGCGCGCTCGTCGGTGATGTAAGTGTTGCGGAAGCGCTCCCGCTGGTATTCGAAGCCGAAGGCCAGGGCATCGGTCTCGCTTAAGGTCACCTGCGTTTCGCTTCCCAGGCCGGCGCGCGCCTGGCTCGTGCGCCAGGGGCCGAAGGGCGATTCGTAACCGAGGCGGTCGGCGTAATAGCTGCCGGTGAGCCGCTCCAGCACGCGGCCGCGCTGGGCCTCGAACTCCAGGCCGTGGACGTAGGAATTCTCCTTGCCGCGGGTGACGCGGTCCACCGGCGCCAGGCGAAATGGGCCGGGCGTGCCAACTTCGTTGGCATCGACCAGCAGTGAATAGCGTAGGCGGGCGGCGGGCGCCATCTCGTACTCCAGGCGCAGCGAGCCGGCCTCATTGCGATAGTCGTCGTTGGCCACCACGCCGTCGCTGGAGTGCCGCATCAGGTCGAAGCTCCAGCCGAAGCGGCGCTGGCGGCCGGCGGCGCCCAGCGAGCCACGGGCCATGCCGAAGCTGCCCGCTTCGATCGCTCCGCGCGTTTCCAGCGGCCCGGTTGGCCGGCGGCTGATGATGTGGACCACCGAGCCGATGGCATTCAGCCCGTACAGCGCGCTCTGCGGCCCGCGCACCACCTCGATGCGCTCGATGCTCTCGACCGGCAGGTTGGCGAAATTGAAGGCGCCGCCGAAATCGTTCACCTTCACGCCGTCCACCATCACCAGGTTGTAGTTGGAATTGCCGCCGCGCGCGAACAGGCTGGTGACGCCGCCCCGCCGGCCGCTTTCCACAATGCTGAGGCCGGGCACGTGCCGCAGCGCTTCGCCGACGCTTTCCGCGTGCATTTCCTCCAGGTCGGCGCGCGTCAGCACGGTGACGGAAGAGGCGGCCGAGGAGGCGGGCATCGCCGCGCGCTCGGCCGTGACCATTACCACTTCGCTGCGGGCGGCGAGCGCCAGGCGCAGTTCCGCGGCCGCCGCGCCGCCGGACACCGCGATCTTTTCCGGCCTGCCGCTGAGGCCCGGAGACGCGGCCAGCAGCGTGTACGCGCCGTCGGGAACGGAGGCGAAGCGGAAGCGCCCCGCGGAATCGGCGCGCGCCTCGCGCGGCACGCCGCCGAGCAAATGCACGGTTGCCCCGGCCACGGGCCGCCCCTGCGGATCGAGCACGGCGCCCGTCACGTCGCCGCGCAGGCCGGCGCAAAAGGCAACAAGAAGCAAAACAAGGAAGCTGGAAAACCGAACCGGAGTGGTCATCGCTCCTCCTATCCCGCGACAGGGGATGATGGGACAGCGGCAAAAGAGCCGCCGTATTGTGCTCCCGGCCGGTCTCCTGACTCGTGCGTAGCCCGCGGCGCGATTGCCGGGGGCCGTGCCCGCCTTCCCATCCCGGCTTGCCGGGACAGTGGCGTTCCGGGCACGCTGTCCGCAAATCACAGTGGCGGGGCCGTGCTGGTCTTGCACCAGCTTCCCGTCACCGGGAGCTTGTTCAGTGATCCATGTTATGCCCGCGGGGCGGCGTTGGCAAGCAGCGAAAATTCACCGCAGAGGCGCAGAGAACGCAGAGGAAACGCAGAGAGTTTCTCTGCGTCCCTCGGCGCCCTCTGCGTCTCTGCGGTGAAATCCCTCCCGGGCTACTGGCGGAGGCTCGGCTTGTCGGCGGTCGGGAAATCGGCGGGGACTTTCTGCGTGACGCGCCCGGTGGCGGCCCATTCCGCACCGCGCTGGTAGGTCACCAGGAAGCCCACGCACTTCATGTTCTCCGGGCCGTGT
>Ga0315285_10009398_pt1 | contig 9991 bp, 10 predicted proteins | sample YL17G09_36_MG_FD_203698 | JGI IMG/M metagenome (GOLD analysis project Ga0315285, IMG submission 203698) | Sediment microbial communities from Yellowstone Lake, YNP, Wyoming, USA - YL17G09_36 | ecosystem: Environmental > Aquatic > Freshwater > Lake > Sediment | place: USA: Wyoming | collected... | reverse complement strand
TTTATACATAACGTCGTAAATAATTGCGCATACCGGGAGATATTCTTTTCGTAGGGGCGGGGTTCACCCCCGCCCGATGACTCTGATTCGCCAGGGTTGCGGGCGGGCATAAAGCCCGCCCCTACAGGGACGATTTTGAACCATCACGCGCAAGAAATAAAATTCAGGTTCTGCAGATTACGATGGGTAGGTCTTTCATGGTGAGCAGCCCCGGTTCTGCTTCGATGACCCGGCGGGCGGCATTGACTACGATGGCTGCGGTGGCGATGTCTCCGTGGGTTCCTCCCTTGATCACGACTTCCATATTGGGGAGACCATCTATGTAAACAGCATCGTAGGACTCGGGGGCCCCCAGAGATGCCTCGAACTCCAGGGTGATTACTTCTTCCTTTCCTCGGAGTCCCTTGCCGACCTGCCGGACTCCAGAGGCCTGCCCGGGCTTAACTGTAATATAGGAGCTTTGCACTTGTTCCCGGGCGATCACGGGCTCGATGCTTTCGGCGATGTCGTCGAGTCTCCAGCCCAAGCCATCGGCGATCATCGCAATTGATTCTGTGAGTCCAACGTGCCTCAAAGTGCCAGCATCCACCAATTTTTGAAACTGCTCGGGCGTGCAACCGGCGCCAATCTTCTTCTGAAATGGTAGCCGTCGAGGCCTGGCGTCTTGCACCCTGACAGCTTTGACCTTCCTGACCTCCTGGCAGACAGCGGTCATAAAGAGAATCCAGCTATCCATCAAAAAACCGGGGTTGACGCCGGTACCCAAGACGGTTGCCCGATTGGCCTTGGCCATCTTGTCAATTTCTGCGGCCAACTCGGCATGGGTGGTAAAGGGAAAGGCCAGCTCTTCGGTCGTGGAGACGATATTGACGCCGAATCCCAGGAGATGGATCAGCTCCGGGGCCACCTTTTTTAGAGAGGAGCTCGTTTGATGAAAGACAACGTCCACTTTTGTTTTGGCGAAGAGGCCATCGATATCCTTGGTGATGGGAATGCCCAGATTCTTTCCGGCACCCATAACTTCACCCAGGTCCCGGCCGATCTTGTTTGGGTCGATATCCACAGCTCCGACGAGCTCTATATTCGGCCGCTGGCTCGCTAATCTGGCCACAGCGCAGCCGATGGGGCCACATCCAAATTGAACAGCCCGAATCCGACCTTTCATGGAATACACCTTTGAACCACTGGAATGGCCCCCGATCTTTCCCAAGGGATCCTAGGGAAGCTCTGATAAAACTTTTAAGGGGCGTTTACGCTCATTTCCTGGGCCACCCTCTCAGTGGCAGCGATGACGCGCTCGATGTCGTCGTCGCTATGGGCTAAAGATACGCCTCCCCCGCCATGCATTACAAACACGCCATGATTCAGCATGCGAACCTTGAATTCGTGATCCAGTTTTTCAAGATCGGTGAGCTGCTGCATCTCCGTCGGGTTCCGGACAATGGTTTCAGGCTTATAGGGGAAATAGGCCCCGCAAAGAGAGCCAACCCCGGTTGACCTTCCGGCGATTCCATTTCTCTTAAACGCGCCAACCATTCCTTCTCTGAGCTTCTTTCCCAACTGATCGATCCTGGGGTACAGATCTTTTGCATGATTCTTCAGGTACTCGACAACTCGACAGCCCACAATCATCGAGAGGGGAGAGCAGGAAAAGGTACCACCGCCTACAAGCACACTTTCGCCTTTTTCGCGTTTTATGGTGGGATCACAGAGAGAAAGGATGTCGGCTCTGCCGGCAATAACCCCCAAGTTCGTTCCCCCGCCGCAAACCTTTCCCAAAGTTGCCAAATCGGGCGTGATTCCATAAACCCCCTGGGCCCCACCCAGGGAAAGCCGATATCCGGTAATGATCTCATCGAATATGAGTAGCGCCCCAGACTTGCGGGTTTCGTGCCGCAACATCTCCAGATACCCCTTATCCGCAGGGATCAGCCCTCCCGAACCCACAACGGGTTCAATGATAATCCCCGCCAAATCATCCTTCACTTCGCGCATGGTCCTCAGCGTTGATTCCACGTCATTGAATGGAATGGGCCGGGTGTAATTACCGACTTCTGGTATCAGTCCTGCGCTTTCCGGTTTATCCATTGGACTCCGAATCGCCCAAAGGAGTTCATTGGTGGCGCCATGCCATCCGCCAGCGATCTTCAGGATGACCCGTTTCTTGGTGAATCCTCTGGCCAGACGTACGGCGTGCATGGTCGCCTCTGTCCCCGAGACTCCGAAGACTATTTTTTCCGCGCATGGCACCGTCTGCTGGACGAGTTCGGCAAATTGGACTTGATACTCATGGACAATCCCCCAATGGAGGCCGACCTCCGCCACTTCCTCTAAAGCCCTTTTCACAATCACAGGTTTGTGGCCGAGAATAAGCGCATAATGCCCCATCCAAAGGTCCACATATTCACGGCCATCGACATCCTTTATCCTGGAACCATCCGCCCCTTTAATGAAAATCGGATAGGGGGGATAATAGCGAATTCTATGGCTGACACCGCCCGGCATAACCTTTTGCGCCCGTTCAAAAAGCTTCTGGGAAGCGGGTGTTCTGTCGAGATATTGCTTTATATAATCTTTTTCTCCCATGGAATCTTCCCCCAATGTTTCGATCGAAGGCTCACCGCTTTACCGTGAAAGCGTATGCAACTCTTCTCGGCATTACCACATGGCCAGAATCATGTCAATGAGGAATAAAGCTCTCGATCCATCAGTTTAATGGGTCGCGGAAGAAGTCGTTTCCGGTCTTAGAATGTCATTCCTGCGAAATTTTCCCTGACGGGTTCGACACCCGCGAATCCCGCCCTAGCGGGAAAAATCCCCCCTCGCCCTCCCTGAAGCTGTGAAATAATCCCTTAAATCACCCCCACCCTCGCCCTCCCCCCTCAAGGGGGAGGGAATTTCTTTCTTATTTCAATATGTTCGCCCTCTCCCCTGGCGGGAGAGGGCGGGGTGAGGGGGATTTTTTCACAGCTTCCCTTTAGTAAAGGGGGGTTGGGGGGATTGGAAAGTTATTTTCTAACGAAGCAGGAATCCAGTCTTTTCAATGTATTCTGGACTCCCGCTTTCGCGGGAGTGACGGTCTAATGGAGTTTTTCCGCAGTCTGTTAATCGCTTCAAGGCTTAGGTCGGAAAGAATTTCTGACGAACCCGCTTTGATGAAGTCGAAAAAAAGTCAGCAGAACGATGGTTTCGTAAAAAGCTCCAGATGCAAGGCGCGCAAAAACTGAGGAGTGAAGCGTACTTACGCGTACGCTGCAACGACGAAGTTGAAGCGCAACGCAGCAGATGGACTTTTTACGAAACCATCAGCTTTCATTCATTCTGCATCCCAACTCCCCTCCGGGGGGCCGCCACCCAAAAGCATATACAGGCCATGGCAATCGAAACGATGCTCAAGATAAAGCCGCTGATGTAGGTCCCGGAGATGTCGAAAAGATACCCGCCCAACCAGGGACCGATCGCCCCGCCCGCTCCCATCCCGGTTAGCAAGAGACCGACAACGGCGCCAAAATGCCTTCCGTGGAAGATATCCGCGGCCCCGGCGAAAATGGTGGGCGTGAAAAGCCCACCTCCCAACCCAAAACAAATGGAGAAGGTGTACAAAAGCCAAGGCTGGGAAGTATTGCGGACGGAAAGCAGTGCCAGTAAGGCGATAATGGATAGGATCGCTGCCAGTGTTCCCGTCTTCTCCCGACCCAGCCAATCGGACAGGAATCCGGAGAGCTGGCCGATAAACAAGGTGATGCCAAAAAGCGCGAAGATGGAAACACTGAACAGGATGCTGTATCCGATATCTTCCGCAAATTTTACCTGGTGGGCCAATACCAGATAGCATCCCATTCCCCAATAAAGAGCGTAGGAGACAACCAAAAACCAAAGCCGGGGATTGCGCAGGACTTGGGCCAGGGTCCATTCGCTGGCCGGGGGGTTCTTCATGGCCGCTCCATCTCCTATCGCCCCCCGGCCAGCCGTGATTTCGGCAGACCCATAAGGCATAAGGCTTTTTTCTTGCGGACGATAATAGAAAAGGAAGAGGGTCAGGGGGAGGAGAAGAAAAACCAAAATGCCGGCCAGGAGCCAATAGGTGCTCCGCCATCCCCACCTCAGGATGGCCAATTCAATGAAAATGCTGTAAACAAAACTGAGGCCTCCGCCCATCTGGCCAAGGCCCAAGACCAGTCCCTTCCTTTTGGCGAACCAATTCATGAGGGCTGGGCCTAAGATGGGCCAGCCGCTGAAGGCGCTCCCCAGCGGGACCAAGACTCCAAAAAGGAGATAAAAATGCCAGAGCTTCCGACTGAAACCACAACCCATGGTTGCCAAGCCCAGAATCACGATTCCAAAGAGCATTACTCTCCGGGCCCTCCAGCGGTCGGCAAGGGCACCGGCGAAAGGGGCCAGGAGGCCATAGATCAAAATGTTCAAGGACAACATGATGGCAATGTTGCCGCGGCTCCATCCGAATTCATGGAGAATGGGGGAAAAGAAAACTGAGAATGAGTGTCGGATCCCATATATGAGGATCATGCTAACCACACAAATGCCCACCATGACCCACCCATAAAAAAAAGACCCCTCTTTGGCCATGCTTATCCCTTCCGCACTGACTTTCTTTAAAATTTAATAGGACGCAGATTTTCGCAGATGAAAACAGAAAAGCAATCTCTTCTAAGCACGGGATGGCCCCACCCCTTGGGCAAAGAATCCATGCTTTCTTGAGTTTTAAGAACTCTGTGGCCTCCGTGTCCTCTGTGGCTAAATTGTTTCGTTAATTCTGATCCGGTTTGCCATTCCGGGCTATGTTTTATATACGACAAAATAACCAGAAACACAAACGCGAGAACCACCCGGTCCCACCTTCTTTGCTCCTATACAAGCAGGACGATTCGCAGAAAGGAAGGGGATCGCTCAAATTAAAGACAGACCCGGTCTCCGGGGATACCGGAAATGAAAGAGGTTGATGGGAAGGTGATTTTCTGTTAGATTTTGGGCTATGGAAATCTGGATCGTCGTCCTTCTCAGCACCCTGCTCACTGTGCTTCTTTTCTTCTTTTGGCAGAATGCCAGACAGTGGAGGGAAATACGCGCCAGCAAAGAGAAGGATCCCTCTTTTTTGCTCCTCCAGCAACAGATCGACAGCCTGCGCGATCAGGTGGGCCGGAGCCTGGACGGAAATGTTCAGCTTGTCCACCAGCAATTGTCTTCGTTATCCAGCCAGATGACCGCCCACTTGAATTCCGTCGCCTCCCAGTTGACCGAGCAGGTGGGCACCGGGATGGGCCTGATCCAAAAGGCGAGTCAGCATTTTAGCGACCGGGTGCAGGAGGTTCAGGCCCGGATGGCTCAACTGGATGAGGCCAACAAGCGCATCTTGGAGGTGGGGCGTTCCATCGCCACTTTACAGGAAATCTTGAGGGCCCCCAAGATCCGGGGAGGATTGGGGGAATTTCTTCTGGGAGACCTCCTGGCCCAGATCATGCCGGCGGAATACTTCGCTCTCCAATATTCCTTCAAGAGCGGGGAGAGGGTGGACGCCGTGATCCGCCTGAGTCAGGGGCTTGTTCCCGTGGATGCCAAATTTCCCCTGGAAAATTTCCAGAAGTCGCTCATGGCCCAGGAGGATGGGGCCCGGAAGAATTTTCTCAAGCTTTTTGCCGCAGACGTGAAAAAACATGTGGAGTCCATCGCCAACAAGTACATCCTTCCCCATGAAGGAACCTGCGATTTCGCTCTCATGTACATCCCGGCAGAGAATGTTTACTATGAGGCCTTCATCAAGGATGAAGCGCTCGGAGAAGGAAAAGGTCTGCGAGAATATGTCTTTGAGAAGCATGTCATCCCGGTTTCCCCGAATAGTTTCTACGCCTACCTGCATACCATTCTTTTGGGGCTCAGGGGTTTGAAAGTGGAGGAGAGCGCCCGGGAAATCCTCCGCCATCTGTCCGGTCTGCAGGGGCAGTTGGCCAAATTTCAGGAAGAATTCAGGAAGCTGGGAAAGCACTTGGAGCAGTCCAAGGGCAGCTTCGATTCCGCCCAGCGGCAGCTCGAAAAATTTAGCGATAAACTTGCGGTCATGGAGACGCCCCCGCTTCTTCAGACCCCCGAGGAATCCCCCAAACAACCATTCTCTCAATCTTAAGCCTGAAATCCCCACCGGCGCTCAGGATTTGACCTGGCCAATCGTTTTTGCTATGATTGGGCCAATTCCAAACTTCCCCAACAAACCTTTTCCCTGGCTTTGAAATCCAGGCCTTCCATTTTGGAGGGGGGATACGAATGCGGGGTGATCAGTTAGCCCGGCAATGGCGTATCATCCGGGCTATCGAGGCCAGCCCCAACGGATTGACCGAAACAGAGATCGCGTAGCGGGAAGAAACCGGAATACGCACGGTCTATCGCGACCTGGAGGCCCTTCAGGCGGCCGGGTTCCCTTTGCTTACCGAGAGAGTCGAGCGAGCCAGCCGTTGGGCTTTTACCGACACCTTCAAGTTTAAGATCCCTTCCCCTTTTACCCCAACTGAGCTTATGTCCCTTTATTTCTGCAAGCGCCTCTACAAGGACATCAATCGGATTCTGAAGGGTATTCCTATTTTCGATATAGTGGATTCGATTTTCAAGAGGGTACAGGCGATTCTTTTTATCCGCTGTCCTGGAGGTGATAAAATCCGCGGAGCCGTGCTGGTCGGTAGAAGAAAAGATTCTGGCAGGAGGGTCAATTTCACTGGGTTGGATTGGCCCGCCCGGGAATAGCAATATGAATAAGAAAGACCTAAGCGAACGCGACATTTGCACGAAATTCATCACGCCCGCCGTAAAGCAAGCCGGATGGGATGTTCTGTCGCAAATTCGCGAGGAGGTCTTCTTCACGAAAGGCCGGATCATCGTCCGCGGCAGGCTGGTCACGCGCGGCAAGGCCAAACGCGCCGACTACATCCTTTACTATAAGCCGAACATCCCCATCGCCCTCATCGAGGCTAAGGACAACAATCACGCCATCGGCGATGGCATGCAGCAGGCGCTCGAATACGCCACGACCCTCGACGTCCCTTTCGTTTTTTCATCCAACGGCGACGCGTTTCTTTTCCATGACCGGGCCGGAAAGGGTGCTCAAACCGAAACTGAGCTTTCCCTCGACACCTCCCCGACACCCAAAGCCCTCTGGTCGAAATACCGTACTTGGAAAAATTTGGCCCCACTGCAAGAAGAAATCTTCCTCCAGGACTACTTCGAGGACGCCGGTGGCAAGGAGCCGCGCTATTACCAACGGATCGCCATCAACAAAGCCATCGAAGCCATCGCCAAGGGCCAGAATCGTATCCTGCTTGTCATGGCCACCGGCACCGGGTAGGCCATAGCAATATGATGAGCTGAAAGGGGTGGGTTAGGGATTTTCTTGCCCGCCTTGTTGACCAAATAAAATTCCCAAATTGGGAACTTTAACCTTGACATCATATATGGGAACTGTTATAAAAGAATGAGAGTAATTTCCAAGAGAGCCCTACGCGAGTTTTGGGACAGACTTCCCGATGCCGAGGATGCTCTGAAGACCTGGTTCGCCGAGGCGGAGAGAGCCACCTGGTCGAATCCTGGGGAAATTAAGGCCCAGTACCGTAGCGCCAGCATCCTCAAGGACAACCGAGTGGTTTTTAATATCTGCGGCAACAAGTACCGACTGGTGGCGAAAATCAGTTACAAGAACGGCATTGTCCTGATCCGGTTCGTTGGAACACACAAAGAATATGACGCGATCAACGCTGAGGAAGTGTAATGATTCCTAAGGTCATAAAAACAGAAAAAGATTACAAAAGGGCGCTGGCCCGAATTAACGATCTAATGGATGCTGATGCGGGCACGCCCGAGGGGGACGAGCTTGAGCTGCTAGTCACTCTAGTCGAGTTGTACGAGAAGGCTAAGCATCCTATCGACCTGCCCGACCCGGTGGAAGCCATCAAATTCCGTATGGAGCAACTTGGGCTGAAACAGAAGGACTTGATCCCCCATATCGGCAGCCGGAGTAAAGTTTCGGAAGTGCTTTCCCGTCAGCGGCCACTGAGCGTCGCCATGATCCGCAGGCTAAATGCCGGGCTGGGCATTCCGGCTGAGATACTTCTGCGAGAGCCCGGGGCCAAGCTTGCGCAGCCAATAGAAGGCGTAGACTGGGAACGCTTTCCATTGAAAGAAATGCTCAAGAGGAACTGGCTGAATTTCAAGGGGACCCTTTCGGAAGCAAGGATGCAGGCTGCTACCCTGATCGGCTCATGGGCTGCCCGGCTCGGCTCCGATGCTTTGCAGCCCGCTCTTTTACGTCAGCATGCGCGCGCGGGCAGTGAGGCAGACAGCTATGCCTTGGCGGCATGGCGGATTCAGGTTTCATTGTTGGCCCTGGGGCAGAATGTGCCAAAGTATCAAAATGGCACCGTGACCCATAATTTTGTCCGCGATTTGGTCCGCCTGAGCTACTTGGACAACGGTCCCGTTTTGGCCCGGGAATATCTCCTCAAAAGCGGTATTCACTTCGTTGTGGAAGCCCATCTCCCTCATACCCATTTGGACGGAGCGGCCATTAGACTATTGGATGGCCCCCCGCTCATTGCCATGACGCTGCGTCACGATCGTCTGGACAATTTTTGGTTTACCCTCTGCCATGAACTGGCGCATGTGGCACTTCACTTTGAAGGTGAAGAATCAAAGGCGTTTCTCGACGACTTAGACCAGGCTGAGGTCGATACGAATGAAAAGGATGCCGATGAGTGGGCGGCAGAAGGTCTAATCCCTCATAGTCTTTGGAGTGCAGCAAAGATGGAAGGGCTTCCAACAACCCGCAAAGTGCTCGCTTGCGCGGCGAATCTGAGAATCAGTCCCGCGATCCCTGCCGGTCGTATCAGAAAAGAAAAGGGGGATTACAAGATCTTCAGCGGACTGATTGGGAATAAAAAGGTTCGCAAATTGTTTAATTAACAATGCCGGGTGTACCGAGCCAGACCAAGCAAACAGCCTTCCGGAATGATTGTCAAGGATAGATTCTGCTGCAAAACCTCTCGGGTCAGAAATGAGCATGAAAACTACCCATCAAAACACCCTCGCTGAAAATAAAAATGGGTTATAGGCGATTTTAAAGCGATGGTTTCTGAACACTTTTTCACAATTCCTAAAAATGGGGGGTTTTGCAGCAGAATCAAGGATAAAGATTTGACCCCGGACTTGGAATACATAAGGGCAAGGAGCCAGGTGCGGTAGGTTGTAAAAGCGCGGGCGTTGTATTATTATTTGGCAAGGGAAAAGAGTGGGGTGAATGGGGCCGCGTTAATGAAGCAGATGGGCATGATATCATGTGCGATATTTTCCCTTGTTTGGCCGAGAAAGGGATAGTATGAAGCTGGATATCTTTAAGACTTTAAGCAACGTCCCCGTCCTCAACAAGCTCTTTGCCGCAGACGTGAAAAAACATGTGGAGTCCATCGCCAATAAGTATATCCTTCCCCATGAAGGAACCTGCGATTTCGCTCTCATGTACATCCCGGCAGAGAATGTTTACTATGAGGCCTTCATCAAGGACGAAGCCATTGGAGAAGGAAAAAGTCTTCGCGAATCTGCCTTTGAGAAGCATGTCATCCCTGTCTCTCCGAATAGTTTCTATGCGTACCTGCATACCATTCTTTTGGGGCTCAGGGGTTTGAAAGTGGAGGAGAGCGCCCGGGAAATCCTCCGCCATCTGTCCGGTCTGCAGGGGCAGTTGGCCAAATTTCAGGAAGAATTCAGGAAGCTGGGAAAGCACTTGGAGCAGTCCAAGGGCAGCTTCGATTCCGCCCAGCGGCAGCTCGAAAAATTTAGCGATAAACTTGCGGTCATGGAGACGCCCCCGCTTCTTCAGACCCCCGAGGAATCCCCCAAACAACCATTCTCTCAATCTTAAGCCTGAAATCCCCACCGGCGCTCAGGATTTGACCTGGCCAATCGTTTTTGCTATGATTGGGCCAATTCCAAACTTCCC
>Ga0315285_10009390_pt1 | contig 9997 bp, 13 predicted proteins | sample YL17G09_36_MG_FD_203698 | JGI IMG/M metagenome (GOLD analysis project Ga0315285, IMG submission 203698) | Sediment microbial communities from Yellowstone Lake, YNP, Wyoming, USA - YL17G09_36 | ecosystem: Environmental > Aquatic > Freshwater > Lake > Sediment | place: USA: Wyoming | collected... | reverse complement strand
CACTTGGATTAACAGATTATCCAATTTTGAAATCATAGATTTCTTCATTTTTATACACCATAGGATGTCACCCACCGCATTTCAAGTAAAGGACAGACCCTGTTCAGTAATAATGCACACATACTTCCTTGTCTTCAACAAGAAACATTGACATTAGCGTTAGCGCGAGCTCCTACAAAGTCATTATTGAAAACTTCAGCGATGATATAGACAGCTTGTCGGGATACAATCTGTCGACACATTTCAATCGGTACACTTCATGTGAAACCAAGAGGTTCTGGAGAGAAGTCAAAGCAAAAGCCACGACTGAGCAAGCTTCTCTATGAAAGGATTAGGCAATGCTTTCTGCGAGATAATTGCATCCAGAATACTTCCTCCAAGGCATTTGCTCGCAGAGTGAAGCACATATGGTGTCTAGCTTTTGCTGCCGCAGTGCGGACACTTGTCGAGAGTTTCATCATATAGATTGCGACAGTTAGAGCAGCGAATTTTGACGATGACTATTTCTTTTACTACTTCTTTCTCTTTGACAGCTTGCTTTTGCTCATCCTCATCTTCGTCTTTGACAGTTTTTCTCGCTCGTGCCTTCTGATATTTTTCAGTTGTTATGTAATGTTCACAGCTTTCAGCATGGGCAAAGAAGTCCATGTATCCAATCACTGTGTCAGGTGTCAGGGGTTTTTTCAGCTTCTTGCAGAACTCGTTTTTCCAGTAGCCGCAGTCTTCACATGTTTTCAAGTGTCTGTACTCTTCTCTGAGTTTAGAATAGCAATCAGCACAGACGAGCGCCTGCGTTCCCTTCAGCGTCACATCAAAAAGATTGCCTTTATTCTTGTTTTTTCCGCATTGGGCACACAGCATTTGTCATCCTTGCCTTAGTTGAGATGTGGTGTTCCTTATTTATCTTGCAATCTTGCGCTAGTTAGGAGAGCAAAACCAGCAGGTTTTTTCAATATCCAAAATATTTCGCCAAAGCATCTTGTTCCCTGCGCAAAGAGATACGGCCACCAAGAACGTGCGACACTGAGAAATGCAACTATAAATTCTTGAAAGATGATATGAAAGCAGGCCGAGTTTTTGTCCTTTCTTGAAAGTGATGACCCGTACGCTCGCGCTCAGTTAGCGCGTGCTAGAAGGCTCTAATTCAATCCTGATTTGTCCATCCACAATTGGGGCAATGTCTCTCATTGTTCTCTGAGGACAAAACCAATTTAGTGTGACACGAAGGGCAATAACGTAATTCAATCCCTACATTTTTCCATAAGTAATACACAACTAGCAAGACAAAAACTAAACCTATGATAAACAGTGTGTTCGAAAGGTCGAGTATGTCCACTCTTACCACTTTAAACCAAGAAGCTCTCTTAACGCTCTTCTCTGTGCTTCTCGTTCTCTATCGCTAATATGCATTGTCGGCCCAAAAATGGGCAACCAAACTGCTTTTTTTGCAGATTTTGAAGAGTCAAATTGAGGATGTGACTCTATTTCTTTCAATTTGCCTTCCAATTCTTCAGTAGTGAGATTCTGAAATTTCTTTTTCCAGTACTCTTTATGGTCCATTATCCAATTTTCATCAAAATTGTTTTGCGCTTTGCTTAACTTATCGAAAATGCCCAGCTTCATCCCTCGATGACAATTGCGTTAGATTACATATAAGATTAGCCTGCGCTAGTGCAGTCCTTCAGTTTCTTCTTCAAATCCAACCGCAATCTTATCAACAATCGACGGTTGGACATGCCCTTCAAAACCTTCGAGTCTTGAAAGAAGATGCTGCAAATCCTCGCCGCGCTCCACTCTAATTCGAGTCTCTAGAATATCCTGTTTATAGATTCTTGAAAATCTATGGAGCCGAAAGCGTCAGCAGATAAAGATAAGCGTCAAGACAGCAAATGAATAGCAGAGAAGAGTTCGTAACTTGTCAGAACAGTCTACATCATCAAGAACTGCAAGATACATTCTCATCAGTGCAACAATTCTGCTTGTTGCTGACATGATTCTGATCATCACGGACATTTTTGTCGACCTTCCGCATCTTGCTTTGCTTGCGCCGCTCTGTCTTACTGCAACAAGCTTGTTTCTCTCTTTCATTGCATTTCTGCTATTGAGAAAATGACATTTCTGCTGTTCTCTACTTGCTTCTTGTTGAGTAGACACGTGTTTGCCTTAACCATGACAAGCGCAAATTCAAAGACTCACCTAGAGGCCTACAAAAGAAGCGTGCGCAATGTCTACAGAAAAAGGACATGGAATGTTGATGTGTCTTTTCAATGATTCGGTGGAGGGAGTGGAGCTGGATTCTTGCTCTGGGATTGTTCCACGAGGACCCAAAGTCCTGCCACTATTGTTATCAGAGCGCCGAGGATTGCCACGTATCCGCCGAAGGCTATGCTGAAATTCGGCCAATAGTTTTGTGGTAGTTGAACATTACTTAGAGAAGCGAAAAGTAGATAGTAGTCGTGGATGGTGTCTTTAGCCATTATTGCTGCAGAGATTGCATATGTGTAGGTCATCAGCATTACAGATCCTCCAGCTGCGATGAATAGTCCTCTAGCAACGCGTCTTCTTTCATCATTCGCGAACAGTCCAACGGAAAACACGACTACGAAGAAGCTGATGAATGTGGGATAGATTACAGTTTCAAAACCTGATGCCGGTATGTTAAGCGTAGGAAGTATGAGGTTTTGAGGGGTATAGGTCGGATAGGAACCGGGAATTGCTATGGGGTTGAACACGATTGTTGCCCAGGGAAGAATCGGCATATCAAAGCAATGATTGCACCTAGAAGTGCTAAAATACTACTCTTGTTAAGTTTAACAGTAGTGCTCATTCTCCATTTCACCTTATTCAGATATATTGGGAAAACTGTTTAAAACACTTTTGCAACATAGCAAGCGCGCAGCTATCCGAATCGCTCGCGGCTGCACAAGTGATGCGATGACACACTCTGAAGCATCATACTAATAGATTCTTGAAAATCAACTGAATAGTCTGCCTACCGCCTCCAGACTTTCAGCTGAAGCAGATGAAGATAAATATGCAGAAAGCAAAAAAGGGGAAGGTGGGTTCTTTCTATTCATTGCACTAGTTTCTATACCGCACTGCTAGGTACAGAGCTTGGAAAAGTGCGCCGACAGTAATCAGCCCGCCGCCTTCTCCTGTTTTGCCACCAAAGAGTAGCAAAACACCCATTACGATGCATATTGCTGGGAAATTGTATGCTAGCCCTTTGATGTCCACGCCACTGCCCATATCTTCACCTCCTTTTGGACGAAAAGAAGTGCCCAGCCAGCTTGCACAATTGCGTAAAACTTAAATTCGCACACCTCATTATCACTAAACGCTTTTCTGTTTGGAGTGTGCGATGACGCCTGTACAAGCCAGGTTGAGCGAGCTTCGTTTTCCATCATATTTGGCTGCCTCCAACATATTCTTAGTGTTTCGCAGCCAAAGGGAACGCTGTATCTAGCGTTTTCTTATTTAAACCCTTAGTACAACAACGTTGAAATGATCGCCTAGACGTTTTGAAGCAACACGTACTTTGTATACACGATCGCATTGAATTGACTATGGCAAAATAGCATGTTTATGTAAAAAGACCCCGAATCCGGTTCGTCTGGAAACTGTTTAACACTTTCGCAAGCAACTCATGCGTCAACATTCTATGAGCATTTCAAAACGGGGAAAACCCCATAATACTATTGTATAGGGGAAAATCCGTGTTTTGAACTGAAATTCCGCAAGTAATAATAACCACTCGAGAAAACAACTAGATGTGGAACGCAGGATGAGAAACTCGCCACTGACTGTTTCTGTCGTGTTGATGTTTTTCATATTGACTTTTTCTCCGATGCCGGGCAAGACTCTGACAAGTAGAACTATTGGTGTCGAAAAAGATGGGACAATCGGATTAGACTCCTATACTTGTACGGGAGACGTAGATAAGCTAACAACTCCATGGCAAAATGCCGTTGATGGAGATTGGAACACAAAACTTGCATGGAACAATTCTCTACTCGGAGATTTCAGTGTAGTCATTGCAGAAAACTACTCACTGCCAATTTCTACTACAAATGTCACATGGGAGTTCAAGGCATATCATTGCAACAATGGTTCCCTCATATCAACACCTATGAAAATTGAATGTTGGAATGGTTCTTCATGGATCAGCATATACGGACTGGATGACCAAGAACACGTTAATGAAGAGTTCACTGAAACTATAAACATTCCTAGCGTCTTGATAAGTGACAGAATGACCCTCAAGACAACAATAATGTACTCATCACATGTTGCTGGAGCAATACCCCCGAATCCGCCAGAGCGACTGCTACACTACGTAGAATACTTTGAAGGAAAACTGACAGAGCCTGCAATTCCTGAATTCTCATCATTGCTTGTTCTGCCCTCGTTCATGATAGCAACGCTCCTAATAGTGATACTCTACAACAGAAAAAAAACAGAAGCTTAGGCTCACTTCCGTTTTCTGAACAGCTTCACAGCATCGATGTCGCACACAAAGTCAAAACCTTGTTCTATGAGCTTTGTTGCTTCATCAACAGTTTTTGCGGTCGCGCTATGATATTCTTCTGAACCAAAGTCCATGCACTGCAAGTAGAACAAAGCTGTTTCAAGTTTTTTCCAGCCCATCTTTTGCTTTGTGTATAGAACGTCTTTCGTTTGATAGTATGTCTTGCAAGCTTGATAGTGTCTCAAATCGTAAAGCCTGATCTGAAACAAACTCGGTTCAGCCAATCTTTCACTCAGTCTTCGCTTGTATTTTATCCATGCTTTCGTCATCTGCCCAGCCGGAGGAAAAGGACGCTCTCTTGAGCCGATTTTCGCAGGAAACGTCCTCAACATCGCAACAGCATTAACTTTCAGCTTGATTGTTCTGCTTGCATGTCCCTTTCTGCCTCTTATCGTGATTGTATCTCTTTCAAGGTCAATATCTCTCAACGTAACTCCGCTAAGCTCCTTCGGCATAGCGCCAGTCTCCTTCAGCAAAGTAAAAACAACACTGTATTTCCAGCCGCATGAAGCAATGATTTTGTTCAATGTTTCTTCACTCGGAATCTTCGGCTTATTCTGCTCCCACTTGTAGCGTGGACGCTCCCAAACAATGCCGTTAATCAGAGTGTAATAGTTGTATGCTTTGACCGAGTTGCCTTTGAAACCGCTGTTCACGTTCTTGTTCGCAATGAACTCCTTGACTCTCTCAGGACTCTGCAAGTCAACGTTGACCGCTAGATGATTCAAATAGAAACCTATCACTTTTACCGTCTGCTCTTCTAGCCCGTTGTTCTTGAGCTTCAGCAGAGTGTTGACGATTTTTCCTTTGACGTCAGCGTTTATATTGCTAGAGTAGAGTAATCTCGTGCTAGGGGCCCGTAGTCTAGGCTGGATTAGGATGCTGGCCTGCGAAGCCGGAGATCCAGGGTTCAAATCCCTGCGGGCCCGCCAAACTCGCATCACACACAAGTTTCGCCCAGAAAAGCGGCACGTTCTCGTTCCTTAGAACGTTTTTGAAGCATGCGTGCAAGTGTTGCGGTGCCAATACTCTTATTTTAGGGCCTTGTTGTAACAGTTGGGGGAAGATACGATGAAGAAGAATACGGAAATCGCTTTGACCCTCTTGTTGGTGATAGCTCTGGTCGGTGTAGCAGTCGTAGCATATGTTGCCGGAAGAAATCCACCCACCCAGAGTTTTACTTGGCAAGTAGCAGCGCAGATTACAGGCACAGGTAACCAAGACACTACCGAATTCTCCATGAACAACCCGTGGCGCGTAGCTTGGTCAATTCAAAAACAGAGTGACAACTTCTTCTTCCTCGCCGTCTACATCAAAAATGGTACCGAATACTCCCCCATTGCAGAAGCTGACGCAACAGAAACAAACACGACACAAGGCTTCGTCCCAGTGAGCTACACGGGCAGCTTCGTCATCCGAGTGATCGCAATGGACGAAACTGAATGGACCTTGCAGATTCAAGAACCAGTCGTCAAACCAGCCTGACATGCTTACCCATGCTAGCCATCACTGACGGCAACTCTGTTTAGGATACTTTCCTTCAATTGCTCACTTCTGGTCCTTTAACAAATATAAGGTTCTACAAGCAGCATTTGGCTCTGGAGTGGCAAACTTGAAAACACAAGTCGCGTTGGCGTTTGCAGCAGTCTACCTCATCTGGGGTTCAACATACCTAGCGATCCGCTTCGTCATCGAATCGCTTCCACCCTTTTTCATGGCCGGAACACGGTTCATGATTGCAGGAGCCGTTCTTTACTTGTTGACGCGATTGCGAGGAGCCCAAACACCGTCTCGAGACCAGTGGGGCAAAGCAGCTTTGGTCGGCGGACTAATGCTGTTGGGCGGAAATGGCGCGGTTGTCTGGGCGGAACAATATCTTCCTTCTGGGCTCACATCCATCATCGTTGCCACAGTCCCCTTATGGATAGCCCTGTTGAGCTGGCTGAGCACCAGAAACAAACCGAACCGGGCAATCGTTGCGGGGTTGATACTGGGATTTGTCGGCGTAGGCTTACTTGTGGGCGACATAGGAACTCTAGGCGAAAGCCAAGTCGCTTTCCTCGGCGGAATCGCGCTCGTGTTCGGCACACTGCTCTGGGCATCAGGATCGCTATACTCTCGCACAGCAAAACTTCCATCCTCCTCATTACTGGCTACCGCTATGGAAATGGTCACAGGTGGAATACTACTGTTCATCGCAAGCTTTGTGACGGGAGAGTGGACGCGAATCAGACTAGATAACGTATCACTTCGTTCAGGATTCTCTTGGCTGTACCTGATAGTCTTCGGTTCCCTCATAGGCTACACATCCTACATGTGGCTGCTAAAGAACGTCAACCCTGAACGTGTCTCAACCTACGCCTACGTGAACCCTGTGGTGGCACTGTTTCTCGGATGGGCACTTGCCAGCGAGACGCTCTCCGTTCAAGACATAGTAGCCGCTCTGATAATCTTGACATCGGTCGCCGTGATCACAACATACGGCGCAGCGCACAAGACCCCTAAAGAAGCCAAAGACAAAGGCTGAGCGAAACATGCTATCATTAAAAAAAAGAAAATTCTATTAAGGATGCATCCAGTTTGCATGAGATAAGACCCTTGGAAGGAAACCAATGGCTTCAGACACTCTCATCGAAGCACAGAACCTGACAAAAAAATACGACGATTTCGTTGCAGTGGACAACATAGATTTTCAGGTTTACAAAGGCGAATGCGTCGGTTTCCTCGGCCCCAACGGTGCTGGAAAAACAACAACCATCAAAATGATCCATTGTGTTCTCCCGCCCTTTTCAGGTTCTCTTACCATCGCGGGCATGAGCGTGTCATCGAAGCCCCGTGAGATCAAGAAAATGATCGGCGTGGCACCACAGGAGGACAACCTTGACCCGGACTTCACGGTCCTGCAGAACCTGCTTGTTTACGCACGATACTTTGACATCCCAAAGCCCGTGGCTTTGAAGCGCAGCGAAGAACTGCTCAAATTCATCCAGCTAGAAGAAAAACGCGGCGTTATCATCGGCCAGCTTTCCACCGGCATGAAACGCCGCCTAATACTGGCCAGAGCCCTCATCAACGAACCCCAGATCCTGCTCCTGGACGAGCCTACGACAGGGCTTGACCCGCAAGCTCGTCATCTGATATGGGACAAGATCCGCACTTTGAAAAAGCAGGGTGTGACCATAATCTTGACGACGCATTACATGGATGAAGCCGCTGCGCTCTGTGACCGCACGTTGATCATGGACAAGGGCAAAATAATCGAAACTGGCAAGCCCGCCGAGCTTGTTAAGAAGCACATCGGCGAAGACGTTTTGGAAATAGAATACGACGAAAAAACAATGAAAACCCTCCAGACCATGTTTCCAGGCGCACGGTTGGAAGTGGTAAGCGAAAGGATACGCGTTTTCACGTCTCAGCCGCACGGCCTGTTCGAAACCTTCCTCCAAAAACATCCGACAAAAGGCGCCACGATACGTAACGCGAACCTTGAAGACGTGTTCCTCAAACTGACCGGGAGGCAACTCAGGGAATGAAAACCCGAAATCGCATCGCTGAAACCTTCAAGCCTCCGGAACTGACTTACCGTGTTTGGAAAGTGTGGCGCCGCAACTTCGACGTCTTCATGAAAACGTGGAAAGTAAACTTTTTCCCGCCGCTTCTAGAACCCATTTTCTACCTCGTCGCCATGGGCTTCGGCGTCGGCCAATTCGTCAAATCCATTGAAGGCCTCTCCTACCTACAATTCATAGCCCCAGCGCTCGTGGCAATCACAACCATGAACTCGTCATTCTTCGAATGCACCTATGGCTCCTTCGTCCGAATGTACTACCAAAAAACCTTCGACGGCATCATCGCCACACCCATCAGCCTCGAAGAGGTCATCGCCGGCGAACTCTTGTGGGGCGCAACCCGCAGCCTCATCAGTTCAAGCATCGTCATCGCCGTCATAGCCGCCTTCGGCCTCATCTCCACCCCCCTCGCCCTACTAATCCTCCCAATCGCCTTCTTCGCAGGACTAATGTTCTCAGCCATCGCCATGTGCTTCACCTCGCTGGCGCCTAACATAGACTTCTTCAACTACCCCGCATTCCTCTTCATAACCCCCATGTTCCTCCTAAGCGGAACATTCTTCTCACTCTCACAATACCCCGCGGTCCTCCAAACATTCGCCAACATCGCCCTCCCCCTCACACACTCAGTTAACCTCGCAAGAGGACTCATGCTCGGAAAACCCGAAACTTCACTCCTCATAAGCATCGCCTGGATCGCCATAGTCACACCCATATTCTTCATTATCTGCATAAACGCCATGAAAAGAAAACTCGTCAAATAAACGTGCGCTTAAGAGCCATAGCCAACTCTACTCTATATGAGGGAAAAATGCACGGCTGATGACGCGCAAGAGACAGAACTCTACTCGTTCGGTCCTACGGGAGTCGGGATCTGTTTCCGTCGCCCAGAGTTTTTCGTGCCAAGATACGAAAACAGCACCAGAATCATCCTCACCAACCGGCGGATATGCAGCTGCCCACCTCGCTTGCCCTATTCTTCAAAGACAAACTGCGTTTCGAAGTGCCCTATGATGCCATAGTTGCCACGGAACACTTCAGCTTCTCCCTCAGAAAGGTTCTCTGGATCCAATATCGAGACGGAGAGAAAACCAAAGAAATATCCATAATGTGCAGCATCTTCAATAATCAACATATTTCACGTTCATGTGACCTGCTCCAAAACGCCAGAAAACATCCTCCGTGATTTTCAGTTTTCAGCGCGCTGCCTTGTCCCGGAATTGGTCTTAAATGGTTTTAATTCTTATTTTCTGGTTTGGGGACAGTTTTGATGTGAGTATCCGTTTTTAGCCCTGTTGCATGGCGTGACGCTTCAAAAGGGCTGGATGCGGCCTCAACGGTTTATGGAAAGACTCTGCTTTCTTACAGATTTGTTGGAACTCCGTGAGTTTCCATTTTTCAACGCGGCCAAGAGTTGTTCACCAAACAAGCCCAAATCAGACGCAGATAGGCAAAAGAGGAAAAAAACCATTTCAGGCCAATTTCGGAACAAACATGCGCGCTACTGTTTATGTCGGCACGCGCGAAGCGAAAGACAGAAAAGTCAGGGACCCCGAGTATTTGTATAAGATGAAGAATCCGTTTGCTCACCCTTTTGCGAAGTTTGTCCTCAAGAAGATTTTTTTCTATTTGGTCGTGGCATTCGTTGCGTTGAATTTCATCTTTCTCATTCCTAGACTTATGCCCGGCAATCCCATCGACCAAATGATACCTCCGGGTACCACTGATCTCGGGCGGCTAAGACTCAAAGCCGAGTTGGAGAAATACTTCGGGCTGGACAGACCGCTACATGAGCAATACATCAATTTCTGGGCGAATCTCTTGAGAGGGGATTTGGGATATGCAGTCATGCGTGGATATAACTTCAGACCCGTTGCGGACGCTGTCATGGCAAAGCTGC
>Ga0315285_10009389_pt1 | contig 9997 bp, 4 predicted proteins | sample YL17G09_36_MG_FD_203698 | JGI IMG/M metagenome (GOLD analysis project Ga0315285, IMG submission 203698) | Sediment microbial communities from Yellowstone Lake, YNP, Wyoming, USA - YL17G09_36 | ecosystem: Environmental > Aquatic > Freshwater > Lake > Sediment | place: USA: Wyoming | collected... | reverse complement strand
ATACTCCCATTAACACGGGGGTCAGCGACGGTGAACTTTTCTCTCTTTCAAAATTGGAAAACCGATTAATTATTTCATCGGTCTTTATCCCGGGTTCCTTTTTAATTTTCTCCAGCACGGCGATTTCCCGGCGGTAAAAGGGCTGGGCGTAATCGCTGTCGCTGATATCCACCGCTTCACAGGTGAAATGCGCCAGCGTCCGCGTGTCCCCGCACACGAAATGCCCGCCCCTGGCTTTGGGGGTATTCGCGTCCGGCGCTTCCAGCGGACGGAAACCCGCACCGTCGTACTTCTTCATGGCGGGGTCTCTGGCATCGTGCCCGCGGTAGCGGTACATGACATTCTCGAAATACTTGTTTCCCAGCAGGTAAACGCCGTGGACCACCGGCATCATCGGCGCCAGCAGACCCGGGCATATCCGGCCGGTAAAGTTCACCCCGTCGTAATAAAACTCGTCGCCGATTTTATAGTTAAAGTGGCAGGGATAGGTTTTTTCGTCCCCCTCGAAGGAATTCAGCGCGCATTTCACTTTAAACATGCTTGGTCACCTCGCCGGTAAATAATAAGCGGAGAATTATGTCAACGGTTATATCTTAGCATAGATACAAAATATAACAACATTTCTCTTAATGAGATTAATGGGTTCTGTTTGCATTTGGTTGGTATATGATAACCTCACCCCTGTCCCTTCAGGGAGAACCTTCAGGGTGAACCTCTCTCCAGCTGGAAACACTGGCAGGAACTCATAAATATTGATAGCTGGAGAGGGGGTTTAAGGGGGTGAGCTTAAACGGGGTGAGGTTAAATGATGAAACAACCCAGACCGAATAATACCGATTAACGTGTATGTATATGGATTGCCGGGATATGCTATAATTTGGCTGTGGGGATAATTTATGTTATCCGTTTGACAGTGGAGAAACGATGGACTGCCCTCCGGCTTTACCATTGTTTTGATAAGAGGTAGGAAAATATGAGAACGCGTCCCAAGTGCCCAAATTGCGGCCAAGAAGCTTTCGGTACGATATGCAAATGGTGTCACCAGCCTTTGACACCCACCCATCCCTTTGATAAAAAGGAGGAGCCGCGACCGAAATTTCAAGCCATCGATAGCCTTCCGCGTATTGCCCGGGAATCGACGCCTCCGGTGAAAAGCGAGGACCGGCCGGCGTCTTCGACGGCTGCATTCGCCGATGCCCGTCAGAGGGCGTCTCAAACCATTTACCGGGCGGAGCAAACCGCCCGTGATATGATGACCAGGGTACAAGCTGAGGCTGATGCAAAATCGTCCAAACTCATGGCCGAGACTCAGCAGAAGGTAGAGCAAATCATTCGTCACACGGAACAGCAGTCTGCGGAATTACTGAAGAAAACTAAAGCGGAAGCTGATGCCAAATCAGCCGCCGTCCTTAATGAGGCCCGCCAGAAGTCGAACCAGATTATCAGCGTCGCGGAGCTTACGGCCAGGGAATTAACGGCTAACGAAACGGTGCTGAAAGACGCTGAAATTGCGTCGGCCAGGCTTGTCGCCGATGCCCGCCAGAAGGCGGAGCAAATCATCCGTGATGCGGAACAGGCTACCCGTGAATTAACCGCCAAAGAAGCGGTGATGAAAGACGCTGAAATTACGTCGGCCAGACTCGTTGCCGATGCCCGTCAAAAGGCGGCGGAAATCGCCGTCGAAGCGGCAAGAGCGGCAGCGGCGCTGACCGACAAAGCCATGCATGAAGCCGATATTAAATCCGCCGCTATCCTTGCCGATGTCCGGAAAAAGGCGGAGCAGGCCGTCCGTGAAGCGGAACATACCGCCTCTGAATTATCCGTCCAAGTTAAAACCCAGGCCGATGGAGAATCGTCCCGGCTTAATGCCGAAGCCCGGAAAAAGGCGGACCAGGTCCTCCGTGAGGCGGAGCGCGCCGCCGCCGAATCTACTGCCAAAGCCAAGGCTAATGCTGAAGCCGAATCGGACAAGCTCCTCACTGATGCCCGTAACAAGTCGGCTAAAATCGTCACTAAAGCGGAACATACCGCCGCTGAGCTTACGGCCAGGACTAAAGCTGAGGCTGACAGCGAATCCGCCAGGCTTGTTGCTGAGGCCAAGAAAAAAGCAGATGGCGAATCATTGCGGCTGGTCGCTGACGCCAAGAAAAAAGCGGAACAGATCGTCGCTGAAGCGGAGCAGACCCTGCGTAAATTAATCTCTAAAGAAAAGGTGAGAATCGACGCTGAAAACGAAGCAGCCAGGCTTTTAGCCGACGCTAAGAAAAACGCCAGCCAGATTCTCGGCAACGCGGAAAGTACCGTCGCCAAGGCGGTAGCCGAAGCGACATCCAAGGCTAAAGAGGAAATGTCCCGGCTTACCACCGATGCCCGGGAAAAGGCAACTAATATTGTCCATGAGGCGGAACAGAAGGCGCAGGAACTGGTCTTCAAGGCTGAAAGTGAAGCCGGTGATAAATGGGTGAGCATCGTCAACCAGGCCACGGAAATCGCCAACCGCACTCTGGAGCTGGCCGGAGTTGAAGCCCCGGCGGAAGAAAAAGCCGCCCCCAAGCCGAAGAAAGTCGCTGGCACTAAAAAATAAACCGCCGTCCTACCGGGATTTCAGTCATGGCCTAGACCGGATACAAGGACAGCCATTTTGTGATAAAAATGAGAGACCACATAGCGGCTCAAGGTATAGACAATAGCCGCGGGCAGGAAATATAATATTAGATAACGATGTTTTCCCTATTTGGCCGTTTCGCCCACAAATACAAGTTTTTTATCCTGGCCGGCTGGTTCATCCTCGCTGCGTTACTGGCATTATTCGCCCCTAAGCTCTCACAGGTCGGTGTCACGGACCAGAGTCAGTTCCTCCCGGAAAATACCCAGTCCGTCCATGCGCGCGACCTGTTGAATACCAAGTTCCCCGCTTTTTCGGAATCATCGTCCAGCACCGCCCTGATTGTGGTCTATGATGAAAACGGGTTCAATCAACAGGATATGGACCGGGCGAAAAATATCCGCGACTGGCTCACTTCGACCGATGGTCCTAAGGTGGTAAACAGCGTTATATCGGTATTCGATAACGAAGCCCTGCGTTCTTCTCTGGTCAGCGCTGACAACACCACCATGATGATGCCCGTAGGCTTTTCCGTGACGGCTCTGGACGATGCCGCCAAGCAGGCCGTCAACGACATCCGCGCGCAATTCGCCCGCCAATCCGGGACAAATTTCTACCTCACCGGTAGCGTCGGCTTTCTGCAAGACCTGTTTGAGTCCGTACAGCGCACCATCGACCGGACAACGCTGGTAACGGTTATTCTGGTCATTATCCTGCTTCTCATCGTGTACCGCTCGCCCATCGCGGCTTTTGTACCATTGTTAGCGATTGGTTTTAGCTTTTTAGTAGCCCGCGGCATCATCGGCTTTCTGGCCCAGGCCGGCGTCCCCGTTTCCACCGTAACCGATGCCTATATGGTGGTCACCATTTTCGGCGTCGGCACGGACTACTGCCTCTTTATTATCTCGCGCTTCCGGGAGCAGCTCGTACAGGGGGACCAGTCCCAGAGAATCGAATTCACGATGAAACGCATCGGGCCCATTATTTTCGCCAGCGCCGTTACCGTCGTCATCGCTTTTCTCTGTCTCAGTATTTCACGTTTCGGCATGACCCGGACCAGCGGCTGGGCGCTGGCCATAGGTATCACCGTCACCCTGGTTGTCAGTCTGACTCTGGTGCCGGCTCTAATGTCGCTGTTCGGGCGCTACCTCTTTTGGCCATCGATGAAACCACCGGCGCCGGTAACCAAAAAAAGAAGACTCGGCTGGGCGAAAACCGGCGAATGGATAGCTCACCATCCGGTGTTGACCGCCGCGCCGATTATTGTCCTTCTGATTCTCCCCTATATTGCCATGCCCAAGTTTACGCTGTCCGCGAATATATTAACCCAGCTGCCCAAGGATGCCGAGGCGACTAAGGGACTGAACATTGTCAGAAACCATTTCGCCATGGGTGAACTATCGCCGTTAAATCTGGTAATACAATCAAAAAGCGGCAGTATGCTTACCCCGGATTCGCTCCAGGGCATCGAGGAGGTAGCCCGGTCGCTGAGTAGCGTTAAAGACCTGGCCAGAATCGACTTTTTCTCCGCGCCGGCCCGCCAGCTTACCGCCCTCGGGACACAGGTGCACGGCCTCGGTGACGCGGTTAGTGCCGCCGGTCTTGATATCAGGAAATTTTCTTCGCTGACATTGATTTCCGATAATTTACAGGCACTGGCCCTGCGCTATGCCGGCATCACCCGGAGTCCTGCTTTTACCGCTTCTATAGCTGACCTCACGCAAGTCTCGGCTTGGCTCAAACAGGTAGGCACCGCCAAACCCGCCGAGCTGGCCGCCCTGCTCCCCAAGCTCCAGGGGCTGCTCTATAACCTCGGCGATTCTTTGACGACCCTGGGGAATGAGTTCGAGCTTAACGGAAGCAGTCCATTTGTTAACTGGCTGAAATCGTCTTATTTCTCTGCCGACGGGACGGTCGCCAGGATAAACCTGGTACTCGCCACCGACCCCTACTCCGATGCCGCCTCGCTCTTGATTCCGCAAATCAGGGAGTCGGTAACCGTCGCGATAAATGCCTCCGACCTGAAAGACATCAATTTCTATGTCGGCGGCGAATCAGCGCTTCACGCCGATATGTTGAAAACGAGTCAGGACGACTTTATCATTGTCCTGGTCGTTGCTTCCATCGGTATCCTGGCAGTTATCATCATCTTGCTGCGCAGTATAATCGCCCCGCTTTACATGGTGGCGACGGTATTGTTTAACTATGGGGCTACGCTAGGTGTCACTTCCTGGATTTTACAGGACATATTTAAGTTCGAGAATCTCATCAATATGCTGCCGGTGTTCGTCTTTGTGATGCTGGCGGCCGTGGGGGCGGACTATAACATCTTCCTGGTGTCGCGTATCCGTGAAGAAGCGGAGACTAAATCTATCAAGGAAGCGGTGCATCACGCCGTTGCCCATACCGGTAACGTTATCACTTCCTGCGGTATTATCCTAGCCGGTACTTTTGCCACCCTGATGATATCCTCCTTCCCCATGGTCCTCGAAATCGGCACCGCCATTGCCATCGGTGTGTTGATTGATACTTTCCTGGTGCGGGCGCTGCTGGTGCCTTCGCTGGCGGCCCTGTTAGGACGTTGGAGCTGGTGGCCATCCGCCCTCTTCCGCAACGCTAAGAAAGACTGACCTTTACTGTTCGGTTCTGGTTGTTTTCCAAGTTATTTAAGCCTTATCTAATTGTTGAACCTTACCCCCTGACCCTCTCTCCAATCGTTTCCCTGTCATTGCGAGGAGTCCCGATGTAATCGGGACGACGTGCTTGCACGCCATAGTGCGCGTTTCAGCACGCAGGCGTGGCAATCTCTATCTAACGCCTGGCTATATTTATAGTAACCTATCCCCCTGTCCCCCTTCCCTTGGCAAGAGCCTTGCCTTAAAAGTCTTAATATTCAAGGAGTTTTGGGGCAATTTAAGGAAAACTTTACGAAAAGTTTATGAAGTAGTGGTGTAATATGGTTGACAACAATGGTATCAATAATGATACCATTAATATTAAGGATGGGTTCTATAGAAGACTTAGTTCAGCAGTTTGAAAGGAACCCCAAAAATGTTGGGTTTGGTGACCTTTGTAGAGTTTGTAAACATTATTTTGGGGAAGCCCGTATAAAAGGTAGCCATCATATTTATAAAACACCTTGGCAAGGAGACCCAAGAATTAACATACAAGATGATAACGGAAAAGCAAAAGCCTATCAGGTTAGACAAGTAGTAAAAGCTCTAAAGAAACTTGAGGGAGTATAAAATGGTAACATTAGCAGCATTAAAAAATGACCGCTATACCTATAGAGTTACCTGGTCAGACGAAGATGGGGAGTATGTAGGTTTATGTGCGGAATTCCCTAGTCTAAGCTGGCTTGCTGGTACTCAGGAAGAAGCATTACAAGGTATAATAAATGTAGTGGCAGAAGTCACAGCAGATATGAAGTCAAATAATGAGCCAATTCCAGAACCAATTTCAACTAAGCGTTATTCTGGCAAGTTTACAGTGCGCACAACCCCAGATGTGCATAGATTACTTGCTATACAAGCAGCAGAATCTAATGTAAGCATTAATCGCTTTGTTTGTGGGAAACTAAATACGATAACAGTTTAGGTTACTTTCTCCACCTAGCCAGTTCTGCTTTCTGAGCTATCTCCACTCGTCTTATGACCCTAAGCCTTTCGGCTCTTACTTTGCCACCTTTCCTTTTACTTTTGAGGCAACTGCCCTATTTTTGGGGCAAGTGCCACTTATAGGGCAAAGCCCTTGGCAAGGGAAGGGGGAGTTGTTTTGAGAGAGGACTCCGCCCCCTCTCGCTTCGCACTCCCCTTTTAGATGAAATAATGGCAGCGGGATGTTAAGGGGATTAATTTATCAACCAGATGCAAATAGAACTAAACTATCCCGTTCATTGGTGATTCCCTTGCTCAAATGCTATAATAGTAAAAATTCAAAAAGGTTTTTCGGTCATGCTTGCAGTTGAAGTCAATCATATCTTCAAGTCCTACGCGGAAAAGACCGCCGTCGATGACCTGTCTTTCTCTGTCGCCCAGGGCGAGATATTCGGTTTAATCGGTCCTAACGGCGCCGGCAAGACCACCACCATCAGGATGATGCTGGATATCATCAAACCGGATTCGGGCGAGGTGACTATCCTGGGTAAAAAGCTGGACGAAGCCACAAAAAACAGTCTCGGCTATTTACCCGAGGAAAGAGGTCTGTATAAAAAACTCAGGGTCATGGAGTCCATCGTTTATCTTGCCTCGCTCAAGGGTATGAATCCCCGCACCGCGGCGGAAAAAGCCGGCCCGCTGCTCGCTCAAATGGACATGCTGTCAAGCCAGAGGAAGAAAATCGAGGAGTTGAGCAAGGGCATGGGGCAGATTATCCAGTTTATCGTTACTATCATCCACGACCCGCAGCTAATAATCCTGGACGAACCCTTCTCCGGCCTCGACCCCGTCAACACCGAGTTGATTAAAAAAATGCTCGTCGACCTGCGGAACCAGGGTAAAGCTATAATCCTGAGTATGCACCAGATGAACCAGGTGGAAGAGCTAAGCGACCGCATCCTGATGGTAAACAAAGGCAAAGCCGTTCTTTACGGAGACCTGGCGGAAATTAAAACCAAATACCGCAGCAACGCCGTCCTGCTGGACTTTGAAGGGGAACTGGGGGAAGTGCCGGGAGTGGCTGAAAAACGCGAGCATAAAGGTTATGTCGAGCTGGTTCTGGACGATAAGACAACACCGAACCAGCTGTTAGAGCGCCTGGTAAGCCGCAGTATCGTCATCAACCGCTTTGAAATAGCCACCCCTCCCCTGAACGAGATATTCCTTAAAGTGGTGGGGGACGAACATGAATAAAACGCTGCTGATATTCAACCATGAGTTCCGGACCACATTAAGAAGAACCGCTTTTATCATTATGACGTTTATCGTGCCCCTTATCGCCCTGCTGGGTATCGGCGCGTACCACGTTATATCCGGCGCCGTAAAACCTTCGGAAGAAATAACCGGCATCGGCTATGTCGATAATCTTGGCGGATTCGACCAGTATACCAGCCAAGGGAATATCAGGCTGGTGCCCTTTAATTCATCGGATGAGGCAAGCAAGGGACTGGTCACTAAAGATATCAAAGGGTATTTTGTCATTTCGCCGGATTACCTTAATACCGGGTTGATAAACTTTTATACGCTGGAAAAGCAGCTTGTACCACCTCCCGCCACTCTTTCGGCCATCAAGGACTTCCTTTCAAGCAATCTGCTGGCAGGCAAGGTGCCCCAGCCTACAATAGACCTGGTAAAAGCTCCTCTGAACCTGATTTCCATCAGGGTGACGGAGACGGGCGCCGTGTCTCCGGAGCAGGGCGGCTATGGTAACCTCCTCGTCCCCGGGATTTTCAGTCTGCTTCTGGTCCTTTCCATTATGTTCTCATCCAGCTACCTTATTCAAGGCATGGGCGATGAAAAAGAAAACCGCCTCATCGAGGTATTGCTGTCCTCCGTTTCCGTGCGGCAGTTGCTCATCGGCAAGGTATTAGGGCTAGGCGCCGCCGGGCTGGTGCAGGTGGTCGTCTGGGTAATTTCGACGCCGTTCCTGCTCGGGCTGGCGTCTTCGTCTATCGGCGGGTTTCTCAAGACCCTGGTGGTGCCGCCGAGTTTCTACATCCTTTGCGTTGTATATTTCATCCTGGGATATCTTTTGTTCGCCATGATTTCCACGGCTATCGGGGCTATCAGCCCTTCCGCCCGGGAAGGTCAGCAGCTTGCCACGATATTTACCCTCCCCTCCGTTGCGCCGCTCTGGTTCTCATCGGCAATCATGCTTTTCCCGAATAGCCCGGTCTGGGTAGTCCTGACCATTTTCCCCATCACCGCACCCGTGACGCTGATGATGAGGCTCGGCTCTACGGACGTTGCCGCCTGGCAGATAGGTCTAAGCATCCTTGTCCTGCTGCTATCCATTGCCGGAGGGCTGTTATTGACCGCCAGGATTGTCCGCACCTACCTGCTGATGTACGGCAAGAGACCCGGGCTGGGAGAAATTATCCGCAATCTCAGGAACGGATAGTTTTTTTAAGATTCAGCTTAACCACGTTTTCCTGTCGTTCGCTACTGCCTGCCGTTGCCTGACCGCCCCGTTAACAGTTGCCAAGTCGTTATATTGGGTACGCGCCGCACCTCGACTACCTTACGGAGCAGCAATAAAACGACCAGCGCGCGAAGGACACCCGACACTGTAAACAAAGAGCGTAGTTGATAGCCAAAAAGCACGGGAAGATGCGGCGCCAGAAACCCGCCTATCAAGGCGCCAAGAGAGCAGGCGACCATGTCCGTTGCGTTGAATAAAGCAAGCTGCTTGGTCCGAATACCCGGTTCGGAGGCATCATAAACGAAATTGACAGCGGATAGACCAAGCCCGGACCAGCCGAATCCGCTTACTATATTCGCCGCAATCAAGTAATAAACATTAGTGCTGCCCAACCATAGCAGTGGGATGATGGGAATAATCATGGATGTCAGCCGTATGACCTTGATATTTCCTGCCATGTCCGCCCGGCGACCCCAGTAAGTTAGAAACAACAGGCTGGCTATAGCACCGGATGAATTGACAATAGTAAAGGTGACGTAGCTGAAATGCAAATCACTAAGCATGAAAACGGTAAAGAAAGGCGCCGAGATACAGGTGCAAAAGTCAATTAACGCAATATACAGCGTGAATTTGCCCAGATTTGAAGAACTCAGGTTCTTCATCAACTTAATTAAGCTCGGACTATCTTCCTTTTTATCTGGTTGCGTAGGTTCATACTGGTGGGATAGAAAGAAAAATGACAGCAGCCGGAATACGGTTGCTCCCCCAAAAAGAATGGCATAACCTGCAAATATATTAATACCGGTGAACAATTGCAGAATACCGCCCGCAATAAAGAAAAAAACGAGGGCAATAAAACCCGCTATCCTTCCCCGGGAACCGAAATATCGACCCCTTAAGCGCTCGGGCACCAGGTCCGCCATCATGCTGCCCCAGGCCGGATTGGATATCGACCCGAGCACGGAGCTGACGGTTACAAACCCGATGAGCCACCATACCGGCGAGTCGTGAAATATATAGTGCACCAGCAGGATGGGTATGAACATCACAGCATGCATGAAAACCACGGGCAAAATGAAACCCTTGCGGCTGCCGGCCCTTTCGGATAGGTCGGGCGCCGCCAGCTGTGCCAGCGCCATCATCAGGCTGGGGATGCTTGTCAGCAGACCTATCTGGGCGGTGGTAGCCTTAAGCTCCAGGGCCAGCGGCGTTATATAGTTCTGCGTTAAACCCAGCATGGCGGCATAAGCGCTCCCATCCAGGACGCTGAGCTTTAAACTCTTTCTTACGGCGTATCTTCTATGTTCGGTATTC
>Ga0315285_10009388_pt1 | contig 9997 bp, 5 predicted proteins | sample YL17G09_36_MG_FD_203698 | JGI IMG/M metagenome (GOLD analysis project Ga0315285, IMG submission 203698) | Sediment microbial communities from Yellowstone Lake, YNP, Wyoming, USA - YL17G09_36 | ecosystem: Environmental > Aquatic > Freshwater > Lake > Sediment | place: USA: Wyoming | collected... | reverse complement strand
CGGACGGCCTGTTCATAGAGGTTCATCCGGAGCCGGACAAGGCCCTCTCGGACGGGCCCAACTCGATCGCCCTGGCCGACATCGAGGGCCTTCTGGCAAGGTGCGTGGCCATCCGGGCGGCAGTCACCGGGTGAGCGGTCGCCGCGGCGACAGGCGGCCGGAGGCGAGTTTCGGGTTGACAGTTGCCCGCCGGTGGATAGACTACGGTACTTTGAGGTATCCGAGATAACTGCGACAAGGCCCCGATAGCAATTGTGGGAGGCGGCAGCGGTGCCGAATCCTGACCAGATCGAGCAAACGCCCAACGGCTCTGCGGCCAAGGGCCAGGGCGCCGAGGGGACCGGCGCGGCCGCGCCCCTCGCGCCGGCGGGATCCATCACGCCGGAAGCCCGCCAGACGGCCGACAGTTACTTCGAGCGCGGCGCCCAGGCCACCACGCGAGGCAATTTCGACTACGCCCTTCGCCTGTACATGGACGGCCTGCGCCTCAATCCCCTCGATGTCGAGAAGGGCCATAAGGGCCTCCGGGAACTGGCCCAGGCCTGGCACGGGACGAGCGGCGGCGGCGGCCTGATGTCGGTCGTCGCCCAGGTCAAGGGAATGTTCAGCCAGATGCTCGGGCGGACCCAGGACGCTATGACGGACCTCCTGGGCGCCGTGACCCGCAGCCCGCAGGACATCACCCTGCTGGCCCAGTTGATGCAGACGGCGCGGCGCCTCTCGTACATGGACGTGGCGATCTTCTGGGGCGAATGCGCCCGGGAGGAAACCCTCCGCACCAAGAAGCCGCAGAAACAGATCTTCACCACCCTGGCCGACCTGTACCAGGGCCAGGAGGACTACCAAAAGGCCCTCGACGCCCTCACGTACGCCATCAAGATCGACCCGGGCAACCGCACGCTGGACCAGCGCTGCAAGAACCTTGCGGCCCAGGTGAGCATCACGTCCTCCAAACTGGAGTCCGTCAAGGGCTTCCACGACATTATTCTCGACAAGGCCCAGGCGTCGAAGTCCGCCCAGCAGCAGGTCGTCCACACCGAGGAGCAACTGGAAGCGCAGTACAAGGAACTTAAAGCGCGATACGAGGCCGACCCGAAGAACCCGCACAAGATCCAGGCGCTGGCCGACTGCCAGTCCCGCCGCGGGCACATCGACGAGGCCATGGCGCTCTTGCAGGGGGCGCTGGAGCAGACGAAGGAATACCGCTTCAAGATGCGGATGGACGACATCCGCATGGCCGAGGTCCGACGCGTCCTGCGGGAAATCGACGAACAACTGGAAGCCGCGCCCGGCCGGGCCGACCTCCAGGCCAAACGCGACGAGATCGTTCGCCAGAGCGGCGCATTCGAACTGGACGTGTTCATCGAGCGGCAGAAGCAGTACCCGACCGACATGGGCATCCGCTACGACCTGGGCCTCCGCGAATACCAGGTGAACCGCTTCGACGACGCCATCGTGTCCTTCCAGCAGGCCACGCGCGACCCGAAGCGGCGCATCCAGGCCTTGAACATGCTCGGCCGGTGCTTCCTGGCCAAGAAACTCTACCAGGAAGCCCAGGGCCAGTTCGAGACGGCCATCCAGCAGTATGAACTGACCACCGACCCGCTGGCGAAGGAACTCCGCTACAACCTCGCCATGAGTTTCGAGTTGCAGAACAAGTTGCCACAGGCCGTCGAGTGGTACAGCGTCATCGTCCAGCAGGACTACCAGTACCAGGACGCGGCCAAGCGGCTGGAATCGCTCCGCCGGAAACTCGCGGAGAGCCAGGGCAAGCCGTAGCGCCTCAATCAGAAGGAGACGGATTCCCATGCCGCATTCGCTGTCAGCCCAGAAACGCGTCCGGCAGAACCAGCGGCGCCGCGAATATGACCGCGTGGTCAAGAGCCGCATCCGCACCGCCCGGCGGGCGTTCCAGAAGGCCGTGGATGCCCAGGACGTGGAGGCGGCCCGCCAGCGTCTGCGCACCTGCACGCGTCTGCTGCACCGCGCCGCCGGCCGCGGACCGCTCCATCGAAACACCGCCGCCCGCATCATCGGCCGCATGCAGAGCCGCCTGGCCGCCCGGGAAAAGGCCGCCGCGGCCCAGTAGCCGTGAACACGGGCACGGCGCTGTCAAGGAAAGCCGCCGCCGGACCGCCCGGCTGGTAAGGATGGACGAACCCGGGCCCGCGTTTTCGGCCTCGCGGCGGCGCCCCATCTCGGACACCTGGAATTCGGGACGTTCGCGGGCCTCGACCCCGCCCTCAGGTTCGCCCGGTATGGAGGATACGCGCCGGCGCGTCCGGGGGCCGCCTTCGCCGGCCGGCGGCCTGGAACCACATCGGGGCTCGCCCCCGCCGCGGCGACGGCAGGGGCCGCGTGCGGGTCGAAAGCCCCGCACAACCTGGGCCTTGCAGGACAATCGTCTTGTTGACGCTCGGGCCGGCCGCTATAATGGTTTCGGACCCGCCGGGAAGGGCAGCGGGGGTAAGGAGCCATCTTCCATGAGCCGAATCCGCAGCGGGCGGCCGGGTTTCTCGCTGACCGAGATCCTCATGGCCGTGGGCATCCTCGGCGTGGGCCTCACGATGGTGGCCTCGGTGTTCCCCGTCGCGGTGGACCAGCACCGTCGCGGGCGCGACTCGACGATGGCGGCGCTGTGCGCCCGAAGCGTCGCCGCCACCATGCGGGCCGCACGCCAGCAAGTAGTCAAGGAGTGTCGCGGATACTTCAACGACGCCGCCACGCGAAACGATGCCACCACCCGCGACCGGCCCGCCGAGTACGATAATCCAACTCCCTTAAATATAGCCCAGTTCCCCGGTTACACCGGCACCAGCAAGTGGCCCCTGACCGGCACCGCCGTCCTGAAAAAGGAATTGTGCGTCTACAACCCCCAGTCGTTCCTGTACGAGTCGGGCCGCGCGTACGACATCGGGTCCAAGCCTTCCACGCCTTCCACGGCCGCGGCCTTCTGGCCTTTCTGGAACGCCGGCAACTACGTCCCCGTCATCTACGTAACGCCGCTCGTGAACAACCTCTGCACGGGCGCGGCCCCGGCAAGAACCTCCGCCGAGAATCTCACGGGTCCCTGGCGGGTGACCATCGTGGTCTTCAAGTCGCGCGGCACGGAGCCGGTGCGGACCAAGCACTGGGCCAAGGACGTCCAGAGCAAGGCGGTCGCCGGGGGCGGCTACATCATCGAGCGGACCAAGAACGCCGGCGAGGCGTACCTCATCGACTACGTCAAGACTCCCACAACCACCCCCACGATCTTCCTGGCGCTGCCCAAGAGCGCCACGGGCACCACCAATCCGCCCACGAGTGCCCCGACCGTGACCAATGCCACCGACCCGATCTGGTACGTCATGCCGGGGGCCGTGGCCGTCTTTCACACCATTATCGGAGACTAGCCGTGCAACGCTTGCCGAACATGCCAGCGCCGGGCCGGGCGTCGCCGAAGCGGGCCTTCACCCTGGTGGAACTCGTGACCGCCGCGTCCCTGATGACCGTGATGATGCTCGGCGTGGTCCAGATCTTCGCCTACATCACAGAGACCGCCAGCGACGCCCAGGGCATCACCTTTGCCCTGGAACAGGAGCGGGCGGTGCTGGACACGATCCACCGCGACCTCCGCGGCCTGGACCGCACGGGATACCTCAGGATTCAAACGGCCTCCTTTAAGGTGAACATCAGCGGAACCGTCCAAGCCGGTACGTGGACCCGGCCCATGCCGCCCAGCGTACTCCCGCCGGCCGGCCAGGACGTGTTCTGGGAGAACCCCATCCAGTGGTACTGCAACGACCTGTTGGCGATGACCACCGTCGGCGCATTCTGGGAGAAGCGGACCGACGACCGCTCCGCCACGGCCGACACCGCCACGGGCGCCGAAGTCGTGTACTCCTCCAACGTCAAGACGCCGGACAATCGCCTGCAAATCGGCTCGGGCACGTCGGCCCCGCAGGTGGACCAGCGGCGCAACCTCGTCGCGCGCGGCGTCTGGGTCTTCCGCGGCACCGATATTTGGACCGGCGCGTGGGGCGGCAGCGGCACGGACACCGACGACCGGTCCAAGGCCGCCGTCCTGGCCGAGACCAGCGCCGTGGCCAACTTCGACCGCGTGTCCCAGAACCTCGGTTCCGGCGGCCTCGTCTCCCCGGTGGCCATCTGGCCGTTCACCCGCAGCGGCGCGCCGCAACAGAACGCCTGGACCCTGCGCCGGGTGGGCGCCTCCTGCGCCAGCGAGTTCATGGTGGAAGTCCTCGACACGACCACGACCACGACCACGACCACCGCCGACTGGAGCCGCAAGAACAATATCATCATCAAGCCGGGCGCCTTCATCAGCGCCGCCGCCAGCGTCTGCCCGCGCGCCATCCGCGTGACGATCGCCGTGCACGACCCCAGCGACATCAAGCCGGTCGCCGGCCGGTCCGGCCGCTACGAAGGGTATGCCCTTCAGGAAGTCTTCTGGATCGGAGACCCGTAGCGAGAAATGACCAATAACCAATCAAACGGCAAATGGCAAAAAGCAATGACTAATCAAAAGACAAAAGGCAAACAGCAATGAAGCCGCGCCGCATCGCGTTTCCGCCGTTTTTCCGTTTGCCGTTTGATTAGTCATTGCTGTTTGCATTTTGCCGTTCGACTGGCCATGGCGATTGGTCAGTGGTCATTTTCCGGCACAGCCGGCGCCCGGAGCAGCAAGGGGAAAGCCCATGAGGTCACGCGGCTCAGTCCTGATCGTCGTCCTGGGCCTCCTGGCCATCCTGGCGGTGGTGGGCATCACCTTCGTCACCATGAGCAGCATCGACACGAGCACGGCCGCCAACTTTGCGCTCCAGGCCCAGTTCGACCTGGCCGCCGACGCCGCCGTTGACTACGTCTGCCAGGCCCTCGTCCAGGATATCTGGGAATTCGACACCTCGGCGGCCACGTCCACCACCTACCGCCAGTACACCGGAAGGGCCCTGACGGGCCTCCTGGGCACCGAGTTCTGGGACCAGGCCAAACCGGCCAGCGACCCCTACCTGGCGACCAACTGGGAAGGCGCCGCCGCGCCGACCGGGGCCGTTTACTCCTTCCCGACCACGGGCACCGTCACGCTTTACAACCTCATCTTCGGGGGGATGACGCTCCCAACCGGGAACGACGGGCCGAACAACCTCGGCATCCCCACCGGCAACGTGGTGACGTGGAACAGCCCCGCCAACGGCCTCTGGATCCCCGACCTGGCGTTCCCGTACGAAGCAGGCGTCATCCGCGTCAGCGTCACCGTCCAGGACCACGGCGCCATGGTCAACCTGAACGCCCACGGAAACGTGCTGACCGACAAGTGGGGATACAGCAAGGCGCGGAGCAAGGGGTACTTCGTCAGCGACCTCGCCCCGGTCTTCACCGGGTTGACCACCCTCGACATCGGGAAACTCGTGTTCGGCGACGGTGCCAACGTGCCCGGGCGATGGGGTAATGGTCTCGGAGCGCACACCACGGGTCCCGGCATCGAGGCGACCGGCGAAACCCTGATTCAGAACCCCTTCCGCAACGGCGAGTCCCCCTATACGCTCGACGAGGAGTTTGAACTCCGCCGCCTCACCGGCACCGCCGCCACGACACGATTGGAGTCCTTCACCGGCACAGGGGGCGCCCTGACGTCCACGCCCGCCTCCTTCACCTCGGCCACGTGGCAGAACCGCCTCAGCCTCACCACCGTCGGCTGGACCGCCGAGGTCCGCCCCTGCCCGCTCCCCACAACCAACCCCACCACGCCCGCGCCGGGCAGCCATGAAGCCTCTCAACAACTCAAGGCCGACCTCAACTTTGATGAACCCGGCACCATCCGGTTGGCACTCACCGACGGCCGCGCGTTTAACCCCACCACCAGCCCGAAAACCCTCGACCAGTTCATCGCCAACATCCTCGCGTTCCGCAAGCGCACCCCCAACTTTATGACCTTCAACAATGTCTACTACGGGGCGCGACGCCAGCCTTTCTTCACCAAGGCCTCCGCCGGCGCCAGTTCCGGCACCCCGCCCAAGTGGCCGCTCAAACTCGAGGTCTATAACCCCTGGCCGGGCGACCAGGCGGGCGACACCGGCGGCATCGGCTGGAACCAGTGGCGGGTCGTCATCAAGTGCAAAGACGCCCAAACCACCATCGGCGACACCAGTGACAAGAAGACGATCACCATCGTCCTCAAGGAAATAACAACCCCCCCCACCAAATGGGCCGCGAAGAGGGCCTTCGTGGTTGACAAGACGGCCACCGGCTCTACCAACGGCCCCAGCGACAAGCCGCTGACCATCGAGGGCCTAGGCGCGAACGATACCTTCGGCAAGGAGGTCAGCGAGATCCGCCTCGATGCCGTCGCCGTGGGCCCCCCCCAGGGCGTGGACAAGATCGATCCGTCCGTTGTGTCGGCTGGGTGGCGGCGAAAGGTCGGCGTTTACGAGGAGATGCGCGACAACGGCACCGATCCCACCAGCCCCACCGCCATCACCGTGCTGTATGTCAAGGACCTCGCCTCCGGGGAAGGCCCCGGCGCCTTGAGTTTTGGAACGGTGAACGCCCAGGAAATCCTCAAGGGCGACGGCATCCCCATCCGGTTCCCGCACAGCGTCCCGGATACCACCGAGTATAACCCCAAGGACCAAGGCAAAGGCCCACTGCCGCCTTACGCCACGGATGGCAGGTTCTTCAAGGCGTTCCCGCGCCTGGGCGACCTGAACCAGGTGCTCTACCCGAAGGATGAAACCGAAGCCGCCGCCTTCTGGCCCTGGATCGGCCGCATCGCCAGCAAATCCATCCAGTACCAGACGTTCGAGAAGGAAGTCAAGTTCGACTGGGACGACACCAGCGCCCTACCGGGCGACCCCACCAAGTACACGCGCATGAACGCCGCCAACGTCCTCACCACCGAGAGGCCGTGGCTGGACAGTTACGATAACGACGGCGACGGAAAGACAGACGACCAGGACAAGGGCGATGACGCCCTGGGCGGCCGCTTCTGCGGCCCCGAAATCCGCGTCGCCGGCAAAATCAACCTCAACACCGCCACCCTCAAGACCCTCGACGCCATCGACACGAGCCTCGGCACGGGCGGCGCCATCAAGACCGCCGTCGTGAACCTCCGCGTCGCAGGCACCATCAAGAGCATCGCCCAGTTGGTCGGGCAGATAACCCCGGGCACCGGCGCCGACCGGGGCGATGCCTTCGGGTTCCTCGAAAAGCGGGACCTGGGGTTTACACGCATCTCCAACATCGCCACCGTCCGCAGCGACACTTTCTCCATCTACGGCACGGTCCAGTACGTTGAGCCGCCGCAACCCACCGCGGGGCCGCCCGCCCGGATCATCAAGACGCGCCGGTTCTGGGCGCTGGTGGACCGCTCTCCCTCCGTGGCCTACTCGCCGGCCGCGAGCAGCAACAGGTTCCTCCATCCGCGCATCGTCAACTTCCAGTGGATGGATTGACGGCCCGCCGCACCCTATAATCTCCCGCATGGACTTGGTGCGCCTTGCCAGCCCGTGGCTCCTCGTCCTGGCGCTTCCCGCCTGGGCCGTCATCCTGTATGCCGCCGCGGCCTCAAGGCCCCGCCGCGCGGGCGCCGCCGGCCGGGCCGCCCTGTCGTGCGCGGCGGCGGGCCTTCTGGCGTTGGCCCTGGCGGGACCGTCGCTGCGCATCTCGCAGGAGGGCCGATGCCCCGTCATCATCCTGGAAGACATTTCCTCCAGCATGACGAAGGACCCCTGTGGCACGCCCGCCCTCGGGCGTGCAGGCACAGCCGAGGGCGGCTGTGCCACCTATGCCAGCGCCCTGCCCAGGGGGCACGCCGGCCTGGTGGTCTTCGACGGCGCCGCCAGGACAATCGTCGAGCCGTTCACGCGCGATGCCTGGGCCCGGTCGTTCTCGCACGCCGGGGGTCTGCCCCGCATGGTCGCCGCGGCGACCGCCCCGGAGACCGACCTCCAGGCGGCCCTGGAGCACGCCGCCGGGGCGATTCCCGGCGGCCCGCCTGCCAGGCTGTGGCGGGCAGGCCGCGGCATCGTCCTCCTTTACACCGACGCCCGCCAGACGCGCGGCGACGCCGTCCGCGCCGCCGGGGCCCTGGCCGCGCGCGGCATACGGGTCTTCGCGGCCGCCCCGGCCCTCCAGGTGCGCGACGTGCGTGTGGCCGGCATCGCGGCAACCGCCCCCGCGGCCCCCGGCGCGACCGTGGCGATCGAGGTCCGCCTGGCCTCGACCGTGTCGGCCCCGGCCACGGTGCGCCTCCGCCGCGCCGCCGGCGGCGCCGCCCCGGCCGCCGACTGGCAGCGGGAGGTCCAGGTGGAGCCCGCCTCCGGGGCCGCCATTCTCTTTGAAGATACGCCCCCTGCCCCAGGCTACTGCACCTATTACGCCCAGGTGGCCAGTGCCGCCGACGAGTGGCCCGAGAACAACCAGGCCTCGTGCATGATCCGCACCGGGGAAGGCCTTGACGTCCTCTACATCTACGGAGGCGACTCGCCCGGGGCAGCGCTGGAGGCCCTGCGGGCTTGCGCGCCGGCCGCCGTGCGCCTGCGCGACGTCCCGGCGGGCCGTTTCAGCCGGCCCTCGGCCGCCGACGCCCAGTACGGGCCCGTATGGGCCGTCATCGTCCTCGACAACGTGGCCGCATGGTCGCTCCAGCCCGAGACGCTCCAGTCGCTGGCCGCACGCGTGGCCGACGGCGGCATGGGCCTCCTGGTGCTGGGCGGCGATGCGGCCTTCGGGGCGGGCGGCTACGGCCAGTCGCCCCTGGAGGACCTCCTGCCCGTCTCCAGCCGCATGGGCCGCCGGCCCCCGCTCCAGATCGTCTTTGTCATCGACTCCAGCGGCTCGATGAACGAGGTGGCCGACGGGTTCACCAAACTGACGCACGCCAAGTCGGCCGTCCTGGACCTGGGGTCCGCCCTCGGCCCGGACGACCGCGCGGGCATCGTGGCCTTTGCCGGCGAGCCCCGCGTGGCCAGCCCGCTGGTGCCCGCCGACGCCTGGGAACAACTGCGCGAGCGCCTCGTGGCGATGGAGGCGGGCGGCGGCACACGCATCACGCCCGCCGTGGCGGCGGCCCTCGCCCTCTTCGCCGCGCAGGAGCCCGACGCCGCAACCGTCCGCCACGTCGTGCTCCTCTCGGACGGGCGCAGTGCGGACTTCGACGTCCCGCTGCTGGCCGCCGAGTGCCGCCGCGCCAAGGCCAGCCTCTCGGCCGTCGCCACGGGCCCCGACGCCGACCGCGACCGCCTGGCCGCCCTCGCCCGCGAGGCCGGCGGACACCTCTACGTGCTGACCCGCCCAGGCGGGCAGGCCCTGCGCGAGACGTTCCTCAAGGACATGGCCTGGGCCCGCGGCGAAGGGTTGCTCCGCGAAAGCCGCCCCGCCCGGTGGCAGCAGCCAGAACCGATATGGCGCCGGGCCGGGCCGCCGCTGCCCGCCGTCGATGCCATCAACCCCACCCAGGCCAAGCCCGGCGCCGATGTCCTGTGGCAGGCCGATGCCCCGGCTCGCCAGCCGGCCCGCCTTGGGCGGGCCGTGCCAGGGGGCGACGCCCCGCCAACAGGCGGGCAGGCCGTGGCAAGCCCGGCCGCAGGGCGCCCGCCGGCGCCTCTGCTGGCTGCCTGGCGGAAAGGGCTCGGCAAGGCTGCCGCTATGCCGTGGCCGGCCGGCCGGCCGCCGCCCAGTACGGGCCCGTACGGGCAGGCCTGGCTCCAGGGCGACGCCCTGGGCAATTACCTCTCGGCGATCCTGGCGTGGCTGGGCCAGGCCCAAGCCCCGGCCGACTGGTCCGCCCGCCTGGAGGCGCGCGGCAACGAGTGGTGGGTGCGGGTTGAGGAGCGGCCTGCGGCACTCGGCAAGTCGAAGACTCGACTGGGCGAGCCGCCCGCACGGTTCGCCGCAACCGTTTTCGGCGAGCGCGCGGCCGAGGCGCGGCAGGTGGACCTCCAGCAGGTGGCGCCCGGCATCCACGAGGGAAAGGTCGGCAGCCTGGGCGAGGGCGCAG
>Ga0315285_10009386_pt1 | contig 9998 bp, 7 predicted proteins | sample YL17G09_36_MG_FD_203698 | JGI IMG/M metagenome (GOLD analysis project Ga0315285, IMG submission 203698) | Sediment microbial communities from Yellowstone Lake, YNP, Wyoming, USA - YL17G09_36 | ecosystem: Environmental > Aquatic > Freshwater > Lake > Sediment | place: USA: Wyoming | collected... | reverse complement strand
TGGTGAAGGTCACGGCCACGATCCGGTAGGGAGATACGCCGCGGTTCTTGATCAGGTAGGCGACCCGATGGGTGAGGACCCGGGTCTTGCCGCTGCCGGGGCCGGCCACGACCAAAATGGGGCCATCGGGGGCCTCAACGGCTTCCCTTTGTTTTGGGTTCAGTTGGGCAAGGATGTCTTCCATGTTGGCCTCGATCACCTGGCAATTCTAGCATAGGCAGCACCCTGAGGCTAAACCAAGTCCGAGGCGGGCGACCACGAGGGAGTCGCATCGCTCGCTGGGTTCTTGGTCAGGTTGACAGGGTCCGTGCCATCAGCAGCTATGCTGTAGATCTCCAGGTTGCCATCTCTGTCCGAGGCGAAGGCGATGCGGGAACCATCGGGGGACCAGGTGGGGGATCCGTCGGCACCCGGCCTGTCAGTGAGATTGATCGCCGGTGAACCATCGGCGTGCATCACACATACATCCAGGTTGCCTTGGATCTCACAGTTGAAGGCAATGTGTTGGCCGTCCGGAGACCACACCGGGTTCGTGTCATATTGTGGGCCATAGGTCAGCCTCTCTAAGCCGCTGCCATCGGTATTCATGATGTAGATCTCGGGGTTTCCGTCGCGGTCTGAGGAGAAGGCGATCTTCCCACTAGGGCCACGTGAGGCGCACGCTGACAGGATCAGCATTGCCCCAAGGGCCAGAAAGATCACCGACCTCTTCGAGGCTTTGTTACCTCCCGCATGGTACAGTCCAGCAAGGTGCTGGAGCGGATTTCCACTCCAGCTCGGAGGGCGCCTCAGCCGGTCCCTCCCAGTCCAGGACGGCAAACGTGAATCGATCATCCAGGGTCAAAGCCGTCGTACTCGGCAGCCCATTCTTTGTAGAAGCTGTCAGGTGGCTCGTCGCCGTAGCGTCGCGCTTTCTTCTGATACTCTACCCTGTCATCCCAATCGACAGAACCGCCAAGTAGGTAGTTCAACTCGTCTCTTAACCATTCATCTGGCGGCGGTTCAGGTGGATCATACTGGCGCATTCTATCAAGACTGTGCCTTGACAGCTCCCAATTGTACTCGGTACCGGCGCTACGTCGCCTGTCCGCCGCCCCATATGTCCGGTCAGCACGGTGTTTCCACTGCTGCACCCGCTCCTCATACGAGTCAGCAAAGCTCGTAGCGGCTGGGGGAGGCTGATAGGTACCCTCATGTGGCGCACCGAATTGACGGCGGAAGAGGACATGCTCTGCCTTCGGCACCTCCCGCGGCAGTTCGCCGCTCCCGCCGGGCGAGTGCGCCTTGCTTTTCCTCGACAAGAACAGCACTGCGGCGACAGAGGCTGCCAAGGCGCCTCCGATAAGCAGGCACAAACGGCCAGACGGGTCAAGCGTATACCACAGCGTGGCAAGGCACCCGACAAGGGTGAAGAGGCCGACAACCAATCCAAGCACGATGGCACACGGATCAGATTCCGTGTCTCCCTGACCGTGTCGCATCAAGTAATCGAACCCGAGGAAGTCGATGCCATCGACATCGCCGTCCAAATCCATGTCAAACGGATTGAAATCAGGCACGGCTATTCCCCGGTCATAAGCACTGGTTCCAACTCTGGAAAGGAGATGCTTGGTGCGGTTGAAGGAGTACTCTGCGAGAGTGGCAGTCCACCGACCTATTCCCCCACAGTGGTCGCTCCTGCTCTCGAATGCGCGTGGCAGTTGATGACAGCCAGGACGAGGCGTGTGTCTCAGACGATCATCGAAGTAGAGGCGAAGTGACTGGATGATAGCACAGCGGGGGACAGCCAGCAACCCACCTTACCCATAGCAGAACGAGGCCCTGCTGCTCATTCGTACCAGAAGATCACCATCGTGGGCAATGGTTTGCTGAATCAGCAGGGACCCACGGGGGTCCGATCTCGACGGCCTCGTCTTTAGTAAGCCTGTCGAGTGCGCCGGTGGCGAGGTGACAGAGCCCAGGCGCCCGGCCGTGCGGATGGGGGCCGGGGAGCAGGTGAGGGAGGAGGGGGGACGAAGGAAGTAGGAGGCTGAATCACCACCCCAAAGACCCAAGATTGGGCAGGTCAAGGACCTCTATGTGCCTCAAACCAGCCTAGAAGATCGCTCCAACTGCCTCGCCGACCGAACCTTGGACTCGTATTGGTCGTTTTTCTACAGCCTCCGACGCGCCCTTGACATTCTGCAGAACGTGTGTTAGCCTATAAGTGAAACAACGACGGATTCGTCTCAAAGACGGTCTCGGGGAAGCGCTGGATGTCTCAGGTGAGTTCATGGCAGGGAAGCATGGCTCGACGCCGACTTGGCCATTCGTGGGATACACGTTGTTCGCGTATAGAGCCCATCGCGAGATTGACACACTCGGCGTCGGGCTCTTCTTCTGGTAAGGAGGTGGGAGGATGAAGCTGCGAATACTTATCACTTTGTTGGGGGTTACTAGCCTCCCTCTGTTGGCCTCAGTAATCATGGCCCAGGGGCCCGAACCGCCGGAGAGCGAACCCCATCAGGTCCCTCCTCCGGCCCCGGCTGAATCCTTTGACCAAGGCGGCCGAGTGCAGGTCGAACCTGTCGACAGCGTCAAGGAGGGACACCCCTTCGATGCAGACCGTGACGTCACAGCCGCGCTAGACATTGGCGCGGATGAGCCAAACGAGAGCTGGGTATTCCTCCCACTCGCTTTCAAGAACTACTGGCGAAGCTGGACCCAGGTCAACGCAGATGGTTTCGGCGACGTCAACAACGGTGCAATATCCGAGTTGGCGGTGTTTGGCAACCACCTCTATGCTGGCACGTCCAACTATACCACGGGGCGTGAGCTGTGGCGTTCCAGTGATGGCGTCGTTTGGATTCAGGTCAACACGGACGGATTTGGTGATGCCGGCAATAGTGCAATCGGATCACTGGGAGTTTTTGACGGATACCTCTACGCTGGAACATACAACAGTTCAGGCAGCCGGCCTCAGCTATGGCGGTCCTCTGATGGCACCACTTGGATCCCGGTCATCGACGATGGATTTGGAGACCCCTACAATCTCCAAGTCTGCTCCTTGGGTGTCTTTGATGGCTATCTGTACGCTGGAACATACTACTGGAATGACGGCGGCCAGTTGTGGCGGTCTTCTGATGGCACCAGCTGGACCCGGGTAGTCGACAACGGATTTGGCGACCGCATGAACTTTGGGATAGAATCGCTGGCGGTGTTTGACAACTACCTCTACGCCGGCACGTGGAACAATTCGTACGGATCTGAAATGTGGCGGAGCCCTGACGGTACGACATGGACCCAGGTCAACAACAACGGCTTTGGCGATCCGTATAACAGCGCGGCTCCATCGCTGGCGGCATTTGGAAACCACTTCTACGCGGGCACAATGGTCGGTCTCTCACCTGGTCCAGCAGCCGAGGTGTGGCGGACGCCCGATGGCACCACGTGGACCCAGGTCAACAGCGAAGGGTTTGGCGACTCCAACAACGTTGGAGTGATGTCGCTCACGCGGTTTGGTGACGAGCTCTACGCTGGCACAAGCAAGTATCCTGCCGCTGGCGCTGAGGTATGGCGTTCGTCTGATGGCGCCTCGTGGAATCAGGTCAACGAGGACGGATTTGCCGATCCCAACAACAGTCACATCACCTCACTAGCAGTCTTCGACGGGTATCTCTATGCTGGAACGTTCAACGGGTCGACTGGAGCGGAAGTCTGGAGGATTCCTGAATAGGCGACTTCGCCGTCGCTTCCGGCTGTATGGGTTGGGATGTCCAGGTCCGCGAGTACGTGGCCGTCGATTGCGACACACCAGAGGGGCATTCGATGCACCGTGACTTCCAAGTCGAAGGGCACAGTGTCTACCTGCCCTTGGTGATGAAGAACTCCTGAAGTTGCTAGGCAAGGGGCAAAGGGAGCCGCGCCTTCGTCGAGCGCCTTGCCCAGCGCGAGCCCACCGGGCACACCGCCACGCAGACCCCACACACCGCAGCAGATAGGCATTTCCAGCGTTGGAAACCGGGGATCGCGGTGTCTATGACCTCGTGACCTGTCACGGCCAGTTCCTTACGTTGTGTGCTTTGGCTGCCAGCCAGAACCAGGCAGCGACTGCAAGGCGCCACGCCGCGCGCGGGCAGCGCTCCAGGGGAACGGCAATCTCCGAATATGACCCGGTGCGCAACCTCGCCTTGACAATCTGGCAAAATCGCAGTACACTCTCGCCAGGTTTGCCCGCTTGACGTAATGTACCGTTAAGCTTTCTCGCAGCCTCGGGCTAGCTATCCTTCTGTGTCCACCTCTAGAGGACGAGTCCGATGGAGAGGCCGTTGGTGATGTCCCCTGTATTGGCCGTGACGGTGGGGTTAACGGTTTTCGGTTCCCCCGCATTGCGAAGGCATTTCCGCCCAGTGAACCATGCTGGCCAGCGCCACTGACCACGGCGGTGCGTGCAAGCAAGGAGGGAGATGGTGAAAGCCAAAGCGTTCTTCTTGTCCATTCTCATTGCTGCCTTCAGCCTATGGTGGGGGACGTCGAGTGGCCTGGCCCAGCCACGGGAGCCGAAAGGCACGCGCGCCCTGGAGGCTTCGGAGCAGCAGGCAGAGAACGTCGAAGTGATTGGGCAGATCGGAGGGATGGTACAAGCCTTAGCCCTGCAAGGGGACTATGTGTACGTGGGCGTTGGGCCACGGCTCATCATCCTTGATGTCTCCGATCCAACCGATCCCAGCATGGTCGGTCACTCGGACGTTCTGCCTGGTCTTGTGCAGGGCGTGACGGTGGCGGGAGACTACGCCTATGTCGCCGACAGGTACGGCGGCCTGCGCATCATCAACATCAGCAACCCGGCCGCTCCCACCGAGGCCGGCTTCTATGACACGCCGGGGGATCCTTACGGCGTGGCGGTGGTGGGAGACTACGTCTACGTCGCTGACAGGTACGGCGGCCTGCGCATCATCAACATCAGCAACCCGGCCGCTCCCACCGAGGCCGGCTTCTACGACACGCCAGGGTCTGCCTACGACGTGGCGGTGGCGGGAGACTATGCCTACGTGGGCGCTTTCGGCAGCGGCCTGCGCATCATCAACGTCAGCAATCCGGCGACCCCCACCGAGGCCGGCTACTATGACACGCCAGGGTATGCCCAGGGGGTGGCGGTGGCGGGAGATTACGTTTATGTCGCCGATGACTACAGGTATTACGTGGGTGGAGACAGCGGTCTCCGCATCATCAATGTCAGCAACCCAGCGGCCCCCACCGAGGCCGGCTTCTATGACACACCAGGGTATGCCCAGGATGTGGCGGTCGCCGGAGACCACGCCTATGTCGCCGACGGGTACGGTGGCCTGCGCATCATCAACGTCAGCAACCCGGCGGCTCCCACCGAGTCCGGCTTCTGCGACACGCCAGGGTATGCCCAGGGTGTGGCGCTCGCGGGAAACCATGCCTATGTCGCCGATGACTACAGGGGCCTGCGCATCATTAATGTCAGTAACTCGGCCGCCCCGACCGAGGCAGGGTTCCACCACGCGCCAGCCCAACCCTGGGGCGTCGCGGTTCAAGGAGTTCACGCCTATGTAGCCGATGGGTACCCCGGTCTGCGCATCATCAACGTCAGCAACCCGGCGGCCCCGACTGAGGCTGGCTTTCATGACACGCCAGGGTATGCCCGCGCCGTGGCGGTCGCAGGGAACTACGCCTACGTCGCCGATAACTACAGCGGCCTGCGCATCGTCAATGTGAGCAACCCGGCGGCTCCGACTGAGGCTGGCTTCTACGATACGCCAGGGGATGCCTACGCGGTCGCCGTGGAGGAAGACTACGCCTACGTCGCCGAGCATGACCAGGCTAACCCCGGCCTGCGCATCATCAACGTTAGCAATCCGGCGGCCCCGACCGAGGCTGGGTTCTACGGCACAATGGGCTATGCCGAGGGCGTGGCGGTGGCAGGAGACTACGCCTACGTTGTGGACGGGAACGGTGGCCTGCGCATCATCAATGTCAGCAACCCGGCGGCGCCCACCGAGGCCGGCTTCTACGATACGCCAGGGTATGCCCACGGCGTGGCGGTCGCAGGAAACTACGCCTATGTCGCCGAATGGGATAGCGGCCTGCGCATCATCAATGTCAGCAACCCGGCGGCACCCACCGAGGCCGGCCTCTACGATACGCCAGGGTTGGCCCGTGCGGTGGCGCTCGCGGGAGACTACGCTTACGTAGCCGAATCGGACGGCGGCCTGCGCGTCATCTACGTCAGGTACCCGGCCTTCCCCACCGAGGCCGGCTTCTACGACACGTCAGGAGTTGCCTACGGGGTGGCGGTGGCGGGCAATTATGCCTACGTGGCCGATTATGATGGTGGGCTGTTGATCCTTCGATACACGGGTGGGGTGCCACCCACCTGGCTGATCTATCTACCGCTTGCCACTAAGACCTACTGACCGCACTTTCACTGCTCATCGAGCAACGAGGCCGGTGCACCACCTTCGGCCCACAGGTCACGGTGTAGGCGGTGTCAAGTCAGCGGCGGCGGACGATGAAGTCCTTCTATCGCCTCGTCTCAATCTCATCGCAGAACAGGGGCACCTTCATATCGAACACCCCTGGGGGCTCGAATGCGCGTTGCGAGTTGGCGGTCATAACGGGCTGGGGCGGGGCGTGTGGTGACAGGGCGTAGGCGTGAGGGTACGCAGGGGGAACGGGTGTCGCCAGTTTGGGCGTGATGTTCACACTATAGCACTTGTGTAGAGTTGATATTGCGGACAGGCGGAGGCACCAAGAGGGGTGTGGGTGTCATCAGGGTATGGTGGCGAGAGAGATGGGCGTGCAGGACTTCGGATGGGTGGCATGGTTACTGGGGCGCCGGTCTAGGTGCCAAGCGCCTTGCCATTCTGTTCGAATTGTGGCATACTAGCTCCAGAACCGGGTTGCATCGTCTAACGGCCCTTGTGCGATGTCCCGGCGCAGTATCCTGGTCTTCCGGTCCCACATAGTCTCCTAGAAGCCCGGACGAAAACCCTGTTGCGGCGGGCATTCGGCGTGAGAATCGTGCGTGGCACGCAGCCCGTTTTGCCCATTTCGGGGGTTTTCGGCCAGACCTCTAGGAGCAGGGCCATGAGACCGCGGATGTTGGCAGTCTTCTTACTTGTGGGGACTCTGCTAGTTCACGTGCTGCCCGGCCCCGAACCAGCCGCACAGCAGCTCGGCCGCGCGGACTCGGCTCTCGCTGCGCCGCACAGCTCAGTAGGAGGAGCGGAATGAAAAGGCCTGTCCTCTGCGTGATCGGGATAGCCATCGCCGTGAACTTGCCTCTCGCCGCATTCCTGCCTTCCTTGCAGAGCGCTCATGGTGCACCCGTTGGTCAAGAAGATCCCGGTGAGGGGGAGTACCCACAAGTAATCATCACTGACACAATCGATGCCTCAGGAAATGGCACCAGCGTGGCTCAGGTAAGCTTCAAGAACGCAGACACATATGCGCTGACGTTTGACCTGTGGTGGTGGGCGGCTTCGGCGAGCCAGCAATCTAACATACATGCATGGGATGCGCAAGGGCCAGTATCGGTGCAGACTGAGACGATCGGCTATAGGCTCTACATCTACGTTCTATTTCGGCACAGCCTACCACCTGGGGAAACGTATACCTACTGGCTCTCCACCGACATACAGAGCCTGGCGTGGTGGAACGGCAATGTGTGGTCAAGATCCTTCTGTTTGTGTGCGGGCTGGCCCGTCGGCGAGTATAGAGTGAAGCTAAGGCTTCCATCAGCTGCCACTGTTGTCGTTGCCAACCCAAGGCCGATTACAGCCGTACGAGGCTACGTTGAGTGGGTGTTTCGTAATCTATCTAGCTCACAATGCGGCTCCACAAGCGCTTCGTATACAACATCAGTCTGCAACCGCATCCCCGTCATTTTGGTTCACGGGTGGCATGGGTCGGAGCAGGATTCTCTCGCAAAGGACTACCAGATGGGGCTGTTCGCCGAGTGGTTGAAACCGGATGGATATACAGAAGAGGATAACTCTCTCTTTTATGCGACAGGCATCGATTCCACCCAGTCGATGCTGGGCAACGGGCTTGCTCTTCGTCAAACGATCTATCGGGCACAGGAGCGATCTGGATGCTCCGCTTTTGACATCATCGGACACAGCTTCGGGGGATTGACGGCACGTGCCTATGTTGAATCAGGGTGGTATGCCAAAGATCGACTGCCTGTATCACTGGGCGGGAGAGGTATCACGATTAGACAGGTCTTCATGTTGGGAACTCCCAACGGCGGCGTAGATCCGCACTTCACGGTTGTGCTTCTTGGTCTCTTGTCGGAACTCGGGCAGCTCGTGCAGGGGAACCCCTTCGCCGATTTGCCCTCGATCCAGGAGCTCTTGTACAGGATGCCGGGCTGGAATGCCGAGCACACCCAGCCAGCAGAAGTTGCGTACCGGCTTATTGCTGGCACGGCGAGGAACTGCGCCTACGGGGCCGGCGAGGCTCCATGCGACGGCTTCGTACTCCAAGAAAGCGTTCACGCCCTTTCGGCCGCTGACCTGCGTGCCCAGTACCCCAACGTTCAAACCCCGACTACGCCTGACATTCATGGCTGCTATCCCAAAGGGTCTCCCACCAAACCTCGAGCCTATAATTGCCCCGACAATAGCACGTACAAGAGCGAGATCGCACCTTACCTTGGAGGGTTCGTTGGCGTTGAGGAGGCTCTGGAGATTGCTCAGTTGGAGCTCTCCGGTCCAAGCGACTGGGCTGGGGGTGTTCACACCCCATTGGTTACCGGGGTTATCACCACCGGCCAAACCATAACGGCGACTGTGAACATCGATGCCATTGGCACTACCGAGTTCTATCTCGGCTGGCCAGTCGGCAACCTAGATCTTAGCCTGACCGACCCTGTCGGCACGAGTATCATCTCATCCACCGCAGAAACCGATCCGAACGTAGACTTCTTTGCCCTGGAAACGGACGCCCTCCTGAACTACGAATCGTACGTGATTTCGGACACGGTCACAGGAGACTGGGTGCTTACTGTTGAGGCGATTGACACCTACTCCGACGAGATTCCGTTTGCAGCCTTCGCCATACCTGACTCCGAACTGTCATTATCGGTATTTACTGACCAGGACTGGTATCCCAAGAATCAGGAGTCCATTATCACGGCCACTCTGACCCTTTCCGTCACAGCAGTTATCGGGGCATCGACCGAGGCGACCATCTATCGACCTGACATTATTACCGACACGGTCACGCTGTATGATGACGGCGCTCACAACGATGATTCGGCGGATGATGGCATATACGGCAACTCATACGCATCGACTGATGTGGGCGGGTACTATGCTGTGCTTGCGACGGCCAGTGGCAATCTTGAAGGATCCGCTTATGAGAGAGCGGCGGAAACTGGGTTCTCCGTCTGCCCGGAAACAGCCTCTCTGACAGGGTCGTACTTAGACTATCCTGAGGATGCGAACGGCAATGGCAAACACGAACACCTTGTGCTCAACATTGGCATTGATGTAGGGCAAACCGGCGAGTTCCAGCTCTCAGCCAAGCTGTTAGATGGAAATGGAGACCTAGTACTAGGGGCATCAGACTACATCCCATTGACAGTTGGAATACAAGATGTGCCCTTGAGATTCGATGGTGAGGCCATTCGTACGCATGGCGTTGATGGCCCATTCACCATCACTGATGTCTACCTCTTTGATGCCGCCGGAGCGCCCGTGAAACTGGACGAAGCCTTTGATGTTTGGACAACAGCGGCTTACGACCAAGATGTGTTTGGCGATGACTGGTTGGCGTACGTACCTCTTGTTACCAAAAGCTACTCACCGTGATATTCTTTGAGACGGACGAGTGAGAGGGCCTGGGAGAGCTGGTAGCCGGGTGGGGGGGTGTCGCCGGCATAGGGGTGACGTTCAACCCACACTACTTATGTCGAGTCGGGCGGCCCGGAGGTGCGGAGCCGCCTTTTTCTTTGCAGCCGGCACAGGCCGAACTCGTTGAACATGAGG
>Ga0315285_10009383_pt1 | contig 9999 bp, 24 predicted proteins | sample YL17G09_36_MG_FD_203698 | JGI IMG/M metagenome (GOLD analysis project Ga0315285, IMG submission 203698) | Sediment microbial communities from Yellowstone Lake, YNP, Wyoming, USA - YL17G09_36 | ecosystem: Environmental > Aquatic > Freshwater > Lake > Sediment | place: USA: Wyoming | collected... | reverse complement strand
ATCTCTGGACCACGTCCTTCTAGATTCTACATCCAGCAATTCCCACAGTGCGTGCCCGATCTCGTGCAATATGGTTTCGGCAATAGCGTCGACTTGCCGCTTGATAGCTGCTGCATGGTGGTGCTTTAGGCTAATAAAGACGAGCGGACCCTCCTCAGAATAAACCGACCCATTGACATACATTCCATTCCACTCCGGATGCCCTTCTTCGTCACAGTATTTCGGGAGGGGTTCCCCTTTCCGGTAAAAGATCACGCGGGAATCTGCAAGGTATTCATATCCTCTGGCACTTCGGATGATGCTCCTCGCCAGATCCAACGCCTTCATCCCGGCTGATTCAATGTCCATTGGCTAGTCCATTTAACTTATCAACCTTGTCTTACGTGATCAGGGACCTTTCCACAAAGAACGTAGCCTTCCCGGTCTCGCTATCCTCGTTGTAATATTTCCAGTTATTAAGCATTTGCCTGAAAGTCCAGTCGTCTTTCTTGGTTCGAATCGGATCTACTCGTGCCGCTAGATTCCATCCCCCAAAGAAATGGAACGAATTAACCTTACTTGGGGCTATCACAAACGGGACGTCTGCTTCGAATAGGCTTTCGGCACTTGCCGTATCAACCTTAACTAAACCAAGATCCTTTAGGGCCATCTGGGCCTGCGCGCCACCAACGCGCCTTATCCGCACGTCGTCTTTCTTAGTCCCGGGCCTCCAGTCCTTGACGCTCATCCTCTCACCGAATCAACCTTCCATGATGACTCAAAACGGCATTTGGTGCCGCGGTTTCCAGCCTTTGTATATTTTAGTGGGGCGCCAGTCCTTTATGGACTGCCGCAATCCTTCCGCATTCAATTCTGTGAAGTCAAGCCATTGGCGAACGATGGCGAACAGGTCCTCGGGCTTGTTGGTGAAGAACGGTATTGATTCGGATTCCAGGGTGTTTCCGTTGGTGTCTTGTATTTGGAGGGCGATCTCGTTGGGGTCATTGAACTCGGGGGTGAAGTAGACCTTGGTGGGGAGCGATTCGTGATTGTAAACAAAGACTCCAGGATACTCGAAGTCGAACGTCCACGCACGGTAGCTGCTGTACGGAGGGCGCTGAAAGGCCTCCACCAGAGCAGTCCACTCTGATCCCGTCATTCGCTCACCTAAGAATCCTTTGGTGATTTACTTCTTTATAATCTCTCGCTCGATATAGTCCTTCACCTTTCGCGGCGTCACGTCGCAGTTTGTATTTCCCTTCCAATGGGCCCGTTCGATCTGGTCCCATGTACATCCAGTGATCTCGGTCATGGGAATGGCGTATTTCTTCCGTTTTGGGTCTCTGATGACGACTCTTCCGTCACTCACGACCCTCCAGGTCCAAATCTCTGTTGTCCGTGGTCTTTCAAAATGTATGCGTCCCTGGCTCATGGCGTCACCTTTCCAATCTTCTGTGATATACTTGACCCATGGCCCGACACCCCCTTAGGATCCTTCTGACAAGCGTCTTGATCCTACTAAACGCCTGACGGTGAAGCCTGACAAGATCCCTGTATATAGGGGAATTTACGTCCTGGGCTAGATCTTCCGCTTTGCGAAGAGATTCCAACTCAGAGGACAAATACTCGATCTCTTCGATCAGCGTTTCTGCTGTTTTCACGATCATGGGTATTCACATCCGTCAAGCGACCGTTCAAGCATAAGGCTTGTTGCAACATTTTCCATTGTGCGACGGAAGGATCTTTTGGCAAACAGTCCACCTAAATAACGGTAAACGATCTGCTCTACACGCTTAACGTCGACTAAGCCCCTGCTTTCGCGCCTGAGAATCCAATGAAGATCGAGCGTATGCCTCTCGTCAACGCAGGCGAACTTCATAGCAGCCAGCCACTCCGGACGCACGACCCGCATTCCGTTTTCCTGGACAGCCTCTTTCAGTGCGCCGTCGAAAAGAGCCCTGTATTCGTCATTCCTGACATGGACGCTCAATTCAAAACCATTCGTATTCTTCCAGAGAGTTCCTCCGGAATGGATCTTCTTTATATTTTCAAGGGTCTCAAGCGGAAGGTCTTTGGAGCTAATGACATCGCAGTTCCCCGTCAACCTCGGCGATCCGTACCATTGCATAGCCAACCCGCCGATCAAGGCCCATTCCGCGTCTATGGCCTTAGCCGACTCCTTCACAAGGCGGATAAACTCTTCAACTTGATCAGGGTCTATGAATTTTACGGGCCGGACCAAGCCCTTGAAAGCGATACCTGTGGCCATAATCTAAACCACACAAAACCAATGATCATGCATTGTCTTTAAGAACTGTTCCGTGATCAGAATACCGGCTGCCGAAGGCAATACCGAGTCGATTCCGCATCTTGGACAGAGCGCTGTTGCCTTAGGCTCCCATTCTTTACCGTCAATCCAATCGTGGATTGAAATCGGCCTGAAGACAGACAGGCAGTAGAAGCAGCCACAGATTTCGCTCATGACCACTAGATTCCTGTGCCCAGCACAGAAACGGTGCGCCGATTCAAGGTCCATGGTTCTTGTCACCAGAGATTCGTTCGATGGCCTTGACGATTCGTGTGATTGTGGCCACCGTAGGATTTCCATGTCCAGCCTCGATCCGGCAAAGCATCTCTGGGCGAATCCTGGCTTTCCGCGCAACCTCCGCCTGGGAAAACCCAAGCTCTTCTCGCATATTCTTGAGGTCACGACCGATCGCCATATTGGCATAGTTGACAGCGCCGAGCATGATCCTGGTATCCATGGCTTCGGCTATTTTACCCCCAATTGTATTATATGTCAATACCTGGTTGGTGACCTTTTCCGCCTTCCGTGCCGGAAGACCGTACCCCCTGGACAAGCTCCGCGTTAGCGGCGCGGCGCTCTCGCGCCCGGGACGGACGCGGCCGAAGCCGGCCGTGCGCCGAGAGCCTTGGGACCAGGGCTAGTACGATCTTCCATCACGGAACTCATCTTCGGTGACTCACCAAACTGTACTTCGGTGAGTCACCGAAGATGGGGCCCGGGGCACCCCGGGCCCGCATCCCCATTATTTTACAGCATAGCGGGCATGGAATGAACCTTTTCCTTCATGTCCAGGACCCGGGCGTACTTTTCGGTCATAGTACTCGAAGAGTGCCCGGCAAAGGTCTGGGCAGCCCGAAGGTCCCTGTGCTTGGCGTAGAAGGCCGTGATTGCAAAATGCCGAAGCGAATGGACCCCGCGGCCTTCCATTTCGAGGCCCAGGGAGCTCAGAAGGACCTCCCAGCGATGCTGAATGACCCGTTTGGCCATGTGGCCGCCAGAGCACACCTGCTCCCTGATCCCACTAGAGCGTTTGATTACGCAAGGCCTGACTCTCCCCGGGAAGAGCCATCCATCCGAGTACATCTGCCCCCAGGCCCTGAGAATGTTTGCGAGCGCCGGAGTGATATCGATCATCTCGGCCCGCAACTGCTTCTTCTTCCGACGGACGACCAGGAGCTGGTCGTCGACGATGTCCTCGGCCTTGAGGTGGAGGATCTCACAGAGCCTCAGGCCAGTGTTGGCCGCGATGGCCAGGAAGACGTAGAGCTTCGGATCCGTTTCCGAAGCTCTAGCCAGGATGCGTCCGCACTCTTCCGGAAGGATCGTCTTCGCGCGCGAAAAGGACCAGGAACTGAACGCTGATGGCATACCCATTAGGGGTTGCCTTTCTGCCCTCGCGCGTTCCGAATGCCGTACGCCGCTCTCCTCAACATTGCGGCCCCGGGGTGCCCCGGTCAACGAAAGATATCAGATTGCCAAAGAAAACGCAAGAGTCATCTTTGGGGCTTTCGGTGATAGTATACCAGGTTTAATGGCGGGGTCAAGCGGTTTCGGTGCCTTCCACGGCCGCGACGATGTACTCCATGGACCGACCCACCGTATATTGGGAGAGCTCCTCGTGGGCCCTGCGCGCGATCGATTCTAAGGGGAATTGGAGCGTCTGCTCCACCTGGTCGATGAACTCGTCCACGTGGGCCTCCTGGGCCTCAGGAAGCTCGACGTAGTGTCTGCCGGCGACGGCCGGCCAGACGTCCCGCTTTTCCGTGACGAGAGCGGACGACGAGGCGATGGATTGCCAGATCCTCATCGGAGCGTAGCACGGCTCCATGGAGTGGGCAATGTAAAGGTTGATCCGGCACCGGTCGTAGAAGCGTTTCCGGTCCTGTCCGAACGTGTTGAGGATATGTAGGAACTTCTTCCCGAATCTTTTTTGGAGGGCTGGCATGATCCACTCGCGCCGCCCGGTCACGAGGCCACAGAACCCGACGTCATAATCCTTAGGGGCCTCCCAGTCCGGAGTTCCCATGATGAAGGAGTTGTACCCGGTCGGGGCGTGGATGACCTTCCTGCAGTAGGGCCTAAGGAACGCCTCCGACGACGGGAACCCCACGACGACAAGCTCTGGGACCTTGAAGTAGTCCAAGAACCTAGTCAAAGTGGCCTTCTGGTCGGAGCAGAGCCCCTCGAGGGGACCTACGGATTCGATGTACCAGATGACCAGGGTGGCCTTCCTCTTCTCGGGGACCACGTCGAGCATGACCGGGGAGCCCCAGAGCCAGATGATGATCACGTTGTTCGGATCCTGCCACTCCGGGCGATCGCTGGACCAGTGGGTCCACGGGAAGGCCGTCATCCAATTGTAGGCGTACGACGCCTGGGCGTAAGAGATGAGATTCTCAAAGAACACCATGTATGGGTGGAGGATGTTGATGTAGTACCGGCTGGGCACCATCTCGCCTACTCGATCACGCCATGGATGACGCGATCGATCTCCTTCCACGCCGCCATTCTCTTTGCTTCGATCGCCTCATCCGATTCATCGTGGAGTTCACAAGCCTCTTGGATATGGCACCTCAAGGGCCCGGTCCAATCAAGTATAACGAATCCGTGCTTTCGATAGATGTTCTCGATGATGGTCCGCTTCTCCCGAATCTCTCCATCCAGCATTATGCACCTCTTAAATTTATGTTGCTTCACTGGTTTTGCGTTGCCTGAGACGCAGGCAGCAGTTCACGTCATCGCATCCGCAATCCTTCAGGAACTCCGTCACCCGTTGTGCGGGGGTTTTGCCCTTGCTTCTCTGTATGATGATGGTGAACTCCCCGAAGGCTGGATCCACGGATTGCATCGTCCATTCGACGTAATTGACCCCTCCATATTCCTTGAACATCTTCACGCTGTCGGCGACTAGGGCCACGAATGACGGATGTTTCGCTTGTATGGTCAGGCCCCCATCCTTGTCGGGATACTTTATGCCCGTGAGGACCACCTTTTCTTGTGGATTTTCTTCTGCGTTAGTCATGGAACACGCTCCTGTTTATGCTTTCCAGCAACCACAACCCTTGCAGGGATACTCTGTCGTCATAGTCAACGGCCCGTGGCATCCGCAATCACAAGACCACTTATTTAAGGGATCACTCCACTCCACTTTATCGGAGCCATATATACCTTGATGAAGCCCTTGATGGCCCACCGACAAACGACACTCAATAAGATAGCCAGGAATGCGGCGAATCGCATCGCAAGTTGCCGCTTCAGAATCGCCGTCCTTCCGCTTCTCTGCGTCCTCTGTTTTATGCACGGCCCCACAACTACATGGCCCTACCTTCATGTCGTGCTCGAAGCCGTATTTGTCTTTGACTGGAAGCTCTAACGGCACGAAGTCGTTCTTCCGCTTTCCGGATCGAAACTCTTCGTATGCGTCAACAGCCATCGCAAGGCCATTTGCCTTCAGATAGGGAAATGTCTCGCCCTCTTTCCATGCTCGTGCGGCATCGACCAGTTTCCGCATAGCCTCAACCTGAAGTTGGAGGTTATCCCTTTCGGTCTTGATTTCGTCGATCATACGAAGGTAGAAATCGATCAGCTTCCTCTTGTCGCCGATCTCATCCAAAAGGAATTGGCGCTCCGTGTTTGTCATTTCCATGGACATGTCTCCCTCATAATACGAAGGCCCGTAAAGCTTTCACGTGTTCACCTGTCACGCCCACGAACGGATCGCAGTGGAGATAGGTCCATCCATGAGCCGCGACGATGGCCTTCTCCTCGTCGGTGATGCCGTCCTCGATCCACGCGACCCGCCCCTTCCAGTCCCGCAAGGCGGAGGCTGCGGCTTCTCCCTTGCAGTCTTGGTAATGGATTGCCCGCCTCTCGTTGAGGCCGTAATACTTGGCGATAAGGTTCGCGCTCTTGCCCCAGGCAGTAAGCCAGCGAACGTCGAATAGCTCCCAAGCCATCTGCATGAACCGCTTTGTTCTCTTTGTGGGGTAGAACGATACGAAGTGTCCCCGTTTCCACTCGAGGCGGATGGGCCGCAACGTCCGCTTCTTGCGCGGGACGTTCAGGACTCCATCAACATCAAGCAGTAGAATGGGTTTCATCCGCAGCTCACCTCACGCCTGATTCGTGCCGTCCCTCAAGAATCATGTCGGCCATCGCCATGTCCCGGTCGTTCTTTCCGTTCAGGAGCATTCTACCCTCTCGCCAGCGACCGTTGCCGTAGTCATCCGCGAACCGCCACAGGAACTCGACAATAGCCTTTCTCTCCTCCAAAACACATGCGGCCACTGCTCCCATCAGGTAAGGAACGTCTACCCTAGGCTCGCTTGCCAGGGCCAGAACCTTGGCCAGTCTTTCTCCTTGTGGGGTCATCGTGTTTCCCTTATAAAGCGTACCGTTTCGTAAATTTTTCCAACATCTCGCAGGCTTCCCGACGAAGTATAGTTGATTGACCGCACAGCACGATCAGGAATGTAGACCATTTCGCCTTTGGGTCTTTAGCTCTTTCGGCATCCTTCTGGCGTTCGATACTCTCGCTGATTTTGTCTGCCATCTTATTAAGCTGGCGTATTACGGCCTTTATTGTTCTGGCGTCGTATTTCTTCATTGAATCACCACTATAAGCGTAATCTCACCTTTCTGCAATTCGGCGCGCCTTCTTGGGCGCACTACGAAGTATCCGGCGCGGATTACCCAGGTCTACGATCTCCCTATCGCGGACGGATACCATGTAATCAAAATTATCTCTATCGAAGAACCCCATCCGGAAGTCTTCTAAGAAAGCCAGGAGCTTCTTGAGTGTATCCATGCAGGACGACTCGTCGTAGTCCCCTCCGCAGTGGATGGCTTTGGGCTGTCGGCAAAGAAGGCAATCCTTTCCGTCCTTGAGCAGGAGATCCATTGTCTACCTCACCTTTTCGTGATTCGCGCGGGCTTTTCCGTACCATTCCTCGAGCCATTTGAGCACCTTGCCCCACCACTGCCGCTTCGTCGTCCAGGAGAACCCGCCGCCGGCGGGAGGTTTTACGAGCTGGACGAATGTCCCACGGCGATCTCCGAGGGGGACAACGCGCGCATAGTTACCCAGATGAGCAAGGGCCAATGCCACGTCGTTAGCATTACCAGGCCCCCGATACGTGACATAGGGAAGCCGGTTCCGGTGACCTGCGCAGCTCGACTCTATCTTGACCGACCGAATATTGTTCATCCTTTCGAGCCAGGAGTCATCCAGGCCCCGATCTACCCACAGACCTTTCCAGCGCCGTTCGTTACACATCACTTTTCTACGATTTCGTGCGTTCCAGCCATCCCCACCCGCGCTCCCAGTAATATTTCTTATTTCTGAGCCTCATTGTTCCATCCACACCTACCAGGATATTATTCATAAGGATAGGATGAACGAGCGCCATGACGGTTCCCGGATTCCTTGCGGCCTTCCTACACTTCTTAACCAGGATCGCAAGGCAGTCCGCCGAGCAGCAGGGCACGCCGGCCTCGACCAGCTGGCGGCGGTCCTCCGGCTTCCGGCAGGGAGTACACCGTCCTCGGTAGCATGTGCGCTTTCTGCGACATATTTTACAGGGTCCATCCGACCATTCCTTTGGAGATCCGACTCTACTGTACACTATTAAGACCTTTCGAAGATTTCTTGTAGAAGCGGCCGGAGCACAGCCACGTCCCCAGGGGTTCGGACTCGCTTGACGCGCGGATGTTCGTAGCCCTGGTTCCAAGGCTGGTCAGGGAGGATGACGTATCCCCGCGGGCGCCTCTTCAGCCATGGATCGGCATTCTTCTGGTAGTCGTCCACCAGAATCTTCCCATAGAGGAGCGTCTTGTCTTCCGAGACCGTCACCTGGGCGTAGGGAAGGTGCTTCAGGCACCAGGCCACCTTCTCGCTCCAGGCATTCGTGGCCTGCGGGGAGGCCTTGGTCGCCACCATGATGGAAAAACCGATTCCCCGAAGTGTTTCCGCAATGAAGAAGCCGAGGGGAAGAGGCTCCAGGTTGAGGTACCAACCGGGTTGACGTCGGATGAGGTATTCGATCCTGGTCAAGGTAATAGCCGGGAGCCTATTCTTGTCGGGACCCAAGAGATCTTCCAGATCCCGTTCCATTCGACTTTTCCAGTCGCATACCACGCCGTCCATGTCGAGCAGTACGATGTTTTCGCTCATTTCAAGAGGCCTTCCTTGAATGCCAAGGCTCCTCGGATATTCGAACAGATAGAGCCATCTACGAGGGTCAGCGCCGGCCATCGGCTAACGCCAGCCGCAAAGTCTGAAGTGCAATATCCAGAACACATCTTTGTGGGACATACCCATCCGTCGATCCAGACGGAAGGATCACCCGGCTTGATCTCCCTGCCCACTTTAATCATCTCGGCTTTGCACTGATCGCATCTCATGGTTCCCTCACCTTTTAGGATTTCGGTGCTTCCGGCATCCCCAACCCGAAGACAGGGGTCGCCAGCCCGAAGGCAGGGGTCGACCGAATCTTCTCCATGGTCGCGGCGTACTGGGTTTCTGTGACTCTTTTGCCATCCACCAAGAAATACATCCAATCGTCGTGTTCCAACCAGTCGAATCCACAGCTTTTTTGGCCAACTATCCCGTGACAGTACCGCTGCATTGGCGCTTTCGGATCCTCGGGGCATCTGCTGCCGAAATTAGATCCCCCGCACCGTGGACACACAAAGGTCAAGTCTGGCATCATCGATTCACCTTTCCAGGATCTCGTGAACTCGTTCTTTTTCATTGGCATGACATGAGAGCCGTGGCTAGGCCCTACACCAAGGACTTCAGCAATGACAGTCCCACAAAAACAACATATCCACAATGGTGAGTTATCCTGTTGAATGCGGTTAATCTGTTTGATCGGTTGATGCCAACAATGGACCCCACCGTCGGGATGCTGTGGACAGTAGGCTACAGGCGGCATAAATCACCTCATTAATTAGGATTTCGTGTTTTTTGGACCCTTGCATAGCCATTCCACGGCAAGTGTATTTAAGGCAATCGCGAATACAATGAGCCAGAAATCGATCTTAGCATAAAAGAGGCCGTGTTGATATAATACCCACGAACCCGAGAATGCGGTTAAAGGTATCACCGCGAGCAGCACTAGAGTTCTCATCTTTCGCCTCTTTAATTAGGATTTAGCGAATACCTTCTTCTTGATTTGGTGAACGGATTCCCCCTTCTTGATCACGGCCCCACAGGAAGGACAGTGCTTCTTCGCTCGTCCCATAGGTACCCATTTATATATATAGTGGCACCACACATAAGGGACCTTTTTCCCTTTGTTCGTATAGCCTACGTTCAGGCTCACGGCTTCCTCCTTATGTACTTCTTATCAGCATGCCAGTCAGCGAACGCGCAAGCTATTAAGCCAATGAAGAAGCCGATAACAATAAGGAGCGTTCCGTCTTTAGGGCTCATCTTTCCTCCCTTTGGTGCGCATATATCGGATTAAGCGACTATTGGGGCCATTCGTTATAAATCCCGTCCTTGTGAATGCCGTTGCGCGCTTTGACTGGATGCCTGGTGATCTTTACGATTTCACCTACCTTGGTGCTCTCGGCGATCTGGTGCGCACAGTCGCCACAGAAACGGACGTAGTTGCTTCTGGTCGTTGCCTCATGGCCGTGCTCAGCGTTCTTCGAGATCCACAGTTCTGCCCAATTGCCTGTGTAGCGTTGTCCGCACACATGGCACC
>Ga0315285_10009381_pt1 | contig 9999 bp, 8 predicted proteins | sample YL17G09_36_MG_FD_203698 | JGI IMG/M metagenome (GOLD analysis project Ga0315285, IMG submission 203698) | Sediment microbial communities from Yellowstone Lake, YNP, Wyoming, USA - YL17G09_36 | ecosystem: Environmental > Aquatic > Freshwater > Lake > Sediment | place: USA: Wyoming | collected... | reverse complement strand
TCCCGCACCTGGTGGTAGTTGTCCACCCACTGCCGGATTTCCGTTTCCAACTCCGCGGGGATGAAAATCTGCCGGGTTTTCCCTTTCCGGCTCGAACTCAAGAACAACGCCAGATGTTTCTGGCCTTCGGCGCACCGACAGCCAGCTTTCCCACACGTCACGTGCCGCACCGACAAGGTTCCCCGCAACACAGGCTCTTCATGAATCAGCTTGGCCAAACGCGACCGCAACGCACGTTCAGCGGCTGCAAACTGGGTTCGCGACATGCCGCCTCCTTTCTTTTATCTATATTATATACAAGATTCCGGCCAGAAGTCAAGCTCCTTACGAATGCGAATTTGATCGGAAAATCGCTTTCGCCCCTAACCCGCCTACCCCCAAACCCTTATCGCGTCACTCAACGCTCAACGGCGGAATCGCTGCACCTCCCGCGGTGAAAGGCCATGTTGCGCTGAAAGCGCAGAATGTAACAGCCTGGGGCAACGCCCCCAGGGAAGCGGTGCACGCCCCCCGGCGCCGTAAACGGGCAGCAGTAGTCGTTGTGCCCTTTCCGGGCGTGTTCCTTTTTTCAAGCTTTTCCTGGGGCGTTGCCTCAGGCTGCATTCTGTTACGCTTTCAGCGTATAGGCGTCCCGACGCGGCTTTTGTGGCGGGCTACGGGGTCTGGTATAATCTGCCGATGGCGCGGCCCGGGAGTTGGGCTGCATCCTCCGGCCTCTGAAGGTCCAACAATCACGGGAGTTGATATCGGTGGACAAACTGTATGTCTCGAGCGAAGGTCTTGAGCGGTTGAAGGCTGACCTGGCGGAGTGCAACCAGCGTCGGATGAAGGTTGCCAACGTGATCGAGCAGGCTCGAGGCTACGGCGACCTCACCGAGAACGCCGAGTATCATGCCGCGAAAGAGGAGCAGGCCTTGCTCCACGCGCGGATTCGCGACCTCGAAGATAAGGTGACCCGGGCCGTCATCATGGATGATGCGGAAATCGATTCGAGCAAAGTGTACCAGGGCGCGACCGTGCGGGTGCTGAACAAGAGGAACGGGCGGGAGATCATCTACCACGTGGTAAGCCCTGTCGAGACCGACCTGGCGGCGGGCAAGATCTCGGTGCAGTCGCCGGTGGGCAAGGCGTTGCTGGGGCATTCGGTGGGGGAGACGGTGGTGGCGCGTGTCCCTGCGGGCGACCTCGAGATGGAGATACTGGACATCTCGCGGTAACACAGTGCGAAGTGCTGAGTGCGAAGTGCGACGTTTGAATTGCGCGGAAGCGCGGCCGGGGGTGTCCATACGTGGCGAGATTGGGAATTGCTGAAAGTTGACGGCTAGTGTAGTTAGCGATGCTCATGGTAGCTTATCGGCCGCGAAAAGCGGGGACAGACACGCTTTTCAAACTGCCGAAAAGCGAGTCAGTCCCCGTTTTTCGCTTCTTTTTGATTTGTACATAAAGCTGGAGCGGTATGCCCAAGCGGACCGATATCCGGAAAATCATGTTGATAGGCTCGGGGCCGATTGTGATCGGCCAGGCGTGCGAGTTCGATTATTCCGGCACGCAAGCCTGCAAAGCGCTTCGCGAAGAGGGCTACGAAGTCGTCCTCATCAACAGTAATCCCGCCACCATCATGACCGACCCGGAAACGGCCGACCGAACCTATATCGAGCCGCTGACCGTCGAGGTCCTCGAGCGCGTGATCGACCGCGAGCGGCCCGACGCACTCCTTCCGACGGTAGGCGGCCAGACCGGCCTCAACCTGGCGGTCGAACTGGCCGAAGCCGGCGTCCTCGAGAAGTACGGCTGCGAGTTGATCGGCGCAAAACTCCCGGCTATCAAAAAGGCCGAAGACCGCGGCCAGTTCAAAGACGCGATGTTGCGGATTGGGCTCGATGTGCCGCGCAGCCTCGTTGTCCACACCGTCGACGAAGCCCGTGCGTTTGGTGCCGAACTCAACTACAGCGCCATTATCCGGCCCGCGTTCACGCTGGGCGGGACCGGCGCCGGCGTCTCGTTCAACCGCGACGAATACGATCACGTCGTCGAGCACGGGCTTTCGGCCAGCCCCGTCAGCGAGGTGCTGATCGAAGAGTCCGTGATCGGCTGGAAAGAATACGAACTTGAAGTGATGCGCGACATGCACGACAACGTCGTCGTCATCTGCTCGATCGAAAACTTCGATCCCATGGGCATCCACACCGGCGACAGCATCACCGTCGCCCCCGCGCAGACGCTGACCGACAAGGAATACCAAGGCATGCGCGACGCCGCCATCGCCATCATCAGGGAGATCGGCGTCGACACCGGCGGGTCCAACATCCAGTTCGCCGTACACCCCCGGACCGGCCGGATGGTCGTCATCGAAATGAACCCCCGCGTGTCGAGAAGCTCGGCGCTGGCCTCGAAGGCTACCGGTTTCCCGATCGCCAAAATCGCCGCGAAACTGGCCGTCGGCTACAGCCTGGATGAAATTCCCAACGACATCACCCGCGAGACACCCGCATCGTTTGAGCCGACCATCGATTATTGCGTGACGAAAATGCCCCGCTGGGCCTTTGAGAAGTTCAGAGGCGCCGATTCCAATCTCACGGTGCAAATGAAAAGCGTCGGCGAGACCATGAGCATCGGCCGGACGTTTAAAGAGTCGTTGCAGAAGGCGATCCGCGGCCTCGAGATCTCGCGCCACGGGCTTGGCGCCGACGGAAAAGATAAACCCCTCACCGCCGACCCGTTCGGGCCCGAGGAAAAAGAGGCGCTGCTCCGTGCGATGCGGGTGCCGCGGCCCGAGAGAGTCTTGCAGGTGGCGCAGGCGTTTCGGGCGGGCGCTACGGTCGAGGAAGTCCATGAGTCAACCGACATCGACCCGTGGTTCCTCGACAACATCCGCGATCTCGTCCTCGAGGAGCGGGCGCTGGCCAAGGCCAACCCCGACGACAAAGACGTCCTGAGAAAAGCGAAGCAATACGGCTTTTCCGATATCCAACTCGGCTGGATGTGGAACCTGGACCCGCTCGAGGTCCGGGCGTTGCGCAAAAAACACGGCGTGATTCCCACGTACCGGCTCGTGGACACGTGCGCCGCCGAGTTCGAGGCCTACACGCCCTACTATTACTCGACCTACGGCGACGAGGACGAGGTGCGGCCCACGGACAAAGAGAAAATCATGATCCTCGGCGGCGGGCCCAACCGAATCGGGCAAGGCATCGAGTTCGACTATTGCTGCGTGCATGCCGTGTTCGCCCTGTCCGAAGACGGATACGAAACCATCATGGTCAACAGCAATCCGGAGACCGTCTCGACCGATTACGACACGTCGGACCGGCTGTATTTCGAGCCCGTCACGTTCGAAGACGTCATGAACATCATCGAGCGCGAGAAACCCAAGGGCGTCATCGTACAGTTCGGCGGTCAGACGCCCCTCAACCTCGCCAAGGCGCTCGAAAAAGCCGGCGCACCCATCATCGGCACGTCGCCCGACAGCATCGACCGGGCCGAAGACCGAAAACGGTTCCGCGAACTGGTGCAGAAGCTGGGCCTCCTGCAGCCGGAAAACGACACGGCGACGTCCATCGAGGAAGCGCGTGCCGTGGCGGCCCGAATCGGCTACCCCGTGGTGGTTCGGCCATCCTTCGTGCTGGGCGGCAGGGCCATGGAAATCGTCTACGACGAGGAATCGCTCGACCGGTACATGGCCATGGCGGTCGACGCATCCCCCGAACGGCCCATCCTCATCGACCGGTTCCTCGAGGCCGCCATCGAAATGGACGTCGACGCGCTGGCCGACGGCAGGGACGTGATTGTGGCGGGCGTGATGCAGCACATCGAGGAAGCCGGCATACACAGCGGCGACAGCGCGTGCATCCTGCCCCCGTACGATCTCGATGAGACCCTGGTCGAGCGCATCAAAGAACAGACGCGGGCGCTGGCGCGCGAGCTCAACGTGGTCGGCCTGATGAACGTCCAGTACGCCATCCAGGACCGCGACATCTACCTGCTCGAGGTCAACCCGAGGGCTTCGCGCACCGTCCCGTTCGTCAGCAAGGCCACGGGCCTGCCGCTGGCGAAAATCGCGGCCCGCGTCATGGCCGGCAAAACCTTGCGCGAGCTGGGCGTCACGGAAGACCCGAAACCCACCTACGTCTCCGCCAAAGAAGTCGTGCTGCCGTTCATCAAGTTCCCCGGCGTGGACATCCTGCTCGGCCCGGAGATGCGCAGCACCGGCGAGGTCATGGGCATCGACCGCAACATGGGCCTGGCGTTCGCCAAAAGCCAGATCGCCGCGGGCAACCGCGTCCCGCTCGAAGGCACCGTGTTCCTCAGCCTCAACGACCGGGACAAGCCACACGTCGAACAGTTGGGAAAAGACCTCGTCGCGCTGGGTTTCAAACTTCTGGCAACCAAAGGCACCGCCGATGCCCTGCGCTCACACGGAATCGACGTCGAGCCTCTGCACAAGGTAGGCGAAGGCCGGCCTAACGTCGTCGACCGGATGATCAACGGCGAGGTCGACTGGATCATCAACACGCCGCTGGGCGTCGACGCCAAGGCGGACGAACGGGCCATCAGGCGCACCGCAATCGAACGCGGGCTGCCCATCATGACTACCGTGGCCGCGGCACGCGCCGCCGTGCAAGCCATCAGGGCCATGCGCGAAAACCCACTCAACGTCCAGTCCCTGCAGGAATATCACGCCCAACTGCAAAAAACATAAGCCTGCTACCCGGGCGCTGATGTGGAAGCGGCGTCCTCGCCGCTTCATTTAACATTCCAGGCTTGAACCTGCGCCCCACGTCTTGCCCGGACGTTGCAGACATGTTCCTATAGCGCGAGCTGCCCAACCGTCTCCTCGATAAACTCCAGCGTTATGTCCCGGGCATCCACCACGCTGTAAAACATGTTGGCCGTCGCCGCAAACTCCTTAAGCGTCGCCAGGCAACCCGTCACCTCCTCCCGCGATACCCCCGGCACACGGTACTGCAACCCCAGCCGCTCGAGCAGGTCCTGCGTCCAGTCCGGCCTGTTTTCCTGCAGCCGCGACATGCAAAACAGCCCCAGCGCAACCAGATCGGCGTGAACAAAATGCCGCTTCGTAATGTGCTCGAGGTTGTACGCCACCAGGTGTTCGGATCCCTCTTCTGGCCGGCTGTTGCCCAGCCGTGTGCACATCTCCACCTCCCGCCGGTACAGGTCGACGATCAGGTCGATCCCCTTCGGCGTCACGGCATAAACGTCCCCCGCACCCCGATCCAGTTCCGCCAGGCATTCCGCCGCCTCGCCCGCGATTCCCTCGTGGTACAACTCGCCCCGATCCGCCGCCGCCAGTTTCCAATCGTACAGCGCCGTGTGAATGCTCGCGATATCCGCCGCACCGCCCCGGTTCAGGTGCTTTGGCGCTTTCCGGATCAGGTCGTGGTCGACTAACAGTTCCTCCGGAAAGATGTCGCCGACATACCTGACCGTGTTGTCCACCCGCACACCCACCATGTTCGTCAGCGGCGCGTCCACCGACACGATCGTCGGCACAAGCACCATCCGCGTCCCCCGTTTCCACGCCAGGTACTTCGCCGTATCGCAGCACGACCCCCCGCCAACACCCACCACCACATCAAATTCCGGCGCCGTCCGCTCGAGCTGCTCGACCGTCTCCAGGTCCATGTCCGTCACCATGTGCAGGTGGGCCGGCGACCACGCCATCTGCTCCTGCAGCAGCCCCCACGGAATCTCCATCGTCGCCACGAACACTTTCCCCGGCAAGTCCTTCAGCTTCCTGACCATCCCCGAACCCGATTCAATCTTCGGCGCTTTATACATGTCAGTCCTCCGATCGGTCCGATCGGTCCGATCCGTCCGATCCGTCCGATCCTGTCCGCTTTGCCGATCGCCTCAGCGAATACGCCGTCGGCCCGCCTCCGCTCATCCGGTATTCGTCAACGAGCACAAACCCGAATCGCTCATAATACCCCACGTTCGCCTTCTTATGCGTCACCACAAAGCTGGCGACCCCTTCCCGGTCCGCCAACTCCAACCCCAACTCGACAAGCTTCCGCCCAACTCCTGAACCTTGCCGCGACGGGTCCACACCAAGCACGTCCAGCACCCAGTAAGGCTCGAGCTTCCGCTCCCGCCGCTTCGGCGACCGCCGAGGCGGCCGCATCAGCCCAACTTGATGGTCTACCCCCTCCCTGAAAATGCCCCACGATCTAACCGTCCACCGAAGACCCAAGTCCAACGGCATCCGCCAATACCCCACCCGCAACATCCCGCCCAACGATATATCGAACTTCCCCGGCGGAAACCACAGTGCCGCGCCAATTATGCCGCCCCCATCGTCCACCGCTACCCACGAAGCACCCAGCGGCGCAACCACACGCGACCAATGCTCGATCACCCACGCCGTCGTCCGCGGCCGCGCCGCCGGGTCCGGCGTCAAAAACGACCACATCGGGTCGTCCCAAAACGCTCGCGACAACATCCGCGCCGTCTCCCCATACCGATCCGGCCGCAGCGGTACAATCTCCATAAGCCCCTCCAAACCCACGCTACCGGAAACCAACCAAACCCTTCAACCTCCCATTGTTGATTCTTTTCATCCTTCATCCTTACAACGCCGTCCCATTTGACATGCCTTCTCGTCTGGTCCAAGATGGCATTGGTGCCAGGGAGACTGACAATGACCCGTAATTCCACCGTTCTTCTTGCGATTCCCGTAATCGCCATGGGTTTCTGTACGGCCATTCACGCGGAGGATTCCCCGTTGGACGCAACGCACGTGCGAGTCTACTACGAACCCGGTCGGTTCGGCGGCTGGCCGGCCAACCACGGCATCTGGATCTGGGGCAACGAAATCCTCGTCGGGTTCAGCCGCGGCTGGTACAAAGACCTCGGGCCCGAACGGCACGCCATTGACCGCGAGCGGCCCGAGGAACATTTACTGGCCCGCAGCCTCGACGGCGGCGAAACATGGACTATCGAAAACCCCGCCGAGAAAGGCTACCTCATCCCCGAAGGCAAAAGCCTCCACGGCGTCGAGCTGCCCGGCATCGCCATCAAACCCCTCGCCGACTGCCCCGGCGGCATCAATTTCACCCACCCGGATTTCGCCATGACGCTCCGGATGAACAACGTCGACGGCGGCCAGTCGCGGTTCTACTATTCCTACGACAGGGGGAAAAACTGGGAAGGCCCGTTCCGGTTCCCCAACCTGGATACCAAAGGCATTGCCGCACGCACGGATTACATCGTCGACGGGTCCGCCGAATGCACCGTCTTCCTGACCGCCGCGAAAAGCAACGGCGAAGAAGGCCGGCCGTTCTGCGCACGCACCACCGACGGCGGCGCCACCTGGAACTTCATCTCGTGGATCGGCCCGGAACCCGAAGAAGGGTTCGCCATCATGCCGTCGACCGTCCGCTTGTCGGCCAACGAGCTTTACACGGTCGTCAGACGGCACCAGGGGCCGAAACGGTGGCAGCTCGCGTATCTGTCCGAAGACAACGGCCAAACCTGGCGGCAGATGCCCGACCCCGTCGACACGCTCGGAGAAGGCAACCCGCCAAGCCTTATCAAGCTCCAGGACGGCCGACTCTGCCTGACGTACGGCTACCGGGCAAAACCGTTCAGCATCTGCGCAAAAATCAGCGCCGACAACGGCAAGTCCTGGAGCGGCGAGATCGTCCTGCGCAACGATGGCCTCAACCGTGACATGGGCTACTGCAGAAGCGTCCAGCGGCCCGACGGCAAAGTCGTTACTACCTACTACATTTCCGACGCACAGACCGACCCAGACCGCTACGTCGGCGCAACCTTATGGAGCCCGCCGACCGCGCCATGAACGTCCAGTGCGAACTGTGCCCGAAAGCCTGCGTAATCGCGCCGGGGCAGAGCGGCGAATGCCGGATTCGCGTCAACATCGACGGCACGCTGGCCGCCGTCACCTATGGCCATCCGTGCTCGGTTCATGTCGATCCCATCGAGAAGAAGCCCATGTACCATTTCCTACCCGGTACGGGCATCCTGTCGCTGGCCACGGTCGGCTGCAACCTTCACTGCAAGAACTGCCAGAACTGGGAGATCTCGCAGGAGAACCCGGAGAACGTCCGCGCGGCCGAGCTTGCGCCCGAGAAAATCCCGGGGCTCGCCGTCGAGTACGGCTGCCCATCCGTCGCCTACACCTACAGCGAGCCGCTGGCGTGGTACGAGTACACGCTCGACGGCTGCATCCGCGCCCGGGAAGCACGGCTGCGCAACGTCATCGTGACCGCCGGCTACGCCAACCGGCCGCCGCTCGAAAAACTGTTCAAATATGTCGACGGCGCGAACATCGACATCAAGGCGATGTCCGACCAGTTCTACCGCGACGTGTGCGGCGCCACGTTGAAACCCGTGCTCAACGCCTGCGTGCTCGCCAAATCCGCCGGCGTCTGGGTCGAACTCACCAACCTCGTCATCCCGACCCTCAACGATTCCGACGACGACTTCAAACAACTCGGCCAGTGGGTCGTTCAAAACATGGGAAACGACACCCCGCTCCACTTCTCGCGGTTCTTCCCGCAGTACAAGATGAGGAACCTGCCCGAGACGCCCGCCGACACGCTCGAACGCGCCAAACAAATCGCCGTCGCCGAAGGCATACAACACGTCTACGTCGGCAACCTCGCCCGGCCCGAAGGCAACAATACCTACTGCCCCGCCTGCCATAAGCTCCTCGTCGAGCGGCATGGATTTGCCGTCGTGCGCAACGAAATCACCGCCGGCAAATGTCCCGCCTGCGGAACGGAGATTAGCGGCATATGGATCTGACCCGCAGACATTTCATAAGAAACGCGCTCCTCCTCCTCGCGCCCATCATCATCGTGCCACGCAAATGCCTGACCGCCATGCGCACCCGCATCTATCCCGGCCCCATCGGCCCGCTCGACCCCGCCCAAATCCAACAACCCGCAAAATGGGCCGGCTGAACACTCCCACGCCTGCCGCCAGCGCCGCCGCCGCAGCCGGCGCGCCGGCCTGCCACATGCGCCAATTGTGGTGCGGGCGTCCCGCCTGCACCAGTAGGCCGACGTCGCCGACGTCGGCCCGGCGGCCCACTCGGCGTATGTCAACTGTCAACTTCCAACTGTGAACTGTCTAGTCTATTTGCGCAAATAGAACAACGTAATTCTTCCCATACGCCACGCGGCGCAAACATCCTCCACCACAACGGCAGCGTCCAGTTCGTCCCCTACTCGCCGTACAACACCTCCAACAACTTTCCCGTAACCCGCCTCACCGCACTCACGTTCGGCAGCTCCATCCCCACCCTCTCCGGCGACTGCTACTGAAAAGCAATGATGAATGATGAATAGGAAAACCTAACCCGGCAGGGATGGCGGCGAAGTAGGCGCGGTCGTCCCGCCCGCGCCGTCCAGACCGCAGAGCTACCATCAAAACGAATGGCCTGTTTCCAATCAACGAGCTTATTTGTTGGACGGCGCGGGCGGGACGACCGCGCCTACTTCAACCCAGCCTATTCTTCATCTATTTGCGCGAATAAAACGACGTAATTCTTCCCATACGCCTTGGCACAAGCCGGACCGTTGGGACGCCCCCCGGCAGTTGTGGGGGGTGTCCCCTTTTTCCCATCATTCATCATTGCTTTTCATCTATTTGCGCAAATAGAACAACGTAATTCTTCCCATACGCCTTGGCACAAGCCGGGCAAGTGGTGTAGCAAAAATAGATCTTCTTCAACTGCTTGCCCTTTTTTGCCACATACGCCTCCATCTCCTTCGCCCACTTCCCAACATTGCTGTAAGGACCTTCAAAAACTCGAGTCAAAAACGTCCCTGATATTGTTGCCGCGTGTGCGCGCGATCTCAGCCCCCGCCACTTCCTTAGCCACGTCAATATAAATGTCGCAGCCCCAAAGAGATTTCTCATCACACAACATCAACTGCTGAACCGGTTCAGCCTGCGCCTTCTGGATCAACTCCAGATTCTTAACAACCTTCTTCCCCATGTTTATCGGAATAT
>Ga0315285_10009378_pt1 | contig 10002 bp, 6 predicted proteins | sample YL17G09_36_MG_FD_203698 | JGI IMG/M metagenome (GOLD analysis project Ga0315285, IMG submission 203698) | Sediment microbial communities from Yellowstone Lake, YNP, Wyoming, USA - YL17G09_36 | ecosystem: Environmental > Aquatic > Freshwater > Lake > Sediment | place: USA: Wyoming | collected... | reverse complement strand
TCGATATCATGAAGGCCGATGCAAATTTACAGATACCAGTGCTACGCGTGGACGGCGGCGGCAGTGTCAATAATCTGCTTATGCAGTTTCAGGCAGACATTCTGGGCATACCCATTCAGCGGGCGCGACTGGCTGAGACCACCGCTCTTGGTGCCGCCTCCCTGGCCGGTCTGGCGGTGGGGCTATGGCGGAATATTAATGAAATCGGGCGGCAATGGAAAAGCTCGGCGAGCTACGAGCCCTGTATGTCTCCCGATGAGAGGGAAACCCTTTATCGTAACTGGAAACGCGCGGTAGAACGGGCCAGAGGCTGGAGCTCACAGTAGCATGTTGCACAATACGTCACAGTGTGCTATCTTTGGTACTTATCAAATTTATAGCTGCTGTAATTATCGAGTATAATACTAATGATGCCTTAGAAAGTGTGGTATCAAATATGGCTGCAGACGTCCCGGAAATAACAAGGCTGGTCTACTCGGAGCTTGAAAAGAAAGGATACAAGGGAAGGATTATCTCTACTCAGCATATAGCTGAACTAAAAGAAGAGATAGAGGCTCGTTATAAGGAAAGAGCTCTTGATAAAATCTTCTACCAGGAGCGTCTTGCTAACTTTGAGTTTACGGTTCCCAGTAATATTCTCGGCGCTAGCTCAATAATAATCACCTCTGCGCCGCAACCTCAGCAAAGGGTGATTTTCAACCTCATGGGAAAGACTTACCATCTAACAATACCACCAACTTACTCTGGTAAGACAGATAAAAAAATTGAAAACATACTTTTGGTCACTCTTAAATCAAGGGGGTTTAGCCTTTATCCAGCTGTGCTACCGGCGAAACTGCTAGCGGTTCGTAGTGGGCTGGCTAAATACGGGAAAAACAACATTACCTATATTGAAGGTATGGGAAGTTTCCACAGGCTCAAGGTTTTCCTTTCAGATCTCCCTGCCGTTGAAGATGCCTGGTTTGAGTCGCGACTGATGGAGCAGTGTAATAAATGCAGTGCTTGCGTAAACAAATGTCCAACAAAGGCTATTACACCCGATCGTTTTTTGATTCAAGCGGAGAAATGCCTCACCTTCCACAATGAGAGACAGAACGAATTCCCTAACTGGATCAAACCTTCTTGGCATAACTGCTTAATCGGATGTATGGATTGCCAGTTAACCTGTCCGGTGAATAAGAGATTCTTTAACTGGTTTGAAGAAGCAGAAAGTTTCAATGAAAGAGAAACCGAACTAATATTGGAAGGTACTCCCCGCCATCGACTTCCAAAGGCGACCGCAAATAAGCTACAGAGACTCTACCTACTGGACGATATGAATCTAATATCCAGAAATTTGAATATTTTGATTAAACGGTGTTCGCCGTAAGCTTGACTAGTTCCCTTTCTTCTATTGAGATAACCATTAAGCCATCTAGTGCAATTTTGATCTGTGACGAAGCCACGGAAAGGTGATTGAAAAGGCTCTCCTTTTCGGAACCAGATTTTGTCGAAATCGGCTGGGAGTTCTATGATTTAGTACTCTCTGGTTGAGAAAACCCCCATTATCATCACTGTTGACGAAACGCTATCTCCCATCTACAATAGCGATGGAAGGAAGTATGGAAGTGATCGTCGTCACCGGTGCCACCGGTCACCTGGGTAACGTGCTTGTCCGTGAGCTGCTCGCGCAGGGTCAGGTAGTGCGAGCCCTCGTCTTGCCCGACGACGATTGTCGTCCCCTTGCTGGCCTCAACGTAGAGATTGCCCACGGCGACATCACTGACCCAAAAAGTCTTGAATCTGCCTTTGCAGGGGCAGGTCTGGTTTTACACCTTGCCGGAATCGTTACCATCCTGCCGCGCATGGCGGAGGCACTTGAGAGAGTGAACGTAGGAGGCGTGCGCAATGTAGCCGCCGCCTGCCGCGCCACCGGCGTCCGACGCCTCGTCTATACCAGTTCTATCCACGCTATCGCTGAGCCACCGCACGGTACGGTAATCGACGAGTCGCAGCCTTTCGACCCCGACCGTGTCCTGGGCGATTACGCCCGCAGCAAAGCCCGCGCTACTCTCCTCCTACTCGACGAAGTGCGCAAGGGCGATCTCGACGCGGTCATTTGCTGCCCGACCGGCATCATCGGCCCCTGGGACTACGGCATCTCCAGCATTGGCCAGCTGATACTCGACTTCGCCAGCGGACGCCTGAAGTCGTACGTGAGTGGAGCCTATGATTTTGTGGACGTGCGTGATGTCGCCTGCGGCCTAATTTTAGCCGCCGAGAAGGGGCAGATGGGGCGTCACTACATCTTTTCCGGTGCGCAGGTGCAGGTGCTGGAACTGATGGAGGAACTGGCGCGTGATATCGGCTACCCTGCTCCGACCTACCGGATACCATCGGTGATAGCCCGAGCTGCCGGGATACTCGCTAGCGTTTACTACCAGCTACTACGGCGGCGGCCTGTTTTCACTGCTTACTCCATCGATGTGCTGCAAAGCAACTCGCAGGTAAGTTCGGCCCGAGCGCGTGAGGAACTATGCTTCACAACCAGGCCATGGCAGGAGTCAATTCGTGACCACGTCGAGTGGTTCCGCGCTGAGGGAATGCTGCCGGCACGGCGCTAGTTTTCACAGAATTTAGGATTCCTGCCCTTCAGGGAACCTGACGGCACTAACAACGAGCTTCAATTCAATTGCACCTTTCATCTTTTTGTTAAATTTTGCCCTGTCCAACAAAAAGTCATAAGGTGACCTGGTGGGGCGATACTACGCAATAGAAAGAATCTTTCAAATGTTTTTTCTGGTAGCAAAATCTTGCGTTATGCCCAAGTAGCATATATACGGCTTACGAGTTGGTGATTAACTTAAAGTCCCGCGGCTGCCAGGATATCCGGGACTACTTCCTCCCTGCCAATGGCCATGATATGGACGCCATCGCAGACAGCATCCTTCTTTAAAGCAGCAATCGTCCGGCCGGCTATTTCAATTCCTTTGGTGAGCATCTGCTCTTTCGGCATCCTGGATAATTCATCAATCAGGTTCTGGGGGACAAAAATACCGGGGACGTTTTCCGTCATATATTTTGCCATGCGAGCCGATGATAGCAGGACAATCCCAGCCAGTATTTTAGTCTTAAACTTACGGGCATATTTCATGAACTGAAAAAAGTTCTCCAGGTCATAGATGGCCTGGGTCTGGAAAAACTCGGCGCCGGCTGCCACCTTCTTTTCAAATTTCATCATCTGCGGCTCAATGGGACGCGCCTCCGGGGTGACGATAGCCCCGGCGCAGAACTCGAAAATCCCCTCTAGCTTGTTGCCGCCGAGGTCTTGACCTGACATCATTTGATGGACAGTCATTAGAAGCTGAAGGGAATCGAGGTCGAAGACGCCTTTTGCCTCCTTATGGTCGCCCACGGTCACGGCATCGCCGGTAAGGCAGAGGACATTCCTGATGCCCCGGCTGTAAGCGAAGAGGAGGTCAGCTTCCAGCGCGATGCGGTTGCGGTCGCGGCAGGTCATTTGCATAATAGCCTCACCACCCCTCTCTTTAATAGCCAGACAGCCACCCAGAGAAGGGAAGCGCATCACCGAGCTCTGGTGGTCGGTAACATTGATAGCATCCACTTTATCCTTGAGAAGGTCGATGTGGTGCAGCAGCTTCTCAAGGTTCGTTCCCTTGGGCGGGGCGACCTCACTGGTAATCACGAACTTACCGGAGTTAAGGGCTTCCTTGAAACGCGATACCATTTCCTTACCTCCTCATAAAAATCTCATGGACCTGGGCTTAAGGGCGATATGGTGGTTCCTCGGCGGGCGGTACTGGCGCATGAGGTCGAGCCGTCCCTGGTCTTTGAGTCGATTATAGATAAGAGTCCAGGCGCAGTCCTTCTCTTTATCCACCTCGCATTTGCCGTTATTGGTGCCGCCGCAGGGGCCATTGACCAATCCCTTATGGCAGGCCGTGATAGGACAAACACCCGCCGTCTCACCAAGTAGGCATTGACCGCACTGGGCACAGGCCTCGCGGAAATAGCCGGGTGTCTCTTCCACACCGATAAACAGAGTGTCTACAGCCGGAATCACCGGCTTGCCGATATAGAGGTTCATACGGTGCATACCGAGGGCGCAGCTCATTGAAAGTATACAATCAGCACTACGAATATATTGTTCATTCTCTTTCATGGCGGCATCGGTCATATCATCACAGGCGGTAGGAATAACCGCCCAGCCGGTTACCCTTTTCCCCATTTCCTGAAGGCGTCCTTTTATCTCCAAAACCTGGTCGATGCCGCCGGTCTTGGTCATGGTAGTGCAGGTGCCACAGCCGATGACGAACACCCTGTCCAGGCCTTTCAGGCCCTGTTGAATTTCTTCAATGGATTTTTGCCTCGTGATGGATTTCATACTAGCCCCCCTCCTAGAGTATTTTCAATGTCTTTCTGAAGGAGCACATTCGCTTTGCTCAGTATAAACTCCGCGACCGAAGAATCCGTTCTTGTGTAGCAGAGAACGAGCTCTTCGCTACGCTCAGAATGACACATTATTATTTATTAAACGACAGCAGCCCATCCTTTTATTAATGATTTCCTCCCGTAAAAATACTGCTCAGCCTTCCTGGTCACATCTTAAACATCGCTTCGCCTCCCGCTGGGCGATATCCTCGGAGAAACCAATTTCTATTTCCGTAAAACTGGCCCTTCTTTCCGGAAGCGGGAGTGTCGTCACTTTTGTCCTTGGCTTTTCCTCCCATGTCTCATCAAATTCCCGAGCACGTCCTTCTGCAGCAAGTTTGATTTTACGGTCATATATTTCCACCCGGGAAGCATCGCCCCTCAGGAACTTATCGATAGCTAGAGCGCCCCTTCTGCCGGCGGCAATAGCCTCAACGACCATACCAGGCCCGGTAACAAAGTCGCCACCGGCAAAGACGCCGGGTACATTGGTTGCCAGAGAATTGGTGTTCACTACCAACGTCTCCCACCTCGTACGTTCCAGGGCGCTATCCGGGGGCAGGAAGGAGAGGTCGGGCGCCTGTCCTACGGCGGCAATCACCGTATCCGCTTCGGCGGCAAACTCCGAGCCGGTAATAGGGATGGGGCGGCGCCGACCGCTTTCATCGGGCTCTCCCAGCTTCATCCGGGTACATTGCAGTCCGGTCACCTTCCAGTCATTGCTGGTAATTCTTGTCGGAGTGGCGAGGAAATTAATCTTTACCCCCTCGGCGACGGCTTCATCATACTCCATATCGGATACCGGCATTTCGTCCCGGGAGCGGCGGTAATAGATGCTGGCTTCATCCGCGCCGAGCCGCAGTGAGGTCCGGGCGGCGTCCAGTGCCACGTTGCCGCCGCCGATGATAGCCGCGTGCCTACCCACCTTTACCGGCCTGCCCAGTCTGACGTCCCGAAGGAACCGTAATCCATAATAGAGTCCTTCGATATCCTCAACTTCTCCCGGTATGCCAAGGCGCTGGCTCCGCTGGGCACCGGCGGCGATGAAGACGGCGGTAAAACCCTCTTTTCTCAGATGCTCCAGGGTGAAATTAGTATTAATGGGCGTGTTGTACTTTATCTCGACTCCCCGCTTTACTATATAGTCGATATCCTGCTGGATTGCAGCTCGCGGTAAACGGAACTCAGGTATCGCCACGGATAGCATACCACCCCCTACAGGCAGGGCTTCGAAAACTGTTGACGGGTAGCCCGCCTGTGCCAGGAAATAGGCGCAAGCCAGGCCGGTTGGACCCGCTCCCACCACGGCAATTCTTTCCTTCCTCGTCCGGGGGAAGGGTTTGACTTCCCCCAGCGTGGAGCCATGCTCCGCATACCAATCAGAAGCGAAGCGCTTCAGCGTCCTGATAGAAACAGAGTCGTCAAGCTCCCCGCGGCGGCACCGGCCTTCGCAGGGATGGTGGCAAATGCGGCCGCAGACAGCAGCGAAGGGATTGCGCTCCCTGATGGTCTCGATAGCTTCCTTATATTCACTCTCGGCAATATGGGCTATGTACTTCGGGATATTGATGCCCACCGGGCAGGTATGCTGGCAGGGTGATATCATCAGCGCTTCGCAAACCGCCGCCGGGCATTTCTTCTCTTTAATATGTGCTTCGTACTCATCTCGGAAGTAGTTGATGGTGGAAATGACCGGGTTCGGGGCGGTCTGCCCCAGCCCGCAGAGAGAGCACTCTTTAACCGTTTTGGCTATAGAAAGCAGAGACTCTATATCCTCATCGCGCCCCCTGCCTTCGGTAATTCTGGTGAGTATCTCCAGCATTTGCCGCGTACCAAGCCGGCAGGGCGTGCATTTTCCGCAGGACTCGCTCTGGGTAAAGCTTACGAAGAAACGGGCTACCTCCACCATGCAGGTGGCCTCGTCCATCACCACCATGCCGCCGGAGCCCATTATAGAGCCCAACTTAGCAAGCGTCTCATATTCTATAGGTGTTTCGATAAAGCGAGCGGGGATACAACCACCGGAGGGACCGCCGGTTTGCACCGCTTTGAGATGCCGCCCACGCGGGATGCCACCACCAATTCTATAGACGATGTGAGATAGCGGGGTACCCATAGGCACTTCGACCAGTCCGCTATTGGCTATTTTACCGGTGAGGGCGAACACGGCCGTTCCCTTGCTTTTCTCTGTACCAATACCGGCAAACCAGTCAGCCCCTTTTTCTATGATGACCGGCACTGCAGCTAGAGTCTTTACATTATTGATAATGGTAGGTTTGCCATCGAGACCGGAGTTGGCGGGGAAAGGAGGACGGGGGCGGGGCATACCCCTCCGGCTTTCGATGGAAGCTATCAGTGCTGTTTCCTCCCCGCAGACAAAGGCGCCAGAGCCTTCTTTGATATGCACATTAAAGCTAATACCGGAATCAAGGATATTCTTGCCCAGGAAATTCCTCTCCTTTGCCTGGGTGAGGGCAGTATGCAGGCGTTTCACCGCCAAAGGGTACTCAGCGCGGACATAGATATAGCCCTCGCCAGCGCCTATGGCGTAAGCAGCAATAGCCATCCCCTCCAGGACGGCGTGGGGGTCTGCCTCGAGAATAGAGCGGTCCATGAAGGCGCCTGGGTCGCCTTCGTCGGCATTACATATCATGTATTTCTGGTCGCCGGGGGCGTTATGGCAGAACTCCCACTTGGTGCCCGTGGGGAAACCGGCGCCGCCCCGCCCGCGCAGGCCAGAGCGCTTGATAAGGTCAATTACCTCCTTGGGCTTCATCGTGAAAAGAACTACCTTAAGTGAATTGTATCCTCCTCTTTCGATATAGTCATCAATACGCTCAGGATTAATTTGCCCGCAGTTCCGTAGCACTACTCTATCTTGCTCCTGGTAGAACGTGACATCGGCATAACGCGGTATCGCCTGACCTGTCACCGGATCATGGTAGAAAAGGCGCTCAACGGGCTTGTTGTCACGGAGGTGTGAAGCCACAATCTCAACAGCATCACCTGCATCGACATGAGTATAGAAGATGCCATCGGGTTCAACTACGATGTTCGGGCCTTGCTGGCAGAACCCATGGCATCCGGTGAAATCAATCTCGGCTGCCGTCACACCTTGGTTACTCAGTTCTGTCCTTAGGGCTTCAAAGACAACATCGCTGCCTCCTGAGATGCATCCGGTACCCCGGCAGACTAATACCGTACGCTTACGCGTCATACTACTCCTTCCCACTCCTGCTGAACAATCGCGCTACTTTCTTGGGGTTCATATTGCCATGGGTTTCTTTGTTTATCATCATATTCGGTGCCAGCGCGCAGACACCGATACAGGCGACCGTCTCCAGGGTATACTCCATGTCCTCGCTTGTTTCCCCTTCTTCAATACCCAAGTGCTGCCTGACCAGCTTCAGGATAGACTTGCCGCCGCGCACGTGGCAGGCCGTGCCCCGGCAAACTTTGACGATGTTTTTGCCGCGTGGTTTCGTGTAAAGTTGGGAATAGAAGGTAATTACCCCCTGCACCTGAGCGGGGAACAGGCCAATAGCGCTAGCGATGACCGGTATAGCCTCGGGAGGGATATAACCAACCTTCTCCTGTATCTCTTGTAAAAGGGGTATCAGCGACCATTTCTGTCCCCGGTAGCTAGAGGCAATTTTTTCTATTTGCTTTAAATTGACCCCGGGAGCTTGCTTAGGTTTAGTCATTATCGGAAGTCCTTTCTAACCTCACAGCGCACGACTTGAGTGCCGGGGCTTTAACTTGATGGTCGAGCGCAGTAGAAAACAGCTCGTAGACGGGACTTTGGGGGAAAGATATCGGCATATAAAGCATGCCCTTTGGCAATGATTGGATAATTCTGACGGTAGTAAGTAGCTCTCCTAGCATTGAGGTTACTTTTACTTTATCTCTATCTCTGATACCTAGCTCTCCAGCATCAGCGTCATTGATTCCAAGAAAAGCCTCGGTGTCGAATCGCTTTAACCGTGCCGACCGTGAACTGCGCGTGCCGGAGCCGAAGTGATACCGGCTGGAGCCGACCATCAATGTGTAAGGATACCCGTCTTTTCCCACCTCCTGTGGAGGAATATATTCCACGGATGAAAACCGACCGAAACCACTCGGGAACAACCCCTTATAAAGGCGTCTTGTTCTCGGAGCACTGCTGTCTATTTCGCTTAGTTCCGGCCCCATCATGTCAACATCGTTGTAGATAACATGATGGTAGAAAGGGACCATTTCTTCGATTTCATCCAGAACTTCCTGTTGAGATTTATAAGGCAATGGAGAACCCATCATCCCGGCCAGTTTCAGTATAATTTCACCATCGGGTAAGCTTCCACCGACAGGCTCGATGACCTTCCGTACCCGCTGAACCCTTCCCTCGAAGTTGGTAAAGGTGCCCTCCTTTTCAGCAAAGCTGGCAGCCGGTAATACTACCGAAGCCAGTTTTGCGGTTTCACTCATAAACATGTCCATAACCACCAGGCAATCCAGGTTCGCCAGAGCTTTTTTGACCATAGATGTTTGAGGAAAGCTCGCTATCGGATTTTCTCCTATAATTAACATCCCCTTGACCGTTCCGGCTCTCGCTGCTTCCATCATCTCCAAAGCCGTTAAACCGGTATTAACCGGCAAAGAACAGCGCCAGCGTTCTTCAAACTTTTTCCTGTCTTGAGCGTCATCGATACTCTGATAACCGGGAAGAAAATCAGGCAGGGCACCCATGTCACAGGTCCCAAGGGCGTTGTTCTCCCGCTGCAGGGCAAAAATTCCACCCCGCCGGCCGGCATTCCCGGTGAGCATAGTAAGATTGGCAATGGCAATAACAGCACCGGTCCCGTTAGCCTGTTGTGTAATCCCGTTCCCGTAGACGATAGAGGCTTGTTCAGCACCGGCGAGAATACGGGCGGCCTTCTGCAAGTCCTTCCTGGGGATACCTGTTAATTCTTCCACGTAGTTCGGTGTATATTTTTTAAGGCCATCAGCCCATTTGGCAAAGTTGTCCGTCATACGGGTTACAAATTCTACATCTAGTTTTTTCTCATCAATGATTACTCTGGCCAGTCCGTTAAGCAGAGCTATATCGGTACCCAGGCGGGGCTTGAGCCAGATACGAGCAAACTGTGCCAGCGAGGTGCGGCGCGGGTCAATGATGATAAGCTCAGCTCCTTTAAACTTGGCCGCCCGCTTAATGACATAGGCTACCACGGGAGCTGATATTTCCGGGTCGGCGCCGATAACGATAATTGTCCGGGACTTTTCCAGAGAACCGAGGGTTCCGGTAGTACCAGCATAGCCGATGGATGTACCGAGACCTTCCCGGCTTGCAGCGCTGTAGAGACGGCTGCCGTTATCAATGCTGTTCGTACCCAGAACGACGCGAGCAAATCTCTGGAGCAGGTAGTTCTCTTCATTTGTGCATCTGGGGGAGCCGAAGACGGCAAGGGCATCCGCACCGTGAGCTTCTTTGATTCGTTTTAATTCAATAGACACGCGGGACAGCGCTTCCTCCCAGGTAGTTTCCCGGAACTCATTATTCACCTTTATCAAAGGCATTCTCAGTCTCTCTGG
>Ga0315285_10009377_pt1 | contig 10002 bp, 10 predicted proteins | sample YL17G09_36_MG_FD_203698 | JGI IMG/M metagenome (GOLD analysis project Ga0315285, IMG submission 203698) | Sediment microbial communities from Yellowstone Lake, YNP, Wyoming, USA - YL17G09_36 | ecosystem: Environmental > Aquatic > Freshwater > Lake > Sediment | place: USA: Wyoming | collected... | reverse complement strand
GCCTCACACCCTCCCAAGGCCTCGTTCGAGTTTTTCATCGTCCCGCCGCCCGCACACACAAATTAGCGGGCGGATACGATGGTTGATCCATTTCCCTTCTCCCTGCCTCTGCTTACGCAGGGACAGGAATAAAGGAAAAGTGTGTGTCTTCATTGGCCCCACGGAAAAAGCGGGAGAGAGGGAGCGAGAAAAAAGACGCTCTTGTCCTGTCCATCCATATCCCACTCTCGCTCATCCCTCCTCCTCTTATTACCTGCGCCAGCGTCGTGTAGGGCGCCAGCTCCGCCAACACCTCGGGCGACATCATGGGCGCGTTCACCGCCGTCGCGGCCAGCTTGCCCTGAAGCGCCTCGATGACGGCCTCCGCGATTTCGACGCCCACATCCTCCTGGGCCTCGTGCGTGGACGCGCCCAGGTGAGGGGTGACGATCACGTCCGGCCGGTTGATCAGCGGGTGGTCGGCGGGCGGGGGCTCCTTGACAAAGACGTCCAGGGCCGCGCCGGCCACCGTGCCATTGTCCAGGGCGGCCGCCAGGGCGTCGTCATCGATGACGCCGCCCCGGGCGACGTTGACGATGCGGGCCCCCTTTTTCATTTTCGCAAACGCGGCCGTCCCAAACAGCCCCTTCGTGTCGGGCGTCATCGGCATGTGCAGGGAGAAAAAGTCCGCGGTCGCCAGCGCCTCGTCCAGCGGCACCAGGCGCACGCCGACCGCGGCGGCTTTCGCCTCGGACGCGTACGGGTCGTAGGCGATGACGACAAAGCCCAGGCCCTTGGCGCGGCGGCCGACCTCCGACCCGACCTTCCCAAAGCCGATGATGGCGAGCGTCTTGCCGACCATGGAGACGCCCACGTACGTGTTGCGGTCCCACTTGCCGGCCTTCATGGATGCGTCCGCCTGGGCGACGTTGCGGGCGAGGGAGGCGAGGAGGGCGATGCCGTGCTCGGCGGCCGCGACCGTGTTGGCGGTCGGCGCGTTTACGACCAGGCAGCCGTGCTGGGTCGCCGAGCCCAAGTCCACATTGTCCACGCCCACGCCCGCCCGGCCGACCACCTTCAGGCGCCCGGCCGACGCCTTGAAGACGTCGTCCGTCACCTGGGTGGCGGACCGGATGATGAGCGCGTCCGAGGTCTTCACCTTTTCGCACAGCTGTTCGGGGGTGAGGCCCAGGGCGACGTCTACCGTGCCAAACTCTTCCAGCAGCTTCATGCCTGGGCAGAGGGGGAGCGGGGGGGAAGAGGTGTGGGGGGGGGGTAGGGGGAGAGATGGAGCATGAGAGTGTGTGTGGAAGGGTGCGCCAGAGCACGGCCCGGAAAGGAGGGGCAGGTTGGGAAGACTGGGGTGCGCGCGCGCGCGCGCGCGCGCATTTCTCCACTCTCCCTCCACCAACTCACCGGGCCCGACCAGTTTCTCGGACACCAGGATGACGAACTTGCCCTCGCCGGCCTTGCCTTTGCCCATGGCTATGAGAGAGAGAGAGAGAGTGTGTGTGTGTGTGAATTGGTGTGGAGAGAGTGTGTGAGGAGTCGAGGGGTGGGGTGGTGAACGAGGGAACCGGAGCGGCGGCCGCATCAGTTTCTTCGGGCCGCCGAGGGGGTCGCCCAGAGGGGCGAGGCGGGCGCCGCGTTTTTTTTCCACCTCCATCGCAACCAGCGTCAAGCGTCACGCTAGTAGCTTGCCTGACCCGGCCAAGGGTGCGGCGGCATCGAAGGGCGGGCGCCACGCCCGGTCAGCGGCAGTGTGTGGAGAGAGAGCCGCCGAGAGTCTTTCTCTTCGGAAACGCGCGTCGCCGCGTGCCTGTTCGACCTTGCGGTCCCTGGTGGACCCGACCGGGGGCGCCAACCACGATGCCGCGACTTGTCAGGGCATTCCCATCGGACGCCCTCGCCCGTGGTGAGGGTATGGGCGTGGGCAGCGGCGGCCTAGGGGGCCTGCCGCAGGTGGAGAAAGAGCAAAGGCGGCGCGATAAACGGCTCTTCATCGGCTCGCCCCATGCCTCTCCTTTTTCGCGTGCAGCCGCGGCTCAAAGGCCCACCACCGCCCACGCGGCCCTTGTCGCCCGTGAAGGAGCGCACGCTCCCCGGACTAACGGACCTGCAGGTGTTGAGTGTGTGTTGAGTGTGTTGGAGGGTGTGGAGGAGAGAACAACTCAAAAGAGAGAATGAACAGAGCGACTGCGGCCGGCGTGCGCTTCGACCTCACTTCTCTTTTCCCGTCCGGCTGCTCTCCTTTTGCCCCACGCAACAACAACTTCAGCCCAGCAGCAGCACCTTCACATCATCCATCAATCAGAACACCCGCACGCACCCTTGGGGCCAGACACCCCACCTCCTTCTCTCTTTTTCCCTCCGCACACACACAAACAACAACAACAATGACCGATGACGCCCTGCCCGACCCCACCCTCCTTAACGTCCTCCACGCGGAGCGCCTGCGCTGGATCTTTGTGGGGGGCAAGGGGGGCGTCGGGAAAACGACTACCAGCTGCGCGCTGGCGTGTCAGGTATGGGAGAGGCGGAGAAATAGAGAGAGAGAGCGCGCACACGCAAGGCGCGTCAAAAAACCCATCGCACTTCAACCCACTCGCACTCTCCTTGCTTCCCCTTTTCTCTCAGCTAGCGTCCGTCCGCAAGTCCGTCCTCCTCATCTCCACCGACCCGGCCCACAACCTGTCCGACGCCTTCCGCCAGAAGTTCACGCGGTCGCCCACGCCCGTCAACGGGGTGCCCAACCTGTTTGCGATGGAGGTGGATCCCACACCGGACGACGCGGCCGCGGCCCTGGTGGGCGCGGGCGGCCCCGCCGCGGACGCGGCCGCCTTCCTGGGCGACCTGGCCACCGCCGTGCCCGGCATCGATGAGGCCATGGCCTTCGCGGAGGTTATGCGCCAGGTGACGGCCTTGGACCACGACGCGATCGTCTTTGACACCGCGCCGACGGGCCACACCCTGCGCCTGCTCCAATTCCCGGCCACGCTGCAGAAGGGCCTGGACAAGCTGATGAGCCTGCGCGGGGCCATCGGCGGGGCGCTGGGGGCGTTGGGGCCGCTCATGGGCGCGCCCGCGGACGCGCAGGCCGCCCTGATGGGCAAGCTGGAGGAGTTGAAGGTGAGACGCGGACAATGAGAGGGGTGGTGGCCTCTCCTGCGTGCTCGTGCGCGCGCGCGCCTGGAGGGAGAAACGAAAGAAAAAAAGAAAAAAGCCGACTCTCACACACCGGGCTCTCCTTTCCTCTTCCCCTCCACTTCCCTCCCAGTCGGTCGTCGACGAGGTCAACACCCAGTTCACCGACCCGGACCGGACGACCTTCGTGTGCGTGTGCATCCCTGAGTTTTTGTCGCTGTACGAAACGGAGCGCCTGGTCCAAGCGCTGGCGGGGTTCAAGATCGACTGCCGCAACGTATGCATCAACCAGGTCATCGCCCCGGGCGCGGCGGGGACGTCCGTCCTCCTAGCAGCCCGGGCGCGCATGCAGGCGACGTACCTGGCCCAGTTTGAGGAACTGTACGAAGACTTCCACCTGGTGCGCACGCCCTTGCTGGCGGAAGAGGTGCGGGGCGTGGACGCCCTGAAAGCCTTTTCGACTTTCCTGGTCGACCCGGCGGCGGCGGCGGCGGCGGGGGCGGCCCTGGCGGCGCCTGGCGGAGGGGGCGGTGGCGGCAGCGCCCGGGAGGCGGAGCTTTTCGCCGAGGTCGCGGCGCTCAAGGACAAGGTGGGCAAGCTGGAAGGCAAGTGCGCGCGGTGGAGAGAGCGGTGGGCGGTGTGCGGGCCGGACGATTATGACGGGTGGACGACGCCCAGTGATGAGGAGGGTGGTGGTGTGTGATGTAGAGTGAGGAGAATGAGGGATGAGATGTCAATCGATGACGGATTCTACACACACGCGAATGAAATGGGCACGGCGGGACGGGGCGGGGCTGCTTTTAGAAAAAAACGCCGGCGCTGGAAGAGTCTCCCCTCTTCTTTCTCTCATCTCCTTCACGCCGCCCCACCACCCCCACCTCCCTTCCCGCCACTCGTCTTCTTGTCCGGGTTCTTCACCCCGCGCGCGATCGTGCCCGCCGGCGCCACCCGGGGCGGAGGCGGCGCCACGCCCGCCCGCCCCAGGAGGGCCGCGACGGGTTTTGAGGGCTGCGCGCCCAGCGCCAGCCAGGACCGGACGCGGCCGATATCCAGGGCCAGGTGCTTGTGGCCGTCCTTGCCCGGGGCCGGGTCGTAGTGACCGACCACTTCCAGGTGCTTGCCATCGCGAGGGGCCCGGGAGTCGGCGACGAAGATGCGGTAGAAGGGGAGGTTCTGAATGAAGGGAAAAAAAAAAAAAATGGTGAGGTCGAGGAAGAGATCGACGAGGGAGGGGGGCCCGTGCTGCAATCCCGCTGAGCATTTTTGGCACGCGATGGCACGGCGCGCTGTGACACACCCTCACACCCCTCTCATCTGCACTCACCCGGCGCCCGAAACGGGCGAGGCGGATGCGGACGGGCATAGAGGAGGCGGGAACTTTGTCGGCACACTGCTCAGGGGGGAGAGGTTGGCAGAAGGACGTGACGCGCGCTGCTCTCTTTTTCTGTGTTGCGTGTGTGCAGCGCGAGCACAGGCAGGTGGAGAGGCGGAGAGCCAGCGAGGAGATATCGTTGTCAGTGTTGAGCGGCAACGCGAAACAGAGGGAGCCGTCGCGGGCCGCCCGGGAAGTGAACAATTGGCGGAGCGCTTTCCTCTCCTCACCACGTTTCCCCTTTCTCGTGCCCGCCCCACCCCGCAGGTTGGCACGGGGCCCACCCAACTGGCACACGCACGTGGGTTTGGCAAAACCTCATAACACTCACACATGTTGCTCCCCACTACCCACACCGCCCGCCCCTTCTGCGCTGGCGTGGTCCGGCCCGCACCGCCCCTCCCGACCCGGGTCGTTGCCCCGCCGGCTTTTCACTCGCTCGTCCTCTTGCCAGGATTTTGCAATGCATCCACGGACTACACGGCTCCCAAGCATGGTGGCGAAGCCATGGTGGACGTGCTGGAGGTATGAGTGTGAGGATAGAGAGAGGGAGCGCCGGCTCTTTTCGCATGCTGCGCCCCAATGCGTAAACGCGGCGTTTTCAACCCCGACCACCCCTGGGTTTTTTTTTTTCTCGCTCTCTCACAGGCCCGCGGCTTCGCCGCCCACACCACGCCCATCGCCCGGTCCGACTGGCTGCGCGTCGCGGCCTGCGCCCTTGACCCGGACTACTGGCGGTCCGCGGCGTGCGTGTCGCGCGCGTACGGCTGGTACCTGGCCGCGGCTGCGGCCGCGGTCTCGGGCGCGGCCGCGGCCTCCGCGTCCGGGAAAGTCGTCTTGGTCGGCCACTCCGCGGGCGGCTGGCTGGGGCGGGCCCTGATCGGGCGCGAGCCGGCCGTGCGCGCCTCCGTCGCCGGCCTGGTCTCCCTGGGCACGCCGCACGCCCCGCCCTCCGGCGCCCGCTGCCCGACGGGTGGGGCCTTGGCCTCCATTTGCGATGCCTTCCCGGGCGCCTTCTTCGCGGGGGAGGGCGTCGCCTACGTCACCGTCGCGGGCCTGGCCGTGCGCGGGGATGCCCGGGCGGCGCGCGGGTCGGCCGCCCGGGCGGCCGCGGCCGCGTACGCGACCGTCTCCGGCGCGCCCTCTCGCGGCGCCGGCGGCCATGGCGTGCTCGGGGACGGCGTCGTCCCCGCGGCGGCCGCGGGCCTGGCCGGCGCGGTCAACCTCGCCCTACCCGGCGTCTTCCACTCCCAAGCCCGCCCGGGCGGGCGTGGGCGGGGCGGCCGGGCGGCCGCTGAGCGGCTGAGGCGGACGGGCGGTGGCGCGCAGGAGGTCGCGCCCTTGCCCTCCCGCCTGCCATGGTATGGATCGGAGGGCGTCGTGGACGCCTGGCTGGGGGCGGTGGTAGAGCAGAGCAACAGGTGAAGGAGGAGGAGGCACTGGCAGACCTGGGCAGGCCGGAATGGCCGCTGTGCGTCCTCCCACGGGACGAGCAAACAGATGAAAGGAGGAGGGATGGGGTTGATGAGGTTGCGAGAGGGCAGTTTTTTTCTTTCTTTCTTCACGCGCGCGGAGGGCCACGCACGCACACACACGCAAGCCACCTGTATACCCTCCTCTCGACGCGCGCGCGCATGTGTGCGTGTGTGTGCGTGCGTGTGCGTGCGTCGAGTGTCGTGTGCGGTTGGGGTGTTATTTCTTTGGGCGCAGATAATTTTTGTTTTGTGTATTTCAGGTTTTCCAGGTTTTGTGTATTTCACCCTTCCACAACTTTGACCCGGTACCCCAGGGGCGAGTTTTTAATGCTCAGCAGCTCCACGTCAAAGATGAGCGTCGCGTTGGGCGGGATCTCGCCCACGCCCCTGCTCCCGTACGCGAGGCCCGGCGGCACACGCAGGACCCGCCGCCCGCCGACCCGCATCCCCCTCACGCCGAGGTCCAGCCCGATCAGCGTGCCGCCCGCGCCCCGGGCGCCCACGTCCCACCCCAAGGGCGTGCCCCCCGTCACGCCCATCCCCTGGCGGGAGGTCTGGAAGGTGATGCCGCCCAGGGACTTGGCTTCGTAGTGGACGACGACCCGGTCGCCCAGGACCGCCTCAGGGCCCGCGCCGACCTTCAAGTCCGCGATTTTAAGCCCGTCCGGCCCGTCCCTGAAGTCGGAGTCAGGGACGGCCAGCTTGCGCTTGGATCGCAAGTCCTTTTTGAAGCCGGGCAGGGCGGATGCAGGAAGAGCGGAGAGGAGGGTGGCTGTAATGGATGGAGAGGGGCGGGTGGCTAGGTTTGGAGCGAGCGAGCGAGCACGGGAGGAGCGCACGGAAGGTGTGTGTGGCCCCTTCCTCTCTTACATCCCATCGTCTCTTCTCACCTGCTGCTCCCGCCACAAGCGCCGCCCGGCGGGTGGGCGCGGGCGCTGCGGGCGCACGCGGCGGCGCTGAGTCGGCACGCCGAATCGGCGCAGCCTCGCCGATTCCTGCTGCCTGGGCACGCGTAGTTCCCAGGGCCCTGGGAACTACGCGCCGAGACATTGGGCTCGTTGATAGGGGCATACGAGGAAGAGGATTGCTACGGGGGCGAAGTAAGGAAGTGAAAGAGGATGTGCCACAGCGCGCAAAAAGAAGAGAGGAATGCAGGAGAATGAGATGGAGACGAGAGGGTCGCGTTTCCAAACCACGCTCTCTCTAATCTAAACAAACACTCCAAACCGCCCGCCCTGCCAATGCCTGCCCTTCCCGCCTGGCCCGCCCCACATCCAGGCTGGGCGCCGCCTCGTTGACGGTCACAACTTGCGCAGCGGCGGCCGCCCCAAGGCCCAACGCCTCCGCCAACCCTTTTCCTTCCACCCCGCCCACCAGCAGGCCGCCCGCCAGGGCATCTCCGGCGCCAACAGCAGAGACGACGGCCACGTCCGGGACGGCCGGGACGTAACATACGTGGAGTGGCCCCAGGGATGGCGGCGGCGGCGGGGCGCCCGGCCCAAAGGGCAGGGTGTGAGTGTCCGCTTCCCCAGTCAAAAATGCGACCCCATGCCCGCCAAGTGTCACGACCAGCCCTCGCGCCCACCGGGCGGCGAGCACGGCCTCCGCATCGTGCGCCAGGGTAGCGATGGCGGGCGCGATGGCGGGCGGGAGGGAGGGGTGGTGTGAGGTGGCTACGCGCCGCCAACCACCACCACCGCCGCTGCCGCCGCCACCACCCACTGCGCGTGCGGCCGCGGCCATCGCCCTCAGCTCCGCCGCGTTGGGCGTCGCTATGCCCACCCTCACCCCTGCTGCGATGGCCCGGCCCGCCTTTGCCACGGACACGGGCTCGAACAGGTCAGGCCCGCGCGGGGGCAGGCAAGCCGCGACGGCGGCCAGGGCGGCCCCGGGCAGGTTTCCATCAAGCGCCACCACCGTGGCGTGCGCGACCCGGGCGGCCGCCAGGGCGGCCGCCGCGCCTGCCCGGGTCCCCAACGCAGCACCCAGCGCACCCTCCGAGGGAGGCGGGGTCTGCGCGGAGGGGCGACTAGTCGCCCCTCCACCTCCCTCGAAATCTGCGACGGACGCCGCGACCTCCCCCCTCCCATCCAGTACCGTCACCACCGCCGGCGTGTCGAAGCCCTGCACGGCCGCAATGGCGCAGGCCGCTGGGTCCAGGCCTGATGCACACAACGACCCCAGCAGCGCCGCCCCCAGCGCATCGTCGCCGACGGCGGAGATGAGGGACACCGCCGCCTGGCGCCCAGGCGGCTCGCCTGGTGGTGAGGTTGAGGTCAGCAAGCGGGCCGCGGCCGCCGCCACGTTCCGCCCCACCCCACCGGGCGTCAGGCGCACACCGCCCGGGACAGACCCGCCGGCGAGCAAGGACACTCCGGCGGGCGCTGTGGCGGTGATGTCGGCGACGGACCCGCCAACAACCGCGATGAGGGGCGGATGGTTGGGGAGCGCCGCCGAGGCTGCAGGGCAGGGAGCGAGGCGGCAGCCATCGCTGCCTGCGCCCACGACGTGGGCGGCCAGCACGGCGAGGCGGGCGTTGGACGCCGGGGTGGGCATGCGTGGCAGTGCGAGGGAGGGCGCGGGGCAGGGCGTGCCGGGGCTCTCCCCCAAAATCATCGCTCTGCAAACACTCTTTCATAGTCCATTGCCCCATTGTCTTTCTTCTTAGCCCCGCCGGCCCCGCTCCTGAACCACACACGCACGCCTCACCCACACCATGGGCGTCCAGGAGGTCCGGGATTGGCTGTCTGTCAACAAGCTCAAGGCGATTGGTATGAGGATAGGGCTGCGCGTTTGAGAGAGGCAAGAGAGGGGGGGACTCGTCGCACAAAGTAGCGCGACACGCCCTTTTGTTGTCAACCTCGATGCCTTTCTAACGCCGCTCACTGCTTTCTTTCTCTCTCTCACTCTTCCTCTCTCTCCTCGTCCGCAGGCATTTTCTGGGCCTCCTCCGTCGCGGGGTCCCTCGCCTGGGAGGCCCGCAAGCCCATCCCCACCTCCCTCCGCATCATTCACGCCCGCGTGTATGCCCAGGCGTTCACCCTGGCCGCCCTTTCCATGGCGGCTTTGGAGGCGTCCACCCGGGACAGCCCGCCACCCGCGCCAAAGGACGTGGCGGAGTACGAGCACCGGCGGTAGACGAGGAGGGAGAGAGAGAGAGGGCGTCGTTGTAGAACAAGTGTGTTGTCTTGCGGTGTCGAACTTTTTTTCCATCCCCACTCCATTCTCACCGCCAAAACATGCACCTCACGCACCCCCACCCCACATGTTTCCGCTCCCCAACCGCGATGACCGCCTCCCGCAGCCGCCCGCCCCTAGCCCACCCTCTCCCCTGTTCGATTCCTCACTTCTCAAACGTGTCGCTGAAACCGGTGACCCCGCACACCCGCATCACATTCGCGTACCCTTTCCCCTGCCACTTCTCGCACCAGTTCCACGCGCTCGTCAGGCGGCCGTCGATGCAGGAGCCCGCGTCAAACCAGCTGTCCGCGCCCGACCCATCAAAGGCGTGGCGGAAAAAATCGGCGAGGATAGCCGTCGCGCAGCCGTCCACCCCGCCCCACTTGGCGGTGACGTAGGCCAGGAAGTCGGCGTCCTTGCCGCACTCCCGGGGCAGGGCTTCCAGGGCGGAGGTGATGGGGTTCAGGATGGCGGGCACGCCGACATATTTGTGGATGAAGAGCAGGGCGTTGGGCACGTTGTGGTCGCCCAGGTGGACTGGGAGGGGAGGGTAGGAGGGCGTGTGCATGAGATGCGCGCGCGCGCGCGCGCGTGGCCAGACCGACCCACCTCTCGCTCTCTCATGGAAGTGAAGCAGCGCCGCGCCCCGCCCCTCTCTCGCTCCCTCTCCCTCTACCCCGACACATCCACCCCCCCACGCCCCCCGCTCCACATACCCTCTCTCTTTAAGAAAAGACTCACCAACCGACGACCCCACCCACTGCCCCGGCCCCAGTCGGGCCTGGACGCGACCCAACAGAGCCCCCATCGCCCGGCCCGTCGCGGGCGCGCCCTGCACCCGGTTCAGGCCCT
>Ga0315285_10009372_pt1 | contig 10005 bp, 14 predicted proteins | sample YL17G09_36_MG_FD_203698 | JGI IMG/M metagenome (GOLD analysis project Ga0315285, IMG submission 203698) | Sediment microbial communities from Yellowstone Lake, YNP, Wyoming, USA - YL17G09_36 | ecosystem: Environmental > Aquatic > Freshwater > Lake > Sediment | place: USA: Wyoming | collected... | reverse complement strand
GCGAGTTGCAGCTTCAGATCGGCGGTGAGGCGGCCGTCGGCGTCCAGATCAAAGCCCGTCTTTGTCGCCTTCTGGAACCCGCTGGCTTGGCCTTCGACCTTGTAGGGTCCCACCTGCAATTGGGTTTGGACATAATACCCGTTCTCATCGGTGGTCTTGGTCCATGTGCGGCCGGTCTCCAGGTTGGTGATGGTCACCGCCGCCCCCGGAATGACGGCGCTCGTGGCGTCCATCACCGTGCCGGAAATGCGCCCGGTGGCTTGTCCGTAGAGCGGACTGGTTGCCGCGAAAACGCAGAGCAGCAAACATGCGCCTGCCAACACATGAAAACGTCTCATCTGAACCTCCTTGACCGTGCTGTCGCCAGAGAATATCAAAAGCAGCCCGGTTGTCAATGCCTTGGCGGGTTTGGTGGGGGACCAATCCGCAGATTCCGCAGATTCGGTCCGAGCGCATGTGACTCAGCGACATGTGGCTTCGCTCCGTAGTGCGCACTCTTTCAGGTAAACGACCTGCCCTTCTATATCGTAACGGAAGCGGCTGAGTCTGAGCCGGTACTGCCCTTCGCCGGGCGGCAGGCTCTCCAACTTGCGGATGTTGTGAGAACGGGTTCGGTTATACGGATCAGAGCTGAGAATATCGAGCGCGCGGGCATAGAGGACCGCGAGATCAGGATGACGGCGGACCAATTTCTTGAACAGGCGATCGAAATGGCTGGTCGTTTCGACTCGAAAAAGCGGAGTCATTTCTGTCGCCGGTTCTTTCGCGCTCGGGAGGTGGTCGAGCGAATGCTGGCTCGAATTTCCGCCAGAAGCTGTTCCGCCGGCCGGGTACGTCCGGCGCGAACGTCCTCGTTGCTTTTGCGGATGTGCCGCTGGACGACGGGATCGCGAAGCTCGAGATAATCCTCGAGTTCATCGGCGTCCATGATTCCAATCACCGGCGCGCCGTCCTCTTCCAGAATGAAGTACTCCTTGTTGCGATGGGCGCGTCTGGCCACTCGGCCGAGTTCGGTCTGGGCCTTGGCCAATGGGAGGCGAGTAACGACGGGAGCGGATTTCGTGGCCAAGGGTCAACTCCTGACTCATTTATACCAGAGTCCGCGACCAAACCCAACCACGCCAGGAACTTGGCGCCTTGGCGGTGAGAATGAATTTCAGGCCGCGGTCAGCTCGATGCGCTTGGAGGCGGGATCCAGGCTGTCGATGATGAAGGAACGCAACTGGCCCTGCTGTAGCGGCTCGGGAGGCCGCGAGGAAACCGCGCCCTTGGGGCCTTCTCCCTTCCAGGCCGCGGCCAGTGCCGAGGCCAGGTTGCCCATGCCGGACTTGGCGGCCGGCGCTTCGGCGGCCGGCGGCGGGCCCAAGGCGCAGATGCCTTCCACGCCTTCGCCCAGTTGCACGCGGGCCTGTTCGGCGCTCACCTCCAGGACCCGGCCGATGACCCGGTCGCCCGGCTTGTGCTCGCGCAGGTATTCGTCGGCCGTGGTCGCTTCCAGTTGCTTCAGGCCCAGCCCCAGGCGACGCTTCTCGCGATCGGCCGTCAGCACCACGGTCTGCGTGGTGTCGCCGATTTTCAGCACCTCGCTGGGGTGATCGACGCGGCGCTCGGCCGTCAGTTGCGAAACATGGATCAGGCCCTCGACGCCCTCTTCCACCTCGACGAAGGCGCCGAATTTCGTCAGCCGCCGCACCACACCCTGCACCACGGTGCCCGGCGGATAGCGCTCTTCGATGCTGTCCCAGGGATTGCCAAGCACCTGCTTGAGCCCCAGGCTGAGGCGGCGGGCGGCGGCATCGATCCTGAGCACCTGGGCCTCCACCTCTTCCCCGACCTTCAACAGGTCGCTGGGCTTCTGCACTCGCCTGGTCCAGGACATTTCCGAAACGTGCAGCAGGCCTTCCACGCCCGGCCGCACTTCGACAAAGGCCCCGAAATCCGCCAGGCGGGTGACGGTGCCGTGCAGCCGATCGCCTTCCTTGATCTGCTGCGCCGCTTCTTCCCAGGGATCGGGGTAGAGTTGCTTCAAGCCCAGCGCGATCTTGCCGCTCTGGCGGGAAACCTTCAACACCTTCACGTCGATCACATCGCCCGGCTGCAACTCGGCGCGCGGGTCCACGTTTCGCGACCAGGAAATATCGCTGACGTGCAGCAGGCCATCGATGCCGCCCAAGTCGATGAACGCGCCGAAATCGGCGAGGGAGCGCACCGTGCCCCGGACCACGGCGCCCTCTTCCAGGGAGGCCAGCGTGGCCTGCCGCGCCTGTTCGGCCTCCTCCTCCAGGATCGCCCGGCGATCCACCACCACGTCCTGGTCATCGACCTCCAGCTTGATGATGCGGCAGCGGACGTCCTGCCCCACGAGCTGCTGCATCTCGGCCGTCTCGCGGACGCCGCTGCGCGAAGCGGGCATGAAGGCGCGGATCCCGCCCAGGTCCACGGTGAGCCCGCCTTTGGTCAGGGCGGTCACCTTGCCGGCGATTGTGTCGCGCCCCTCGAAACGCTCCAGAAGCTCCCGCCAGTCGCGCGGCCGAGGTCCGGTGACGCGCGACAGCGTGACGTAGCCCTCCGCGTTGCGCCCCGTCGGGACAACCTCGAACGTGTCCCCGGGCTTGACGGCGAGTTCGCCCTGGGCATTGCGAAACTCGTCGGCCGGAATTATGCCTTCCGACTTAACGCCGTAGGCCACCAACAGGTAATCGCCGGAGACGCCCACGACCGTGCCGATGCGGGGTTGATCTTGCCGGGCGCCCGGCCTCCTGCCACGCGTCTTGCTCCGCTCGCTTTCAAACTCCAACAGGATGTCGGCGAACGATTTCTCTTCGAGTTCCTGTCCCTTGATTTCGTCCATTAAAAACGCGATTCCTTCCTGCGAAAAAACTCACCACGGATGAACAGGGATAAACACGGATGACTTTCCATATTCGTGTTCATCCGTGGTGAATTGCTCTTACAAAACCGGCTCTTCCCAACTTTCCAGCGCCCGCTTGACGTGGGCCATGAACTGGTCGGCCGCCGCGCCGTCGATCACCCGATGGTCGTAGCTGAGCGACAAGTGGACGATCGAACGGATGGCAATGGCGTCATCGATGACCATCGGTTCCTTGTGGATCGCGCCGACCCCCAGGATGGCCAGTTGCGGCTGCAGGATGATCGGCAGCCCGAACATGGCGCCGAACTGCCCGGGGTTGGTGATGGTGAACGTGCCGCCCTGCACTTCGTCCGGCGACAGCTTCTTGGCGCGCGCCCGGTCGGCCAGGTCGCGCATGGCGCGAGCCAGACCCAGGAAGTTCTTCTCTTCCGCGTTCTTGATCACCGGCACGATCAGTCCCCAGTCCAGGGCCACCGCAATGCCCAGGTTCACGTCCTTCTTGATCAGCAGGTTGGTTCCCTCCAGCGAGGCGTTCACGGTTGGGAAGGCTTTCAGCGCGCTGATGGCGGCGCGGCAGATGAACGGCATGTAGGTGAGCTTGACGCCGTTCCGCCGCTCGAACTCCTCCTTCCCTTGCTCGCGCAGCCTCACGATACTGGTCATGTCCACCCGGAAGACGTTGTGAACGTGGGCGGAGGTGCGGCGGCTCTCAATCATGCGCTCGGCGATCTTCTGCCGCATCGCCGACATGGGCACGACCTGGATGGGCCCGGAGGGCGGCGCCGGCGCGCGCTCCGGCATCGGCGGGGCCGCGGGCGGCGCTCCCGCGACCGCTTTCTTGGGCCCCGCTTTCTGCGCCTCGAGGTAGTTCAGAATGTCGCTCTTGGTCACCCGGCCGCCCAGCCCGGTGCCGCTGACCATGGCGATGTCGATGCCATGCTCGGCCGCCAGTTTTCGAACCAGCGGGGAACTGCGCGCTTCGCCTGGCGCGCGGCCGGGGAATTCGACCACGGGCTGGCGGGCGGCCGGCGACACCGGCGGGGGCGCGGCCACAGGCGCTTTCCCGGCCTGCTCTGCCGGCTGCGCGACGGCGCCATCCTGCTCCGCAGGCCGCACTCCCGCAGCCTCGATTTCGGCAACCACGGTGTTGATCTGGACCGTCTGGCCTTCCTGGACTAACACCTTGGACAGGATCCCGGCGACCGGCGAGGGGATTTCGGCGTCCACCTTGTCGGTGGAGATTTCGAATAGCGGCTCGTCTCGCTCCACCCCGTCGCCCGGCTTCTTCAGCCACCTGGTCAGGGTTCCTTCGAAAATGCTCTCGCCCATCTGGGGCATTATCACGTTCGTCGGCATCGTCGTGCTCGTGTGGGAACGGGACGCTTCGCGGTCCCGAGACAGTGCCCCCCCTGGCACCGTGGAAACCACGCCCCCGGCCGCACCCGGTTCCAACCGGGTCGCCTTCCCGCAGGCCTGTAGCCCGCAGCCTAATTGAGAATCTGCGCCTCGCAGTTCGGGCAGAATACCGTCTGGTCGGGCCGGGGAATCCGCCGGATGTGCACTACAATGCAGCCGGTCTCATCAATGGCCGCATCCGGCTCCTCCTCTTGCGTCCAGCCCCAGGATATCTCCGCCTCGCAGTTCGGGCAGCAACGCGGCAGCGCGGGAGAAGGAATGGTGGCCGTCTCGCGCTGCCGGGCATACTGGTTCCACTTCTGGTCCATAGGGGCACCCAGTCAATAATCCGCGAGTTGCCGCGCGGATCGGATCAGGTCTTCGGCCTGAGGCGGAAAGACCCTCTCCATCGGCGGGCTGAAGGGCATCGGAGTATCGGGCGCGGTGAGGCGCACGATGGGGCCGTCCAGGTCTTCGAAGGCGTGCTCGCTAATGAGCGCCGCCAGCTCGCCCCCCAGTCCCCCGGTTCGATTGTCTTCGTGCAAAAGAAACTTGTGCTCTAGATATAGTACCGGATTATTGTCCCGGATGGCAGCCCTAATCAATCCCTTGTGGTGAATAACGCTGCGAACTGGCGCGCCACGGCCTGCTTGACGGCGGGCATCTCCGGACGGCGTCCCAGCAGCCGTTCCATCGAGGTCACTCCGGCCTGGCGGATGCCGCAGGGCACAATGCACTCGAAATATCGAAGTTCGGGGGCCACGTTCAGCGCGAAACCGTGCGACGTAACCCAGCGGCTGATGTGCACCCCGATGGCCGCGACCTTCTCGCCCTTCACCCACACCCCGGTGTAGCCCCGGTTGCGGCCGGCCTCAATTCCGAATTCGGCCAGCGCCCGGATCAGCGTTTCCTCAATGGAGCGCACGTACCAGACCACGTCTTTGCGGATGGCGCCCAGGTGGAAGATGGGGTAGCCCACCAGTTGGCCGGGACCATGGTAGGTAATGTCGCCGCCCCGGTTGGTCTGGTGGACCTCGACCTCGGGCGGCCGCGCCAGCAGGTGTTCCTGCCTGGCGTTGCGCCCCAGCGTGAACACGTGCGGGTGCTCCAGCAGCAACAGGGTGTCCGGGATTTGCCGCGCCTTCCGCTGCTCCACCAGTTGCTGTTGCAGTGCCCAGGCTGCTTCGTACCCGATTATGTTCAAATCCCGAATGACCACAGAAGTCCGCAGTCCAAAGTCCAAGGTCCAAGGTCCAAAGACGGACCGCAGATCGACTTTGGACCTTGGACTTTGGACTCTTCAAGCGTTGATCGTCATGCCCTTGACGGCGTTGCCGGCGTCGAACAGGGCTTCGGCCAACGTGGGATGGGCGTGGATGGTGTACATCATTTCGTCCACGGTCGCCTCCAGCTCCAGGGCCATCACCGCCTCGGCAATCATCTCGGTGGCCATCGGCCCGATGATGTGTACGCCCAGCACTTCATCGTGCTTCTGCTCGGCGACGATTTTGACGAAGCCGTCGTGCCGGCCGAGGATGGAAGCGCGGCTGTTGGCCATGAAGCTGAACTTGCCGGTCTTGACTTCGTAGCCCTGCTGGCGGGCCTGGGCCTCGGTGAGTCCCACGCTGCCGATTTCCGGCTGCGAGTAGGTGCAGGCTGGAATGCGGTCGCGCCGCACGGGCTTGGCCGGCCGCCCGGCTATGTGGGTGACCGCCACAATGCCCTGCATGGAGGCCACGTGCGCCAGTTGCGGCATGCCCGCCACGATATCGCCGATGGCGTACAGGCCCGGCTCATCGGTCTGCTGGTACTCGTTGACGTGGACAAAACCTTGTTCCACGCGCGCCCGCGTCTTTTCCAGGCCGATGTTCTCGGTATTGGGCTTGCGCCCGACGGCCACCAACAGCGCGTCGGCTTCGACCGAGCCGCGCTTCCCGTCGACCGTGTAGTCCACCGAGACCTTGCCGGGCGTCCGGACTTCTTCCACCTTGGCGGCAGTCTGCACTCCGATGCCCCGCTTTCTGTAAACGCGCTCCAGCTCTTTTGAGATTTCCTCGTCTTCGAAGGGGACGATGCGCGGGAGCATTTCCAGCAGGGTGATCTCGGCGCCGAACGAGCGGAAGATGGAGGCAAATTCCACGCCCACGGCCCCGGCGCCGACAATCACCATCCGTCGCGGTATTTGTTTCAGCTCCAGGATCTCGCGGTTGGTGAGCACCAGGGCCGGATCGGGCTGCAGTCCGGGCAGCATGCGGGCTTCCGAGCCGCTGGCCAGCAGAATGGCGCGGGCGGTGATTTCGCGGGCGCCGCCGCCGGCCTGCTCCACCAGCAGGCGCCCGCCGCTCGCCAGCCGCCCCCAGCCCCGCACCGTCTCCACCTTGTTCTTCTTCAGCAGGAACTCGAGGCCCTTGGCGTGCTTCTTGACGATGCCGTCTTTGCGTGCCTGCACCACGCTCCAGTCGAGTGAGGGCTCGCCGCACTGGATGCCATACTCCTTGGCCTCGCGAACGTACTCGTAAACTTCGGCGTTATGAAGCAGCGCTTTGGTGGGGATGCAGCCCACGTGCAGGCAGGTGCCGCCCAGCTTGTCGTCCTTTTCGACCACCACTGTTTTCAGGCCCAGTTGGGCGGCGCGGATAGCGGCCACGTAACCGCCGGGACCGCTTCCAATGATTGCTACGTCGTAATTGTCTGGCATGGCGAGGAATTGCGCTGCAAGGGGCCTAAAGTTCGATCATAGCACGAGGAGAATCGGATGCAGGCGCCGCCCCGCGTCCCGCCGGCAGTCCCCAGCCCACCTGTGCTGTTCCAAGCGCCTGACCAGGTTTCCCGCCGATCGCTTCCCCAACTATTTTCAGCCGCCCGATTTTTGCAGGACAAGGTAGAACAGCAGGAAGAACAGGACCAGGACGCCGGCCAGCAATACCAGGCAACTGATCAGCCGGCTCTTGCCGGCCGTGCGTTTCTGTTTCTTATGGGCGCCGGGCGGCTTCCACTTTGCCACGTGCCCCATTATACGGGTAACCTGCCGCGGTTGCGACACGTCCCACGTAGCGGCGGCTGTAAGCCCGGGCTGCGGCCGCAATGGGTAGCCCGCCTCCAGTTGCTTGCCGACGGCCGCAGTTCTGGCGTGCCATGTGGCGGCGGCCCCGCCTGGCGTGGTCGCCGCTACATGCCGTCATCGGAGACCGCGCTATGAACCTGGACACTTCCAAGATTCTGCAAGGCGGCATCCTGGTGGCCCTGCTGGCCATCGGAGGGCTGCTGTACTCAATTCGCAGCCACATGACGGCGAACTCGCCCCAGACGCAAACGGCGCAAACCGCGGCCGCTCCGGTGCCGGGCGCGCAGCCGGCGGCTGCGCCTGCCGCAGCGGCGCCCGCTGCGGCGCCGGCGCCAGCGCCTGCTGCGGCGGCCGCGCCTGCGCCGGCCTCACGTGAGCGCGCGACGCGCACCTACACGTCGATCCCGCGCCGGCCGAGCCGGCCGGAGCCAGCCGAGCCGGCGCCGGTGGCGACCGCCTCGCCGGCCCCGGCGCCCGCCTACACACCGGCTGCGGAACCGGCGTTCCCGGCGCCGCCCCCGCCGCCGCCCATGCGCACGGTGACGATCCCCGCCAGCACCGCCATCACGGTCCGCCTGCTTGACGCCATCAGCAGCGAGCGCAATCGCGCCGGCGACACTTTCCAGGCCACGCTGGAGCAACCGCTGGTGGCTGACGGCATGGTGGTGGCCGACCGCGGCGCGAGTGTTTTCGGGCGCGTGGTTCAGGCCCAGCAGTCCGGCCGCGTGGCCGGTGTTGCGGAAATGGCTCTGGAGCTGGACCGCCTCCAGACGGTCGGCGGGGAAGTGCAGCTCGCCAGCGACACCATGATGAAGAAGGCGGAGACAACCCACGGCAAGGACGCCATGACGGCCGGCGGGCTGGCGGGATTGGGCGCCGCCATCGGCGCCATCGCCGGCGGACGCCGAGGCGCCGGCATTGGCGCGGCCGCCGGCGGGGCCACCGGCGCCGGCACGGTCATGGCCACCAAGGGCAAACCGGTGAAGTTCGACCCCGAGACGCAGCTCACCTTCCGGCTCCGCGCCCCAATCACGGTCACCGTCGATGATGCTCGCGTCCGCCCCGCCGATTACAACAGTGACAGCGGCAGCGGTCGGCCCCGCTTGTCGCGCCGCAATTAGAAGAAGTGATGAGTGACGAGTGACGGGTGATGAGTAGCGAGCGAGGTGCCGTTTAAATGATTGCCGGCTCTCCGCTCATGACTCATCACTTGTCACTGCTACAATGGTGGCGTGCCTGCCGTGATCTTCTCTTGCTGCAAGTGCCGCGAAGCGATTCCCCTGGAGACCGGGCAGAAGGTATTCCAGCGGGACACCTGCCCGAAGTGCGACGCCGACCTGCACTGCTGCCAAAACTGCCGCTTCTACGATCCGCACGCGCACAACCAGTGCCGCGAGAACCAGGCCGAATGGGTGCGCTACAAGGACGAAGCGAACCACTGCGATTATTTCGAGCCGCTGCCCTCGACCGGGCGGCGCGCCGCGGCCGGGTCCGCCTCCTCCGAAACGGCCCGCAAGAAATTCGACGACCTGTTTAAGGCCTGAGTTTTCAGTTCTCAGTTTTCAGTTGTGAGAGACCGGTTGGCCGCGGTCAGGGCCCGGCTCGCCTGAAGTTGCGATCGACCACCAGCTCGGGGTGCTCCCGGCGGAACGTTTCCGTCACGTGACAGGTCTAGCAGACCGGCCGGCTGGCGGCCAGCACCAGCAGGAGGTGAGACTGGAATCGGGAACCTCTCTGCCGCCGGACATGGCCGCACGGCGGGCGTCCACTTTCACACCGGCCGGCTGAGCGGTTTCGGGGCAGGTCACCACCATCGCCCCCCGGAATTTCAGAAACGCGCGCACCGGGCGGCGCAAGCCGAAATAGAGGCAAACCGCGAGACCAACCGCAACCAGCAGGTAACCGAGCGCCCACATGGCCGGACCTCCCTTGTGGCTGTTAAGACGATCATATCACCGCGGAGCGGCCACCTCGCAGGCGAACCTTCAACACAGAGCAGGCGCTGCGTTTTGATGGCCGCCGGTATAAAATAGCCTTCGAAGAGAAAAGCTTCGACGCCCACATGGATGTGAAAGCGTTTCTGGAGAAGCTGTTCGGCTGCCGTGTCGACCTGGTGCTGGGCGACGCCATTAAGCACGGGCTTCGGCCCGTGATCTTGGAGACGGTTGTTGACGCTCCGGCTCCGGGCCGGAAGACCTGGGGGACACGTTGAGCGACGTGTTGGTTCGAATCAAGCGCGCCGTGCTTGCCGGGCGTTACGCCTTCAGCGAGAAGGCGCGTATCGAAATGGAGACCGATCGCATAACGGAGCTTGACGTGGCCGAATCGATTCTGAATGCGGTCGCCATTTACAAAAAGATTCGCTCCAGAAGTCCTTTGCGCAAGCCAGGCCGCGAATATCTTTATGTCATTCAGGGCACGAACCTCGACGGCGTGGCGGTCTATTCCAAGGGCAAGTTGGTGCGAGAAGCGGGATCGGACGTGTATTATTTCTTGATCTCGTCGAAGAGGGCCATATAGCGGAGGGTGCGGTTATGATGACCGTGGGAATCTGCCCTTCATGCGGCAGCAATCGAATCAGGAAGGTTCGCAAGGACTGGAGCGGTGAGTTTGACGGTCAGGCGTATACGGTGCGGGACGTGGAATTCCACGAGTGCCCGGTCTGCGGTGAGAA
>Ga0315285_10009370_pt1 | contig 10009 bp, 2 predicted proteins | sample YL17G09_36_MG_FD_203698 | JGI IMG/M metagenome (GOLD analysis project Ga0315285, IMG submission 203698) | Sediment microbial communities from Yellowstone Lake, YNP, Wyoming, USA - YL17G09_36 | ecosystem: Environmental > Aquatic > Freshwater > Lake > Sediment | place: USA: Wyoming | collected... | reverse complement strand
AGCCTCCTGGTATCTTCCCATCAGGAAAAAAATCCAGCCGTAGGTGTCCAGCAGTTGCGGATGGTTCGGCATCAGGCGCAGGCAGTGCCGGGCCATTTCCAGCGCACGGGTGTAGTCCTTATACGAGGTGGCCAGGATCCACGCCATGTTGTTGGCGTTGGCGATATCGGTCGGGTCCAGCGAGTAGAGCATCATGCCCCACTTCACGGCCTCGTCGGTCTGGCCGAGATTGAACAGGACAAGGCTGTAAACGCAAATCGGCGCCATGTACGGCTTGAGGCGGTCGAATTTCTCGGGGGTGCGGCTGTAAAGGGCCTGGAACTCCTCGGCCAGCGTCTGGAGGATCTTGCGGGCGGCCTCGAAGCGGTTGTCGTTGACCTCCAGGATGGCCACGGCCGCGCGGATCGGGACGCTCTTGGGGATATTGGCGAGACCCGCGGCCAGCACCTGGCGGACCTCGGCCGGTTTCTTGTCCTGGCTCAGGAGGTCGGCCAGCATGACGTAGCCCTGCTCCCAGTCGGGGCGGCGCACCAGGCCGGTGCGGATGACGTCGAAGGCCTTGGCCATCTGGTCGGTTCTCACGTGGATGGCGACCAGGGCGATGCGCGGCCAGACCTCGTTGGGGAACTGGTCCATGACGGCGCGGACGCGCGTGGCGGCCTCGGTGGCGCGATTCATGGCCACCAGGCACCGCGCCTCGCCGACGAGGGCCTCGGCATAGTCGAGCTTCAGCGCCCGCGCCTTCTCGTAGTTCGCCAGCGCGTCGGCGTAGCGCTGCTGGACCGTCAGGGCGTCGCCGAGGGCCACCAGGACAACCGGGTCCTTGTCCATGCGCTCGCGGGACAACTGCTGGAGGAGGTCGGCGGCGCGCCTCGGCTCGCGCATGGCCATGTACTTGCTCGCCAGGGCGAGGCGGCCCAGCACGCTGGTGGGCCGGAAATCGAGGAGCCGGCGCAGGTCCAGGATGGCCTCGGGCAGCAGGATGCGGCGCGTGTTGATGTCGGCGCGAAGGAGCATGGCCCTTTCGAACGCGGCGTCCGACGGGTCGATGCCCGCCAGCAGGTTCAGGGCCTTCAAGGGGTCCGGGCCGGCATGGAGTTCCGCCAGGCGGAACTTGGCCTCGCCGAAGCGGGGGGCGATGGCCAGGGCCGCCTCCATGTAGCGCCGCGCCTCGTCGGCCTTGTCCGTGAGGGAGGCGATGCGGCCGGCGATGACCAGGGCGCCGGCGTCCTTCGGGTCGGCCTGGAGGACCTCGTCGATGGTGGTCTTGGCCTCTTTCAGTTTGCCCTGGAGCATGTAGAACTCGGCCAGCCGCCGCTTGACCACCATGCTCTTGGGGGCCCGCTGGATGGCCTGGAGGAGAACGGCCTCGGCCTTTTCCCACTCGCCGACCAGGCCGAACCGGTCGGCCAAGAGCATCAGCGGCGACGGGTCGTCGGGCGCCAGTTCGGCCGCCTTGCGGAAGTACTTCTCGGCCTCGGCCGGGCCGGCCGTGCGGGCGGTGAACTCGCCTCGCAGCAGGTAGGCGTTGGGGGCGTCCTTGTGGCGGCCGACGTACTCGTCCACGATCTTCTCGCCCTGGGCCGCGCGGTTCGTTTCGATGTAGCCGTCCACGAGCGCGCGGACCACGACCAGGTTGTCGGGCGACTGGCGATAGGCCTGGGTAAAGATTTCCTCGGCCTTTTCCGGCTGGTGCCGCTGAATGGCCAGGGCGCCCAGCGCGACGAGGTTGTTGTCGTTCTTCGGGACGATCCTGGCGATTTCCTCTCGCACGGTCGCCGCCTGGTCCCACGCGCCCAGGCCGGCATGGGCCGCCGCCTTCAGATCCAGGGCCGCGACAAGCCCGGGGTCGAACTTCAGGGCCTCGCTGGCCTCGATCAGGACGGCCGCGTAATTGCCCTGCGCCTGGTAGATCTGGCCCAGGAGGATCCGGGCAGGAACGAGCTGCGGCCGGAGTTCCAGCACCCGCGTGATGGCCGCCACGGCCTCGTCCCACTGGCGCGTGCGGGCCAGCACCTGGCCCAGGACGAAGTAGGCCTGCGAGAGCGTCTTGTGCGCCTGGCAGACGGCCCGCAACTGGGACACCGCCTGATCGACCTTGTTCTGGCCCAGCAACAGCAGCGGTTCCGCGAACAGGAGTTCCGGCGCCTCGGGGTCTACCTTCTTGATCTGCTCGATGAGTTCGGAGGCCTTGTCGTACAAGCTGCTGGACAACTCCAGGGCGAACAGCAGTTGCCACGCCTGCCGCCAGTCGGACGAACCCGGCTGCGCCGTGGTCAGGGCCTTTCGCAGCATCTCCTTGGCCAGGTCCGCCCGGTCGGTGTAGGAGTACAGGCGTGCCAGGGCGAGGCTGGCGGAGGCGGGGGCGTCCTCCTTCTCGGCGCGGGCCGCGAGGACGCGTTCGACCTCGGCCGGGCCGCCCACCAGTTCGATGACCTCCTCTTCCGTCAGGGTCTTGCGCAACTCCCCGGCCAAGGCGTCGCGTTTGCCCTGCTGATCGGTTTCCTCCAGGTATTGGACGAAGCGCCGTGCCACGCCCAGGGTGTTCTGGCCGAGGGCCAGGGCCCGGCGGTACATGGCCTCGGCGTCGGCGGGGCGTTTCAGGTCGCCGTAGATGTCGGCCATCAGCAGGAGGGGCTCCGGGCTGTTCTTGTTGCGGTCGGCGGCCGCCTGGGCCTCCTTCAGGGCCTCGGCCGACCGGTTGCGAAGCACCAGCGTCTGGGCCATCAGCAGGCGCATCCGCGTGTCGTCGGGGTTGGCGTCGAGAACGGCCTTGGCGCTGCGCGCCGCCCCGTCGTAATCGTGCAGCCGCAACTGGACTTCGGCCAGGGTGCTCCAGGCGCCGACAAGGCCGGGTTGATTGGTCAGAAGGGTGCTCAGTTCGCGCTGGGCCGCGCCCAGTTCCTCGGCCACCAGATACGCCCGGGCCAGGAGCAGCCGGAACCTGCGCAATAACTGCTCCGCGGCGGTGGTATCCCGGTTGTTGGCACGCATGTCCGCCACGATGGAGGCCTGCAGGTCGCAGGCTTCCTCCAGGTAGGTGATGGCCTGGCGGATCTGCATGTTCAGGAATACGCGCTTGCCGCGCAGGTACGGAACCACCGGCGCCTCGGGCGCGTCGGCGGCCAGGGCGGTGATGATGGCGTCGGCCCCGGCCAGGTTACCCTGTTCCAGAAAGAGGTCGGCCTGCTCAAACGCGAGGGCCTTCGACTCGGGCAACTGCTCGAGGCCCTGCGTGACGACGGCGAGGGCCTTGTCGCGGTCGTTATCCAAGCGGTGCATGCTGAAGAGACGCAGGTAGATCGATTCGTTCTTCGGGTCCAGCGCGAGGGCCTTGGCCAGGAAGTCGCGGGCCTGGCCGGGGTTCTTGCGGCGCTGGGCCACGTCGCCCAGGGCGATGTAGAGGCGCGCGCTTTCGCCGGCCGCCTGGAGGCCTACTTTCAGGACGTCGGCCGCTTCATCCGTCTTGTTGGCCGCCAGGAGGCGGCCGGCCTTCAGGATGTAGGCGTCGGCCATCGTGGGATTCTTGGTGACGGCCAGGTCGACGGCGGCGTCGGCCTTGTCTTTCTGGCCGAGGCGGTCGTAGGCTTGGGCCATCCGGACGTAGAGTTCGAGCATGTCGGGGGCCTTGTCGATGCCTGCGCGGCAGCGGGCGACCGCCGCCTCGTAATAGGGGGTCTTGCGCGCCTCCGTCGGCTCGGCCTGGGCGGTCTGCATCTCAACGACAGCGGCCCACACGTAGGCCTTGCCGAGGGAGGGCTCGAGTTGGAGGAGGCGGTCGACCTCGGCCCGGGCCTCTTTCCAGTACCCCACGGCCAGGTACAGTTGGGCGAGTTCCTCCTGGGCCTCGACGGAGTCCGGCGCGAGCGCCACCGCCGCCTGGAACGCCTGGAGGGCCGGCCCGACGGCGGGGGGCGTCTGCCGGAGCGCGATCCGGCCGGCCAGGATCTGGACGTCCGGGTCCCTCGCAGCGCCGGCCTTCATGGCGTTGCGGACGGCCACCCAGGCAGACGCCCACTCGCCCTGCTCCGCCAGCGCCTTGGCCTGCCCGATGTAGGGCTGGGGGTCGCCGGACCGGAGCCAGCCGCTGGCGACCACGATGACGATCGCGGCCAGCGGCACGCCGACGAACACGAGCAGCCGGACCAGAAGCCTTGTATTTAGCCGTCTTGCCATGTAGAATCAGCCTCCTTCAGGACCGCGCAGGTCTGGGTAATAGCCGCGTTCCAGAAGCGGCACGAGCAGGTCCAGAATCTGGAGCCCCAGCCGGTAGGCCGGGCTGCTCTTGTCCATGGGGTCCCCGCCTTCGGCGGGCGCGAGCCGGATGGCCACCTGCGTTTGCGACAGGAAACTGCCGCGCCCCAGGCTCTCCGTCGTCGCCAGGAACCGCGCGATCTGCCGGTTCCACGTGTACGTATCGCCCACACGGAAGTACTGGAACATCAGCGCCCGGGCCCGGCCGCGGCCGGTGCCTTTCTCAAACAGCAGGATGTTCGGCTGGATCTCCCGGCCCGGCACGGAGGCAATCGCCACGCCGTCCTGGCGGACGTCCTTCAGATCGTAACCGGATTGCGTCATGCAGACCCACGGCACGTGCGGAATCTGCGACATGGCGTTGGCGTTGTACGTAATGTAAACCGTGACGCGCGCCCCTCCCGCAGGGGGCGTCAGGTCCAGGTTCAGGTACTCGTCGGCCCCGACCTGGCCCTCCTCGATCTTGGTCATCCTCCGATCCTCGCCCGTCCAGCCGGGCAACTTCGCCAGCAACTCCTTCTCCAGCAGGGCCAGGTGCCGCGCAATGGGCACCGCCTTGGGCGGCGGCGGCTCCCACCAGGTGAAAAACGGCGCCGCAACCGCCAGGCACGCGACGCACACGGCGTAAGAGTTCCAAGTTTCAAGTTTCAAGTTCCAAGTGAACGGGCCCTTTTGCGTTGCCGTTTTTAACTTGGAACTTGGAACTTGGAACTTGGAACTGGCTATGATCCACGCGGCGGTCGCCAACAGTGTGGCGACCAGCCGCGCCACCGGCAGCGCCTCCCGCGACACCGCCTCGGGCGCCGTACACAGGACCGCACACGCCGCCGGCGCCGCCGCCGCCACCACCATCAAGTGATGAGTGATGAGTGATGAGTGATGAGTGGCACGGCCCGCGGCCCCGCGTTTTTCACTCATCACTCCGCACTCATCACTCCGCACTGAGAGGGCCAGGGCCAGCAGCGCCGCGCCGGCCGCGGCGGCCCCGACGCCGATCCAGTCGAAGACGATCGTCCGCCCCAGCCGGCCCAACTGCTGCTCCAGGTCACTGGCCAGGGTCGAGCCCGGCTGGGCCTCGCGGGCCAACTCGCCGCCGGCGAGGGCTGCCTGCTGGCGGTGCAGACCGAGGGTCCAGACGGTCCCCAAGAGGACGGCCGCGGCAAGCAGAACCGCCGCCGCGAGCGCCGCCGCTCGCGACCTAAGGTTGTGAGGCTGCTCGGTCATGATCCTCGCGCTGCCCATGCGCTCGCCGCCGGCTCGGCCCGAGCCCGCTGCGGAAGCAGCGGGGCACGTTCCAACGTTACCCGACGCTCCCGCGCCCAGTACGGGCCCGTACGGGTCGGGCTCGACCGGCGGGCCGGGTCGCCTAGGCGACCGGTCGTCTTCGACCAGCAACAGGTCTATCAGCCGCAACTCCATCGACATCAGCAGGAACGCCAGCCCCAGCATCAGGAACCCGAAACTCTGGTGCAGCCAACTGTCGGGGTTCATGACGCTCTCCCGCAGGGCCGCCAGTTTGTCGGTAACGCCGGCGCCCGACAGCACGTCCCAGAAGAAGCCCGGCACGTACTTCGACCAGGTGGGGGCGCCGGCGGCGGCGGCGGCCCGCTCGAAATGCAGGCCGTCGCTCGAAAGGGCCATCAGCGCCACGCGAATGAAGTTGCAGAAGATGGCGATCGGAACGCTCGAGCCCATGATGAGCAGCCGCTCCCAGAGCGCCCGGCGGTATAGGTACGCCATCATCACGCCCAGGGCCACGAACGCAAACAACAGGTGCAGGCCGCTGCACGCCTCGGCCACGTTCACCGGACCACTGGCCAGGTGCATGACGTTGCCTTCGCGGCAGATCCACCGCTCGACGCCGTGCGGTATCCGCAGCCACGCCGCCAACTCGGCCGCCGGGACAGGCTCATAGCCGACCAGGGCCAGGAACTTCCCCGTGGCCGCCGCCGACAGCGTCTGGAGCGGCAGCGCGATGCCCTCGTAGTACTTGGTGTCCCACGGGATCATCAATCCCAGATACGCCACCGGGATCCAGAGCACCTTGAACATCTGCCAGCCCAGGACGAGCAGCACGACGCCGCCCACGACCGGCAGAAACGTGAGTTCTCCGGGGAACCCGTACATGAGCGTCTGCGACCAGATGCGGACCACCAGGCCCGCCAGGACCAGACCCAGCCCCCACGCGCAGGGCCCGATCCGCAGGGGCTTCAGTTCCTTCAGCCGGAAGTGCGCGATCAGCACCGCGATCACCGGTATCAGGTACCCGTGGCCCCAGGCCGAACTGCGCCGCCACACCGCCTCCCAACGCATCAGGGGGTACCCGTAGGCCCACAGCGTCAGGCCGACGAGCGGCAGAATCAGGAGGACAACCTGGGGGGTCAACACCCGATTCCAGTCCCACGCCGCAGGGGCGGGTCCCGGCGCGGCCTTCGGCGTTCCATCAGGATTTGCCTCTTGCGCGTCAGCCAATGCGGTTCCTTTCCGGCAACGGCGTGTTCAGTCGGCGGTCCATCCCGGGACCGACTCTGACCGCGGAATACGTGCATGCCGTCACCGTCCCAGTGCTCCCAGCCCACCGACGATGGGGTATCGTCCAAGCGACCAGGGGTAGAAATCGGCGAAGTTCATGTCGTACACGGAACCCCAGCCATAGGTGGCCCGGTAGGCATTGCGGTTGACCGCGTTGAAGAGGGCGCCCTGGTCGGTGCCCACGCGGATGAGGTCCTCCGGCTGGACGTAGAAATCCGGGACCTCGCCCCGCGCCACCTGGCTTATATCGACATAGATGATGTCTTCCTCCGTCTCGGAGATCCGCCGGATGACCTCGGTGCGCCAGGGCACCGCCACGCTCGTCAGCCCGCCGGCCGCAGCAATGGCCTGCAGGAGCGTGATCTTGCGCCCGGTGAGGCTGTAGACGCCCGGGCGCGCCACTTCGCCCGCCAGGTAGAAATCGCCCATCAACGGCGACGGAATGGTGACCACGTCGCCGTCGCGGAGAACGATGTTCTGGGTCGGGTCGCCCGCCTGGAGCGCCCGCACGTCGAAGCGGATGATCCGGCGCAACTGGCCCGCGCCTTGGATGACGCCCAGCCGGCGCAACTTCTCCTCCAACCTGCCCGTGGCCACCTCCGCCGGGACCCCCTCGGGCGGCTGGGCGCCTTCGGGCGGCTGGGTTCCCTCGGCCGGCTGGGCGGCGACGGCCGGCGTCTCGACGGGCGGTTGACCTTCGGGCGGTTTGGCCGCCACGCCCTCCTGCCGGCCGGCGGGCAGGGCAGGCTTGCCCTCCGGGGCCGACTTGTCCTTCACTTCGACCCACTTGCCGTCGGACCAGATCCAGCGGCCGAGTTTCTCCTCGTCCTTCGAGGCGGTCGCCCGGGCGACCGGGGGCACGGCCTCGGCCGCCGGGGGCGGCGGCGCCTTTTCGGCGGCAGGAGGTTTCGGTTCGGAGGCGCCGGCGCCCTGGGCGGGGGCGGCGGGGGCGGCGCCCGCCGGCGGCTTCTGCGCGGCGGCGGCCTCGGCGGCCTCTATTTTCCCGACCGGGGGCAGTTCCCCCGCCGCCATCTTCTCGAGAACCTCGCGGGCGGCCTTGGCGGCCTCCGCCGGCGGCGTGGCCGGCGCCGCGGCGCCTTCCTTCTTCGGCTCGGCGGCAGGGGCGGCCTTCTCGGGCGCCGCGGGGGCGGCCACAGGGGCGGCCTTGTCGGGCGGCTTCGGGGCCGGCGCCGCGGCATCGGGCGCGGCCTTCTCGGGCGGCTTCGGGGCCACGGCGCCTTCCTTTTTCGGCTCGGCGGCAGGGGCGACCTTGTCGGGCGCGGCCGGGCGCCCGAGTTTCGGCTCCTTCGGAGGGGCCGCCGGCGTCTCGGCGCCGGCGCCAGCGCCCTCCGGCGGCGGCGCGGCGCCCTCGAGGCCCAGGAGGTCCGCCTCTTCGGGCGCGTACTTGCGGATAACATATCCATAATCTTCGACGAGTTGCATCACGCCCCCGGACATGGCCACCAGTTCCAGCAGGGTCATGTCCTGCTTGGCCATGGGGTAAAGGGCTGGGCGGGCCACGCCGTTCAGGACGGAGACGTTGAGGTTCCGGAACTCGCTCACGAAGACGCTGATCTGCGGACTGGCGAGGTAGTCGGGCGACAGCAGGTCGCCCAGTTTTTCCTCCAGGCCCCGCGTCGTCAGCCCGGCGCACTTGACGGAACCGATGTAGGGAAACGTGATCTGGCCGGTCTGGCTGATCCGCAGGCGCGTGGCGTACGGCACGCCGGGCGCCATGAGTTCGAAGACCGAGATGTCAATCAGGTCGCCGGGGCCGAGGATGTAGTCTTTCTCGCTGGACTTCAGGTCGTCGGGCGTCGGGCCGGGGAACTCCTCTTCCGGAGCAACGTCTTTCTGGATCCAGTAGTTCTCGGACTTGACGATGGCGTTGCGGATCCGCTTCGGGTTGCGGATAACCGGCTGGTTGAAGCCGGAGTAGGGGCCGAGTTCGTTCTGGGCGCAGCCGGCGGCAATCAGAACCGCCAGTCCCGCCATCATGGCCGTGCGAAGCCGCGGAAGCACAGGCCGGCCGGCTCCTTTCATTGCGGATTGCGGATCGCGGATTGCGGATTGAACAACAACGAACCCGCCGCCGGCCATGCTTCCGTTGCCGTAAATCCGCAATCCGCAATTCGCAATTCGCAATTTCAGATTCTCCCGGCGCCCTTCGCCTTCCCCAACCCCCGTGCGTGCGGCCCGGGCCCACGCACACCCTTGCGCACCCCGACCTGCCGTCACCCGCTCAGGATGCCCTGATTGAACATTGTAGCGGCATCCGTCGGGGTGTCAAGAATACCAGGAACTCCCCCTTTGCCCGGTTTCACTCTTAAAGCGGGCCCGCAGCACTACCCCTCGATGATTTTGAATCGGCTTTTTGCCTCGGCCCGCTTGATTGAATTCCGTGCGGGCGGGCACCCCTCCGGTTCCGGACGGCCGGTTCCCGCGGCCGCGCCGCCCTCGCCTTGGGCTTGCGCTTCAGCACCTCAGGACGACGTTGCCTCCCAGGCCGAAGTCCACCACGTTGTAGTCGTTCGGGACGCAGTGCTGCCCCGGGAGGCGGCCGGACCAGCCCTTTTCGCACGCGAAGGAGCCGGGCGTGACGAACAGGAGTTCCCCGTCGGGATGATGGTGCGGCCCGAGCATGTTCCGAAGGCTCGTGGTCAGGGTCACGCCGATGCGGTTCCGGCCGCGAACCAACAGGCCGCCCACCGGCACGGTGCGCGGCGTCTTCCAGACCAGTCCGGCTTCCTCGCCGTTGACGTGGACGGCGGCCGTGACGGCGGCAAAGGGCGGCAGTTCCAGCACGGCGTCGGGCGAGGGTTCGCGGCGGAGGGTCACCTCGCGTTCCAGGCGCATGCAGCCGACAAAGAAGGGGTACCCCGCCCGGATGAGGTCGCCCGCCCCGAGGCGCGGCGACTCCTCCGCCAGCCGGGGCCGGCCGAGCATCCACCGCGACCCGTGGTCGGCCTTGCGGCTGCCGCGCGGGAACCTCACGGCAAAGTCGCCGATGACGTAGATGGCCTCCAGTTCGACGTCGGGGGCGGCGGTGCGGGCCTCCCAGCCGCTCGCGCGGCCAAGCAGGAGCAACCGCCGCCGCTTCTCGATCATCCAGGGCCGCTTCAACTCGATGACGTTGGCGCCCCGCCGGACGAACGGCGTGATGTCCACCCGCCGCAGGGCGCCGTCGCGGTACGCCCCGGCGTCGGTCAGCGGCGCCCGCATG
>Ga0315285_10009366_pt1 | contig 10010 bp, 24 predicted proteins | sample YL17G09_36_MG_FD_203698 | JGI IMG/M metagenome (GOLD analysis project Ga0315285, IMG submission 203698) | Sediment microbial communities from Yellowstone Lake, YNP, Wyoming, USA - YL17G09_36 | ecosystem: Environmental > Aquatic > Freshwater > Lake > Sediment | place: USA: Wyoming | collected... | reverse complement strand
TCCTGCTTTAATATTTTAGTTTAAATAAAAAAGCGGGTTATATCCCGCTTTTATCTTTTACTATTTTTCTGCTTATATAAACCTTATTAGAAAGTTCTTCTATTTCAGTTAATAGTTCAGGGTGAGAGTTTTGTTCCATAACTGTATTAACTGCATGCCTAATACAGTTACTTAGTAACTGATACTCTTTCCAGGTTAACTCTACTGTTACCTTATCCATAGTTATTATTTTAGATTAAATTAAAGCTGTTAAATAAAAAGGGGATTACTCCCCCTTAATATTATCTGAAGTTAAACCCTTCAAATATGGTTAAACCATCATCACATAATTTTAATCTGCCGTCCACAAAACCTTGTATATTTATCAGATTAAAATACTTTTTATTAATTACTGCAGTAACCCAATTGGTACTATCAATTGTAATTTGTACAATGATGTTGTTTTTTTGTGAGATAGCCTGTGCTACACAGTTCTCACGTGTTAATCTAATTGTTTCCATAGTATATTAATTAAAATTTAAATTAATTATAAAGTTGTTATTAAAAAGGGGAATTACTTCCCCCTTCTTATTAATCAACTACAAGAATATCTTTACCTGTTGTGACTTTAAAATCTAAAGCCAAACTGTTTCTATAGTCTCTTAAGTCTTCAGTACTTAAAGTCTCAAGAGCCTTACTGCTTTCAGGTGTAATCTTGTAACCTAATAAAATAGAAATCCCTTCTATTTCATCAATCATAAATTGTGCTATCATAGTTAATTTTAGTTTACTTATAAAGTTGTTATTAAAAAAGGGGAATTACTCCCCCTTTCTTATTAATCAAGAGAAACATCTAATACTTGATAACCCATAGCATATGCTTGAGTTCTTGCTGATTCTCTTGATTCAGCTGTAATTGTTATTGTTCTTCTACCTTGAGAAGTGTAATAACCTACAATGTAATCTGTCATAATATATAGTTTAAATAATTACAATTTAAAAAGGGGATTACTCCCCTGTTTGATTTTCTACTGCATTGAGCTGTCCTTCAATGAAGGATTGAAGATGGTCTCTGTAAATTTCTAATGCTTGTATAGCACCTAAGTCAGATAAAACCATTATATCATTACTTGTTCTTTTAGACTTTTTATACCTATTTATATAAGTATCAAGTTCTGTAATAATTTCTAATACTGTTCCTGTGTCCATGTTATATAAGTTTTATTACAATTATAAAGTTGTTAAAGAAAAAAGGGGATTACTCCCCTTATTCATTAGGCTTCTATAAAACTTATTAAGTAATAAGGTTCAGTAGCCATTGTTGGAACTGAATAGTGAACAAACTTGAATTTTATATCAACTTTATTATCAAGCCATTCAGTACTAGTAGAACAAATATCACAACTTTTAACATTATATCCATTAGAGTCCATAAAGGACTTAATAGCATCATAATAGTCAAATTGGTCTTGTTTAATATTTTGTTCTAAATAAACTGTGCCAAAATCTTTTTTAATTTTCATAATATATAGTTTTAAATTTTACTTAATTATAAAGTTGTTTTTAAATACAAATCTACCTTACCAAGGTAGATCTGTATCCGGATTCTGATTTGCATAATACTCTTCTTCAAGTCTGAGTATATGTTTGATGCATTCTCCCTGTGTCATCATCCACAGTTCTTCTTCCCTTGTGAGTATTTCACGTAGGTCATTGTCAATTGATTCTTGCATAACAAATAGTTTTAAGTTTAATACTATTATAAAGTTGTTATTAAAAAGAAAAGAAGGAGTATTAGTCCTTCTTTCTACAAACATTGAATATAATATACTCACCTGTAGTGTGTATTTCATATTTAACTAAACTTTTGGCTGTAAGCCATTGGTTTAACCTTGTCTGCATTTTGGTTAGTTCCTCAGCATCTGATGCCAAGAAACTAAAAATATCTACTCTGTGCATATCAATTAGTTTTCAGATAATTATAAAGTTGCCTATACAGTACATACATTAGTATCCTACTTAAGTATATAATACTACCTTCTTATTTCTATCTATCTAACATACTATATATAATAGTATACTACATACTATATTACTTACTTAGTTACTTAGCACTAGCTACTTACTAAACTTTTTCTCCAGCAAAAATTATTTTACTTTTTTACTCTGCACACAGATCCTTACTGCTACTTAAGACGGGGGGTACCACCCAGCTGCAACGGGACGGGGGTCAGCTGACATAGGACCCATCACATGGTCTTGTATATTATGGTCTTGTATATTATAGTTTTGTTATTGTTTTTGAAAATTCATATATTTAATGTATATTATATTATAGTTTTATTCTATGATAGATATTAAAGAAATTAATAAAAACATCCACAATATATATATAAATGGTAGTGAAGCTGACATAGCTGTGTTATCTGATATACATTGGGATAATCCTAAGTGTGACTGGGGGTTATTAAAAAAGAATCTAGACTACTGTGTTAAAGAAGATATACCTATAGTTATTACGGGGGACTTTTTTTGTTTAATGCAGGGCCGGGGAGATAAACGTAGTAATAAGTCTGATATAAGACCTGAGCATAACAATGCTAAATATCTAGATAGTATTGTAGAGACTGCAGTAGAATGGTGGACTCCTTATGCTCAACAGATTGCTCTTATTAGTTATGGTAATCATGAGACGGCTATTATTAAGTGGCAAGAGACTGATATACTGGACAGGTTTATTAAGTCTATTAACTTGAAGACTGGGTCTAATATACAGAAAGGTGGTTATGGTGGTTGGTTAATTTATACCCTAGAAATAAGAACTGCAAAGACTAGTACATTTAGACATAAGTATTTTCATGGTTCTGGTGGAGGTGGTATAGTTACTAAGGGTGCGATAAACTTAACTAGAGCTTTAGAAACTTATGAAAATATGGATCTATTTACAATGGGACATATACATGAGAACTCAGCACGTAATGATGTTAGAGAAAGCTTAGAATATATTAACGGAATATATAGGATGAAGCATAAGAAAATTCATTTATGTATTACCGGTACATATAAAGAAGAATATGAGGATGGGACAAAAGGTTGGCATGTTGAAAGAGGAGCTCCACCAAAACCAATAGGTGGAAGAATTGTTACTATTTCTACTAAAATAATAAAAACTCCTACTATTAAAGAAACTTTTAAAATGGTAGATAGTAGAATGTTCCCAATAATGTAGTATGTTTAAGCGTATAGGTTTAAAATTGCAATATGGAATAACGTCCCAAATATTTGCTAAATTTGGGACAAAAATGTCCAGTTTTTTGCATAATAAACTGGACATTAAAATATAATTTACGTACAACAGCATACTATAATAAGCATTAATTTAGTATATTTATATTATGAAAAAGATAGACATGGGAGATTATGTACTCCTTGCAGGTAAAAATGCTACAGAAATATTTGATTATTATAATGTATCAGAAATGCATGGTCTTAACCTTGCTGATGCCAAGTCAGAAGAAGTAGATAAGACTAAGGGTAATGGAGTTTATATTTATGGATTAACTAATTATGATCCGGCAGATAAAAAGTTGACAGCTAAAGCTCCGTTAAAACCATTCTTGTTTATTAACTTAGGTACTTTTAAAAAGTATTCTTCTACAGAAAAAGCTACGGCTGTTATGCATGAAACCATGCACATGAGTATATTACTTAATAACTGGAACATCAAGGACAAGGAAGAAGAGGTAATTACTTTTGCTGAAGAAGAAGCTAATAAGATAATTGATAAGTTAGGATTTAGTTCTAAGGAGCAACCTAAAAAAGGGTTTTTTAAAAACTAACATATGGCTTATATAGAGCACAATTTTTTTCCTCTAAAAGTATTTGTTAGGAATGAGTACATGTATCAACATGAAAAGGGTCTAGGAGAATTTACACCTGGAGTAATAATATCAGTAAGATGTCTTCCGGGACAAGCTGCTTTGTTTCAAGTGTTACTTGAGAATGGCGTCCTTAGAGATAAATTACCAAGTCATGCACTTTTAACTGAACCTAAGTTACCGGATCCAGATTTACCATTTCATTATTTACAGATATGGAATTGTTTTTCTTATAACTTTACTCTTCTTCATCTCTCTTATCTTTATGATACCAATGTAGAAGTGTATATGAAGGATCATAAGTTTTACTCGGGTAGTTACTATGGTACTATTAACTGGGGAAGTAATGATCTTAACACAGATTTATCTTTAGCTGAAGATCCTTTAGAGCATAAGAGTCATCATATTATATTATTAGATAATGGTCAGATAGCTCTTCAACCAAACAATAGAATCAAATGGTCAGAGCCTAGCTTTGTAACTAAATCATTTCCAGAAAGACCAGACTATCTAGTTAATAAAGACTACTATAATTGTGAAGGATTTGAGAAATGGCATACAGAAGACTCAGAAAGAATGTTTTATGATAATGAATAATATTTTATATTTTTAGTTTAAACAAAAAAAATTTATATATTTGTCATAATTAAGTTTATTATATGAGATGACTAGTCACCAAAAAAAGTTATGGCAACTTGTTGCAGAAAAGACAAAGTCTAACTTAGAGGCTAGAATGGTATATGATGAACTACTCAAAAAATTAAAAATGTCAGAAGAAACAATTATTTTATCTTTAGTAGAAACAGACAATGGAATAGAGGTTCATTTAAATGAAAAGGCCTATGAAAATTTTGCTGTTATAGGGTTGATTGAAAAGATTAAATTTGATCTATTACAGAAAGCATTCCCTAATGTACAGAAGGTTAGTAATTCTAAAAAGTATGATGCGTAAATTTTAAAACCAACAATATGAGTAAACCTTTTAAAAAACTAAGGGGCCGCACTATTTTACTTAGTGTACCTGAAAGAAAAAAATCTAGTATTGAACTATCTACTAAAGATGAAGAAGCAGTAATGCAAGAAGCTGCTAAACTCTGGAGTAAACTTATAGTTTATGCAATAGGAGATAAAGTAGAAGAAGTAGCAGAAGGGGATTCAGTATATGTTCGTACTTCATCTCTCAATATGGAAACAGTAGAAAGAATAGAAATTGATGGAACTATTAAATTAGTTCTTAATGAAGGTGATGTAATTATAGTATGGTAAGTCCTTATAAAAATATGGTAGACGGTATAATGTCTGAAGAAATTAGTCTTGAAAATAGAATTATAAAACTAGAGGCTAATTTAGACTTTTTAGAAACTCTTGTTAACATGCTTGAAGAAAAAAAAGAAACAATAACTCAAGAAGAATTACAAGAAGCTCTTAAATATTTACAACAAAAAATTAAAAAAAATGATAACTAAAATATTATTACTGTTTTGTGGAATTATTCTATTAGGACTTATGTTCTTAGTACAAAATGCATTTAGCAAACCTATATACAATAAGATGTCTAATGTATGGGAAGATGATGAACTCGGAAGAAAATTTCATAACTCAATCATAATTATTATGGTTATTTTAGCATTTATTATGGGTTATTTTATATAAAATTTGCGCCTCTCCAGGTAAAGTCCTTAGAATTTTTTTCTAGGGACTTTTTTTATTCAGTATTTTTTTGTATATTATGGTATATATATATTAAAAATAAAAGAATAATGGATATTCTAAATTTCATTTCCTGGATTAAAGGAAAACGTATAGTTAAAACAGTAGATCCAAAAAGAACATTATTACCTGTTGCCCTTAAAGATAAAAGTAGAAGTGATGGTTATTTAGTAGGTGCTACTACAGTTGCTGACTTTGCTAATGTGGTAGGAGAACCTTCTGTAACTTTTGTAGAAGGTGTTTTTGATCCAGAAGTACAAGCAACAATGAATTCTATACTAGGGACTATTACCCTTTCAGATGGTCAGGTATATGATAGATATAGAATTCAAGGTTTAGCTCACTTGACAGGAGCTGCAAGTTATGTATATCTTATTGGTGTAGTGGTTGGTTCAGATCCCCTGTTAAGAGTAAAAGAAGATACTACAATACTGGCAACAGATACTAATGTTTATGATACAGTAGCATCTGCTATGAACTTTAATGTTCTTGTAAAAGATACATTAGGAAATTTAATTTCTACAACATCAACATTTATTGCAGATGATAATACAATATCAGCTCCTGAAGAACATTGGTTTACTTTAGTAATGACAGCAGGTGGAGTTTTTGAAGCAGATGTTATTATTGACTTTACAATAGCAGTACCACAAGGAACAGTACTGGAATTTTTTAATTAAAAAGAAATCATGAAAAAAACTAATTTAAATCAATACTTACTATCTAAGTATGGTGAAAGAGGAAAAAAGACTATTACTGATAAACTAGCTTTACAACAAACAAAATATATTCAACAAGTAAAAAAATAAATCATGGACATTTTAAATTTTATTTCCTGGATAAAGGGAGGTCGCAGAATTAAAACTGCACCAAAAGGATCATTACTAGCAGTAGGTGTACCTACAGTTGCACGAGATGACAAGTATATTACAGGAGCAATGACATTAGGTGATGCAGTACAGTCAGGTAATATCGGTAATACTAAACATTATGAGTTAGATATTACAGCTACTAGTACTGTAATAGTAAATACTGTCCGTGGTATTATTGATATTACTAATGTAGGATCATTTGCTTTCCCTCCTGACCCAGCTTTTGCTACATCAATACAGGGATGGATTGATAATCCAGATCTAGATCTTACTGCAGGTAATAGAGATAATATTTATATACAATACTCTGTATATTACAACCAAACTATTGATGATAATGTTATTCCATATTTAATCTCTACTGGGGTTACAACTGGATTAAGATTTAATCTTTATAATGCTAATCCTGCAGTAGCTGGTGTTAATAACTGGAATGGTGAGTTGTATGTATATTATGAATTATACACAATTAATTAATAAAATATGGTAAAGTTTTATCCAGTATCACCAGACCCATATCTAAATAAAGATACTGATATGGCACCAGCTAAGTTTGGGCATCTTAATGCACTCTTAGCAAATATAAGAAGAGAGTTTTCAGATAATGCAACAGCTATTGCAGGTGGGTTAAAACAAGGAGAATTGTATAGTACTCCTACAGGAGAAGTAAGAATTGTAAAATAAAGAAACATGTTAAATAACATAAACAATTTTTTTAATCTATTTAAAACGAAGAAGATTAAAAAAACATTAGCACCCAATGATATTCTACCTATAGGTGTTAGAGATACAAGCAATAGATCAGATTATCAACCGGCTGGTATTTTCTTTAAAGATCTTGAAGATCAGCTTTCTGTATCAGGACCTCCAGGCCCTCCAGGAGCTCCAGGTGCTCAAGGTCCAGCAGGAGCTGTAGGACCTCAAGGTATACAAGGTTTAGTGGGTTCAACAGGACCAGTTGGTGCAGCAGGTTTAAACTTTTTGGGAACATGGAGTGCTCTTACTGCATACAATCCTACAGATGTAGTATTTTATAATGGATCAAGTTATGTATGTTCTAATGCAGTTGGACCATCTGTAACAACTCCTGATGTAGATATAGCTAATTGGGACTTTTTAGCATTACAAGGATTAGAAGGTCCACAAGGTCTTTCAGTTCCTTACTTTTATTTAAGTGGACTAGTAACTATAAACACAACAAGTGATACAATGTTTGGTAGTATATTAATACCAGCTAATACTTATAGTGGTAATGAAGCTATTACTATAAGTGCTCAATTTGCCAAAACAGTAAATAGTTATACTACAGAAACTAAATTTTGGATAAACACTTCTAATAGTTTAGTAGGAGCAACTCAACTAGCATTAACTACTGGTAATCTATCATCTAGGTTTTTAACTATGTTTAGAACATTTTATATAGATGGGGCTTCAACATATATATGTCCTGCAAATATTAATGTAATAACTGATAACACAATATTTAGTACTTCAGGACAAACAGTAAGTATAAACTGGGCAGTAAATCAATATTTTATAATTACCGGAAGTGTTAGTGTACCAGGACAAATACTTACATTTAGAGGAGCAAAAGTTTATTAAAATAAAAAATTATGTCAATAGGAAATTTAAAAAACTCAGGAAATCAAGGAAATAATTTTCCTTGGCAGTTAAAAGTATTAAAAGGTTTACAAGAGATAGCTAATCAAACATCACTACCCTTAACTTGTGTAGAAGATTCAATAGCTCTTTGTGCAGGAGGTACTTTATTAACTAGTACAACTATTGGTGCAGACATTGGATTAGATGTAAACATTATTGGTGGTGTTACATTAGAAGTAAATCTAGATGCAGCTAATGATCAAGTAGGTATCTATGGTTATGTTAATGGAGCATCTGGTTCTCCAGTACCTTTAAATGTAAATGCTACAGGTCAAGTAGCTATTCAAGATGGAGGCAACTCTATTACTATAGACGCTACAGCACTTCCTTTACCTACAGGTGCAGCTACTGAAGCAACATTATTAGACGTTAAAACTAGCGTTCAACTTTTAGATGATTGTGTAGGAACAGATAACACTGCTGCACCTACAAAATCTCTTGTTATAGCTGGTGTTACAGCTGGTGGAACTCAACAAACTATTGAGGTAAATGCAAGTGGGCATGTTCATATTGCAGATGGTGGAGGTTCTATTACTGTAGATAGTAATGCAGCAGTAAGGACTCCTACTGTATCAAGAGTTTCTGCTAGTGGAACTATAGCAGCTGGAGCTTATTCAGTATCTTTTGCTAGCGTAGGAACAGTTAATGCTACCGTTGGAGGTGTTACACTAAAACCAAATGAAACTATTAATTTTGATGCAGGAGGTATTAATAATACATTAGCATCTGTTGCTTATGATTCTTCTGCTGTTGGAGCTGAATTATTAATTATAACACTTACATAATGAGCACATATATACAAATACCTAACCCAATCCCTGTCTATATTCAATTAGCTTGTTCTGATGAGACAACTGCATTGACAACAGGAACTGCTAAAATAACATTCAGGGCTCCATGTGCTATGACTATAACATCTGTTAGAGCTTCATTAACAACAGCTCAAGCAAGTGGGAGTCTCTTTACTGTAGATATTAATGAGGCAGGTACATCAATACTAAGCACAAAATTAACTATTGACAATACAGAATTAACAAGTACAACTGCTGTAACAGCTCCAGTAATAAGTGATAGTTCACTTGCTGATGATGCACAGATGACTATTGACATTGACACTGTAGGAGATGGTACTGCAAAAGGATTGAAGATAACAATCATAGGTACAAGAGTATGATAATTAATCCATATTTATTTGGGAGTGGTTATGACGCAGACGCACAAGCATTCATAACAGCGGCTGCAATAACAGACCCAACACAACAAGCGGCAATCAATACTTTAGTAGTAGACTTGAAAGGTTACGGAGTTTGGACAAAGGCTTCAATGATACACCCTTATGTTGGTGGTACTTCTACTTCAATAAGTTATAATCTTAAAAATACAGCACAGTTTCAAATTAGTTGGGTTGGTGGATGGACTTGGAACGCTAATGGGGTTAAAGGTAATGGGGTTAATTCTTATGGCAATACTGGATTTAATTTTAGCACTCAAATAACATCGGTAAATAGTTTTACTGCAGCATTATACACCAATCAATATACAACTGGAGGTATTGACTTTGGGGCTGATAATAATAGCAACTGGTATTTAGCAGTAAAAACTTCTGTTTTTGGAACTAATGTAGGGGCTTTTACTGCTGCGGGAGTTGGAACTTATACTGATACAACTGGATTAGGTTTTTATACTGCCGTTAAAAGAACAAATCCAACACCAGGATTTTCTAATAATGATATTTATAAAAATGGGTCTTTGGTAGTTACAAGCACAAACACTTCTGGTACATTATTCAATGGAAATGTATATATAGGAGGTCTTAATAGAAATTGAGCTTTGTTATTATCTACAAATATAAGATATGCTTTTTCGGCTGTATTTAATGATTCACTTACTGCAACCGAAGCTGCTAATT
>Ga0315285_10009365_pt1 | contig 10010 bp, 8 predicted proteins | sample YL17G09_36_MG_FD_203698 | JGI IMG/M metagenome (GOLD analysis project Ga0315285, IMG submission 203698) | Sediment microbial communities from Yellowstone Lake, YNP, Wyoming, USA - YL17G09_36 | ecosystem: Environmental > Aquatic > Freshwater > Lake > Sediment | place: USA: Wyoming | collected... | reverse complement strand
AGAAGATTCATTCCTGTTTTGAAATAGGCCCTGATAGTTGAGGTGTATCTGTCCTTTTGGACCCTATTTGCCTTCTTAATTGCCTTGTCTCGCAGAATAGCTTGCTTTTCAGTATCGCCCTTGTAAGTCATGACGATCCAACTACTATTATCATTTTCATTATTATTTTACCAATGTGCGCTTCGCGCACAAAAAGCCTACCCCCTTCAGTCTCTTAGTTCTCCACAGGCTCGCTGTTAGAGAAACACTACTCAACTGCTATACTCATTCCAATTATCACATAGTGTGTTTTCATCAATCAGGCAACGGAAAGAATTCCAGATTCTAAATTCTAAGTTCTAACCGAGATCCAAAAATAGAAATTCTAAGATTTTCACTTAATTAGAAAATAGAAATTAGAAAATCAGAGGGCATACGAGGGGAAGCTCTGTGTTATGTGTTTGGTGCTTTCAATGGCGAGCTGATGAGAAAAGTGGAGATATCTCCCGAACAACGAAATTGGATTGCCGAGTTCTATTCAGCCTTATCCAAGAATCAAAGAGTCAAACTGGCTTAAAAGGACTAACAGAGGATAATTCCATTGAAGGAAGTAAGGAATCCCAAACCCTTATGATGCCGATGCTTATTGCGGTCAGTCTTTTATTGATTCCATCTTCTGACAAAGTCAAGTATTCGAGAGACTCACGAAGTCTTCTTCCTTGTGTATCCCCAATACGGTATTAGGACTATGGACACCGCAATTGCTGTTATTGCCAGCCATAAACTTATTTGAACTATTATGCTGAACAAAGAAATGAGCATCATTGAGATCCCGAAATAGAACAAGAAGACTGCTCTGTTGCGAAACAGTTTGGCGTGTTCGTCGGACTGTGAAGCAGTTGCGAAGATAAAAGCGTCAAACACGAACAGCAGAAATGTCACAGTCAAAGGTAGCGAAATCATATCAACTGCACGAACTCTGAAGCCAACTATCTCTAACTCATAATCGAACTTATCCTTCTGCTGCACAATTAACATGATGCAAGTAAAGAAAATGCCCGCAAGAAAAGTGCATATCTGTGAATATCTCCCAAGAATACCTGATTTGATTAACGTGGTTTCCATATGCAACTCCTCTGTCATTTCGTTACTCTCTTTCATTGTCAACCCTCATAACTAGGTCTGTTCGTCTCATTCTTTGTGGCTTGCCATGCGGCTATGATAGAAAATCCGTTGGAAATGTTGTGTATGATTATTGGAGCGAGGAGGCTTCCCGTTATTTGAAATGTGATACCAAGTATGAACGCTATTACTACTCTATATGGAAGGTTCAAGAAGAACTCCCCTTTGGTCTCATCCTTGTTAATCACGTTCTCAAAATGAACAAATATGAATAGTATAGAAACTATAATAGTTGAATACATCAAATTGAAAGAACCTAACGGAATGAAAATGGTCAGTCCTGTCGATAAAGAGCCTTGCAAGAGACCACGGAAAAATAGTTCTTCACCAATACCGTTCATAGTGAAACAATAGAATATGGTGCCCTTTCTGTCCGAGGGGTTCTTAATCCATTCCATGCTTATGGCGCCTTTGTTCTTCTTGATGAATAGATATGCACCTAGTGAATAGAAAACTGCAAAGGGCGCCAACAACAGAAGAAGCCATAGGCTCGTGTCTACATTTCGTAGAGTCAGACCGAATTCATCTCCAAAACCAAGCAAGCCCATCATAGCGAGAGAGAAGAAAGCCATGACAAATTGACCTGCAAATCCCCGTCGCCAAAAACCCTCTTTCCTAAAAAAGCCCGAGTATCTGCAGAGCAATTTCACTACCGCCTTCTGGAGTATCCACTCACCTATGAAGAAGCCCACAACAGCAAGATAGATGTCCATGACTTCTCCTTCTGTCGGTATTCATCTATTCTGTTTCGGTTCGATTATAACTTTTCCGCAAAACCAAAACTGGCTTAAAAGGACTGATAGAACAGTCTTCTATGCCCTTTTCTTACTCCTGAGTCACTATTGTGTCTATGATGGAGTTCTCTTCAGCCAAGACACTATTCTGTCTGCCAACTGACTCCTGACATTGGCAAATGAGTGGTCTGTATCAAAGATTTCTATTTGCAGTTGCTTGGCTCCATGCCTCTGCAATGCTCTGAAGAGAGGCAATATGTGATGTTCTATGTCCGCTTCTTGGTCTCGCCATCCACCGATTATCAGAATATCCTTGCTAGACAGTTCGTCCGCATACTTGACCAAGTCGAACTTGTCTAGGTCTGCAAGCAGTTCAGCGATAATTTCTTTAGGATTCGCTCTGAAACCTGGGTTGGAAGCACCGTCCTCTATGCTTTTCTCAATGGCTCGTCTGAATTCATCACTCTGTTTCATCATTCTTCCCGCTTCGCCAAGGTTGCCTCCAGCAATGTCAACTACTCTTTTCACTGAGGCGTCACTCAATGAACCCAACAGAGCCATGCCGCCACCATAACTGTATCCAATAAGGGCAATGCGTGACGGGTCAACATTGAATTCTTTGACAAGAAAACTTGATTTCACGTAGTGAATAGCCGAGATTACATCTTCTAAGGAATTCGTATCCCTGAATTGTTCTTCGCTTTCCCAAGTGCCACGATAATTAAAGGCAAAGGCACTAAACCCTTCTTTCATCAATCTTTCGCCAAGTCCAAGCACGTCTGTGCTGTTTCCAGGAAATCCATGACAAAGGACAACCGTTGACAATGGTTTGACTCCCGAGGCTTTGTAGAAAAGCCCATGGACATTCGCATCTTTGCTCTCAAATACAACTGGAACTGGGTTTTTCATCTGCCATCACACAACTATCTGTCTCCAAATGATTCTTAAGACTTGTAGAAGAGAGTTGGACATTGAATCCTACCTGTCACAACAATGAGTCTTTTCGGTTCAGCTATAACTTTTCCGCAGAAACATAAGAAACAACAAATAGCATTCAAGCAACGTGCACCTAGTGCACACGACGGGTCTACCTCTTTCAAACCTCTCAGTTCCCTCAAGTCTCTCTGTTGTGGTAGGCACTATTCAACTGCTATCACCTATCACGTTTTCAAGGTAATTTCTGATTTCTAAATTCTAAACGGGCTAGAAGAAATAGAATTTCTAAGATTTTTCCTTATTTAGAAATAGAAATTAGAAAATCAGAGGGCGTGCGAGGGGACGCTTATTGTTATAAGTTTGGTGCTTGTCGCGCGCGTTTTTCTCTGCTCATTACTCAATCTCGTTGCATGCCACGGATGATCTCAATTTCCTTTGGAGTCAATCCATAAAGTTGAAAGATTTCCTTGTCAATTTCTGAGTCTATTTTGCCAATCTCAGTCCCTAGCCTCTGTTTCTCATGAACTGCTTTCATGTAAGTGCCCATTATGTCTCTGATAGTTCTTGTATTTTGAGCAACGTCTTTGCTAAAACGGGGTATTGGTGTTTCGAGAATTTTCGAAGCGATATTTCCAGATCCATGCCTATTTTTGGTTTTTGCAAGCACATAGTAAAGAAACTTCCTCACGAGTTCTTCCTTAAGCTGTAATCTCAAAATGGGGACTCTGGAAACGAGGCACTTCTTGCCTTTTTCAGTCTTGAAATAGTCCGCGAGGAGAATGAGCCAATCCGACTCTTCTTGAATATATACATCCTGAAGTTCACCTTGCTCCCTCAAACCCATGATTTCTTTTTCAGATACAGCAAGTTTATCATAGAAAAACTTCAGCTGCGCTTCATCGAGGACGGGGGCCAAGTATCGTTCGAATCGATCAATGATGCTGGCGTAGAGTTTTTTCAGTTCTAGTATCTTGTTAACCAATTCGACCAGACGATCGTGTTTCATTCTACTCTCGGCACCAAAATCGATTCTGGCGACGGGTGTCTGCTCAAGATATTCAGACTTGATATGGATATCGATCCAAAGTGTCTTGAAATAGATGTTTATCAGTTCTGAATTGAGGATCGCAAGCAGGTACTTAATTGAATATGGAGAGTTGGGCAGCAGGTTAACAACATTTGTTGTCTGCAGGGCATAGCGCTTCTCATCATCGTAGCCTGCTATTACCCTGCGCTCCAAGTTGATACTCCGTATTTCTTGGACAATAAGCTTCTCTCTGCTAGTGAAGATCTTTTCGTCTCTGGGGGCATCTAATATTGCGGGGTCATAATTGACAAAGAGATTAGGATAGTCAATAAAGTATCTGTCAATGTCTTTTCCCCTGACGATTGGTTTGTATTGATCACTTTTCTTCTCTTCCACTATGAGTTTTACATTATCACCAGTTCTCATGCCTTGGTTTGCCCGTGCTATCTCCGACAGGCGAATCGAACATGCTGTTATCTTTGCAAAAACCTCAGCGATTTCAGGCTTCAGTTTTATGTTGAACATGTTCTTGTGGGTAGTCAAGAAAAGATTCTGAGGTATAGTGTAAGATTCATACTTCTTATTCTGCAAGTCTTCTATATCTGTGACTATCTTGATTTGATGTCTATTCCTTTCATTTTCGTCTTCGTTTTTCCTCAGAATCAGAATCATGGTCTCGTTCTTTGCGTCTTTGAAAACGTCTGTCCCAAGTTGGACTATCTGTTCAATTATTGTTCTGTTAAGTATCATTAGTCTCAACTTAGAATAACTGTCGTTGTTCAGAATACGGCTTGGAACGATGAAGCCGCACATGTCTCCGTGTCTAAGAAGTCTAATCGATCTCTCTATAAACAGTGAAAAGACGTCCGACCTGTATTCGAAGGTTGGGTAGAGTTCGCGATAGAGCAGCTTATCTTCATTGGGAATTGTTTCAATGCCGACGTAAGGAGGATTGCCCGCTATTATAACAACCGATTTCTTATCTTCCCAAAAACTGAATTCTTCCCAGTCAAAAGGCGTTCTTGTTCCTAACGGCTTAAAACTTAGGGTATCCAGTTCTTGTGGCGATACTAAAGCATCACCGACTTTGATGTTAGTACCGAGTATTTGAGGTAACTTCTCCCTTTTTCTCAAGGCTTTAAGCATCAGGTTAACAGAAGCTATTTCAGCTGCTTGAGGATCAACGTCCACTCCATAGAGATTCTCTGTTATTATCTTTGTTTCAACATTCGATACTTGATCAATCTTGGCCCATTCTACGTGAACCATCTGTTTGTTGTATTCGTCATACCATCCTTTCAACATGCCAAAAGCTTTGATAAGAAACGATCCCGAGCCACATGCGGGATCGAGGATCTTAAGGTTGGCTATCTCTCTTGGTGTTTTGCAGTTGCGCAATAGCTCTCCCAGAGTAGCACGCATTATGTATTCTACTATGTAAGGAGGAGTGTAGTAGATTCCTCCTTCTCTTCTTTTCGTCTTGCTTGTTACGATTCTGACTCCTTGCTCTCCATCTGCCAGTATGTGCCCAATGTAGTCTTCGTATATTGCGCCTAGGACATCTGAGTCAATCAGGTCGAAATTGTATCCATATAATGCCTTATCCGAGAGAATAAACTCTAGGACATCGTTCTCAATTCGAAGATCTTCGCTTCCATGTCGTTCGAAAAGCTTGCTGTCATAAACATCGTCGAGTTCACGAAATATGCTCTTCAAGCTTTTCATAAACAGCGTTGGCAGGTCACGTTTGCGCCAAGATTCGAGTTGTATCCAAAGACTGTCTGCGCCTATGATTCCTCGGTCCTCAGCGACGCGAGTGAAGAGGATTCTGTCCAATATTCTCTGCACTGACTCTCTAACATCCGACAGAGCCAGGTCAGGGTGATTCTTCAGAATCGAACTGACAAGTCTTGCTCGACATTCATACAAAGTCTCCAGAATCTCTCTGTCAACTTCATTTCTTGTCCGTCGCTTCTCGAGTGCATCCAATCTACCGGTAACAATGCTTTCCTTTGAAAGCAAAGCAAGTTTTTGCAGGTCACGGCCTAAGAATTCGTGAACATGTATCTTAAACTGAAGGCCGTCTTCAGGCTTCTGAGTGTGTGCATAATAAAGTCTGAGTTCTCGAAAATTCGTAAGAACGCACCAGTCCACTTTCAGATGCCACGCGTAGCGAGTAGCCTGGTAAGGGTAAGACTCCTCTTTGCCCCTGACGACACGCTTGCTATCGAGATCCTCCGTGAATTTCTTTATCTCAACGACAAGCTTTGGCGTTTTATGAATCTTCAAGGAATAGTCTGCTGGGCCAGTCAGGGTTCTTCTCTGTTCGGCAACCTCATCGATATTACTGGTATCCCAACCCAAAGCTTGAAACAAAGGCAGGATGAATTTTGAACCTACGTCAGCCTCTGAGAACTCTCCCAATTTGCCTTTCTGGACCAAGTCGACAAATCGTTCCGCAAGACGTGAAATCGTTGGTTCATCAATGCTTTTTTCCAATTGACCCACTAATCTCTGTTTTCAATCTACTCTGTCATTACACTTCTTGGGCGGAAGGGCTTCTTAAATTTCTTCCTTCATTCCTGTTTCACACATATCAGTAGCACGGGGTGATTGATCGACGATAACATTGGAGTACGTGGCCTTCATATGACAATCTCACCTTTTTCAAATCTATTAGATCCAAGCAATCTCTCCTGAATATCGCACGCGGCCTAAAGTCGATTCAAATCCACGAATACATCAATCATGAATTTTCTCAATTTGTGTCTTCCGATCCCCAAGCACGAATGAAGCAGTTGGATTGCACCTTTCCATTCATAGACAGTTGTTGGTCCTTTCATTTTTAGATCATTTATGAAGTAGACAAGGACAAGGTAAGCTTGAAGTTCATTCTTCCTCAACAAATAAAGATGAGCCAGCCTGTTCGTATACTGATAGAAACACTTAGACCAATCGAATTCGCTCTTTGAATTCAGATAACCTTTGGTTTCCTCTAGACTCTTTTGAATCTTCTCTATTGAATTCTTGTCTTCCGCTCTCAAAGTTGAAATCAGTTCTGAAATATGCGACTTAGCTTCGATAAGAAACAACTTTCCCGAAGAGCTTTTTCCAAGAGCATCCCATTGAGGCCCTCCTTCAGGCCAAAACTGGCTCAAAGGCACTTTTTCCAGCTTGACACGAAGTTTTTCTAGGAAGGCTTCATCTCGATACTCCTTGTACCCCTCATTTTTCAGCGGTGAAAGCCATTCTATTAGCTCGTCGTTTGGCAGGTTAAGGTTCTTTCTTACTTGTGAGTTCAGAATTTTCGGTTCTTCATTGACAAGCTTCCGAATCCATTTCTGGCTTCCTTTTTTGTCAGAAGATTGAGTAACCCGAGCCATTTCAATCACTTTGATGTCTCTCATTAAGGTGTTATTTGGTTTTCCCTAATACCCTGATCGCAAAGATTTATTGATTGTGTGCACTCCGTGCACACGTGGTCTATCTCCTCACAATCTCCTAGTTCTTCAAAACCTCCCCATAGCCGAACAACTAGTCAACACCGTCATTGCTCATGCTATCACATTTTCAGATAACGATTATTTTTCTAGTTTTCTAATTTCTAAATGGGGAGAGGAAATGGAATTTCTAGTATTTTCTCTTATTTAGAATTAGAATTTAGAAAATTCCACAGATTGAATTTTGTACATACGTAGTATTTACAGGTCCGTGGATTATGTAGGCCCAGGTCTAAGCTAAGCCACCTTTACGCAAGTAATAAAGGCGAACAACAGTACTCATCTTAATAGATGCATGCACAGTGAGAGTTGAGGTTTATGGAATCAGTCTATCCTGACATGGGTCATTCTGAAAGTGAAGTGGCGGCCTATCTAAATGAATTGGGTCTTCACTGGATTTTCGAATCACCAGTTTTTGTTTATGACGAGAAAGATAGGCCTCGAGTATGGACACCTGATTTCTACATACCTAAGCTAGGAATATTCTTAGAGGTCTGTGGTTCAGAGAAATTCGATTATGAATACAGGGAAAGAATATACAAGAAGAACGGGTTCTTTGTTGTCTTCATTCATTTCTATAAGGAGAAAGAAAAGTGGCGAACCTATTTGATCAAGAGAATAATGGAGATTGAAGAGCAAAGACACTCTGAAGTCATGAAAATGATAAATGCCCTCATATAGAGATTGAGTTGGGGATAGGTTGCTTCGGCTTCAGAGGTTTTCGTTCAGATTTGCTGAACAAGTTCTCAACAGCAAACTAGTTTTAAAGCAAGAGATTGAAAATGTTCTAACAGACTCGACTATTGACGTGAAGACACTTTCGAGACCAAAGTTTAACAAGATACTTGACAAGAAGTTTGTTGACAAAGGTTGGGAGAGTCAACCTTCTGTTTTTGACGAACCCAACGACCCTTCCGCGAAAATGGATTTTCTCAAAGAAAGAGTGGGCATGGAAGTTGGCTTTGGACATGCCTCATTCATTGGTATCGACCTTTTGAAGTTTCAAGTTGCCTCGTATTCGGGGCTGGGCAAGATTGATGTAGGCGTCTATGTGGTCACGACAAAGAGCTTTCAAGCTAGAATGATGAAAGATTACAAACAGAATTGGGAAGGCTCCCTCAGCTTCGAAAAAATCGTCAGATACCTTCCACACTTCAAGAGTGCCATACAGCTTCCTATCTATGTTCTCGGAATCGACTTGTAAAGGAAGTCAGAGACAAGCTTGAATAGATTACCTCTGGTCGAAACTAGAATCAAATCGCTTGTCCCTAAGCTTTAAGTCTCGAATAATATCCTCAACCCATGCACTTAGCTCAGCTTTATTGTAGATATTATGACATGATGTTCACAACCAGACTGTTCTTTCTGATAACGCGCGCTATGTTCCCAGACCATTCTCAGCCGGAATAGGAGATTCCCTATGATCCTTTCTTTAGCTGCGTCGAGATCCAGATCAACTCTGCGGCATCACTTCATGAGCACGGGATAAGCTGAAATATGTGGAATCTATAACCTAAACGGGGTTTTGGATGGTTCTGAGTTGGATTGAGGACAGCGTGTCTGAATACTACAGAAAGACTGAGCATCTTGTATTCAACAATGTTGCCTATTTCGCAACTACTCCTGGAAAAAAGCAGCCAGCGTGGCAGGAGTTTGACATTCTGGCAGTGAAGCAGGACAAAGCGAAAATAGTCTCGTGCAAGAGAGGGTTAGGACCTGAAGACTATGACAGACAGGCAAAGCTGCTTTCGTTCCACGGCGAGAATCTCGTCAAAGACCCCCAGTTGAAGATTTACAGGCCCCTTTTTTCTGGACCTCCAGAGTTAGTGCTTGTAATAGAGTATCCAAGACCAAAACACAAGAAAAGGATTGAAAAAACAGGAATCGTCGTCAGACCCCTTGATGATCTCTTGCGTGAGTACATTAACCTACTAAAAGGCGAACTCAAGGAACACGGAGGCAACGAGGGAAAGGAGGAGAATTACGCCACTCGGCTTCTGAAAGGTCTTCTGAAAAAGGAAATAATCGATGTGAAGCTTGAGAAGAAAACGGGTGCTTAGCGCGCGCTTTCTTGTTTAGAAATAGAACTTAAAAAATTCTTGTAAATACGTAAATATTGAAGGCTTTGAGGTTATGTACAACGAGGTAATTAGGAAATTGAGTGAATGCCCAAACCTTCTGGCAGGCGCAGTTTCAGTCTATCTTGTAGACTTTCATTGACGCATCCTGATACACTAGGGTGAACCCTGTGTCTCTGTTGTCCAGAAGCCTACTGATCATCGTCTGCTTTCCAGTCTCGTTTAACACCCAAGTGGAATTCTGAAGTTGCACTTGATAGTTCATCGGGTCAAGTCCAGCGACTTTATACATCCAAGGCGCTTTGAGCAAATCATCCTTGTAAACGACAATGTATGCAGCGTCGTATTTTTCCATGATTTGAGACGTCTCTGTAGAATTGCTTGTAGCGAGGGCTTTTGCCACATCCACCACTTTTTCGTTTGAATCAAACTCCTTGATTGCACCAGGATCCGTCCGTGCAATTGCAACCATTTCTATCCATTCGTGCGATGGATTCCGTGCTATAACATTTCTTTCTGCGTAGCCTTTGATCGAGTGGCCATAGTCCCACCAGCATAGAAAGATTGCGTTTTC
>Ga0315285_10009363_pt1 | contig 10013 bp, 8 predicted proteins | sample YL17G09_36_MG_FD_203698 | JGI IMG/M metagenome (GOLD analysis project Ga0315285, IMG submission 203698) | Sediment microbial communities from Yellowstone Lake, YNP, Wyoming, USA - YL17G09_36 | ecosystem: Environmental > Aquatic > Freshwater > Lake > Sediment | place: USA: Wyoming | collected... | reverse complement strand
GACAGCGGTTAGCGCGGCGCTGGGTTTGATTGCCTGGCGCTAAGCTCGGCGCTCGAGCTAGACGGGCAGAGAGCCTGCCTGAGAAGCAGGTGCTCCGGATTGTCAATCAGCGGTCCTCAGGACTCGCCTTTCAGACTTGAAGGCGACGCCGATCTCGGGGCCACTGCTTCAGGAGACCGGCGGGCGACGGTCCGCCCCGGGGCACGCCTGCTCAAGTTGGGCGGCGAGGGCGAAGAGGGTGGCCTCGTCGCCGAAGAGGGCGACGGCTGATGGCCATGGGAACGACGGCGGCTGAGGAAGAGTTGCCCTCAGTTTGCTACATCAATGGGGCTGCTCTGACCAGCGACTTGTATGCCGCGGGAATCGTACACTGAGACGCCTAGCATGTACCGCCCGGCCTGGGCGTAGGTGTGCCGAGCCGGGAACCAGCTCTCCTCAACCGTGCTATCCCCCCAATTCCACACAATTCTCGCTATCTTGAAGTCGCGGGAGCGTGCGGTGCCGTCCACTCCTACGGTTAGACCATCGAACTCCGTGCCGTCTAGGTGGAAGAACACTCCTGGGCCAACGAAAATGGAGGAACTAACCGGGAGGACCGTAGCCGTCGGTTGCGGTGGTGTGGGCGTAGGCGGTGGCGGCTCCTCCTTTGACAAGGCGGTTGGCTCCTTGACAGGCGGGGATGGTGATGCTTGGACGGTCGGAGACGGCGGCTCCGGGGTTGGCTTAGGTGTAGCCTCCCGCGTCGGCTCTAGCCTTGCGGTCGGCGGCGGACTGGGGGTGGCCCGTGGGGTTGCCATCTCGGTTGGACTGGCCGTGCTGGTTGTGGTGATGCGGACAATCTCGGCGTCAGACCCGTCGTTGTTGCCGCTCAGAAGGGCGTAAGCGATGACGGCTGGCAGCGCGACGATGGCGACGCCCATGAGGATCCCGCTCGAAATGAGGATGCGTTGCCAAGTGGGGCTCATGATCGTGTATCCGCCAGGCCAAGCGCCTGTTTCATACACGAAACGCGGCGACCCGTCAAGTGGCCAAACGTGCCTACAAAGAAGGAGCCGCGGTCAGAGTACCTGTGCTCGACGGACGCTGTCAAATGGTCTCCGTGCGGCCTGATTGCGTCGCAAGCCGTCAGGTGAGCACGGCGCCAGCTTGACATTGGAGCATGCCGGGGCGCACAAGTCGGGCGCAACCAGCGAGGACCGCCAGTCGCGCCCTCTCGAGCCACGGCCAGCAGAAGAGTCTTGCGACGAGTGATATGCGGCGTGCCATTTCTCGTTCCTCCCTTCTGGTGGTCGGCCAGTCTGTTCCTTTTCTGGATTCGCCTTCACTAGACGCCAGGTGGTCGAGAATCTTGCACGCCGGCAAGGGCAACTTGTTAGAATCATCCGGTATAGTTCCATGGGAGACCTATCTCGCCGGCACTGCAATCTTCTCAGCTCCACTGCGTCAGTTGATTGAGGAGGGACTAAGATCTCTGGCCTGCGAATGCAGAGACAGGAGGATGTCTGAGGATTAGGACTGGCTTAGGTGTCAGCCGTGGGTTCGCAGATGTATGCTGATTTCGTCACGCGGGCCTTAGCCCGCATGGAGGGTGGGATTCGCTAGATGAGCGTCGTCGCGCCTGAAGCCAGCGTGCTCGAGCTGTGCACGAAGGTCGTTCGCCGTCTGGTGAGCGACTATCAGTGGTTCGTGCCGTCGGCGGACGAACTGAGTCGAGCCGTCGCGAGTCGAATTTCGGCGGACATGGCCGAGCGGCCCAAGCCTGGGAAGGCCGACGCCAAGACCATCGAGCGCTACTGCTGCATCGCGCATTTCGCCGATCTCTACGATTTGCTGGCGGACCCTGCGAGCGATGAGCGCGATCGGGCCCAGCGGGAACTCTTCGAGCCTGTGTGGAGTGAGGAGGACAGCTCTCTTGCCGTCACGTACCGCGGCTATTTGTTTAAGGTTGCCATGAGGATGGCCAAATCTAAGGGCATCATCCGGATGCCCAGGCTTGCGACGGGTGAACTAGAGCAGTTGGCGGCCGATGCGGCGGCAGCGGCTCTAACCAGCATCCGGCAGAACATCGCGTCGTGCCGTGATCGAGAGACCTTCTGGGGCTGGGCGACGCGGATCGTGGAAAACGCCTTGTCCGACCAGTTGAGGCAACTGCGACCCGAGGAGGTCAGCGGCGATGAGGAGATGGCCGGTGGCGAAGAACCAGAGGAGAAGGTTGCAGATGCGGTCAGCGTCCGGGAGGAGTTTGTCAGAAAGTGCCGTATCGGCAAGCTCAGCGGCGACCAGCGGGCGACGGTCTTCCGCTTCTTCTGGCAAGAGCAAACGGTCCCCGAGATAGCGGGAGAGCTCTCGAGGGCGAAATATGCCGAGGTGACGGTGGCCATGGTTTCCGTGTGGAAGTCGAGGGCGCTCAGGACCCTCGGCCAGAACCTGAAGGAACGGGGGTTTCGCTAGCGGCGGGGCTCAGGCAGTGAGATAGGTATTGAGGACGTAGGTAGATGGACCATGACGCTGTAGCTGCCCTGCTAGGTGACCCGATCGCTGTCATCAGCGATGCGGACTGGCCGGCTATCCAGGAGCATTTTGCCGTCTGCGATCTGTGCATCGCCGGCCCTGCGGTGCTGGCGGCAGTGGTGCAGGGGGAGCTCAGCCTCATTCGATTCGGTATAGACGCTGGCCGGTCGATCTTCCAGCCCTGGTGGCTTGGCGGGCCTATCGTTGGCCTGGTGGTTACGGTGAGTATTTTGTCCTATCTGTTCTTCGCCGGTGGTGCAGCACAGCCCGTGGCGCTGACGGCCACGCCGACGTCCACGCCTACGGCGACGGCCACGGCCACGGCCGCATCCGCTGCTACACCAACGCCCACGCCCGCTCCCACGCGTAGTCCAACACCCGCTCCGGCCACCCCAACGGTCTTGCCGAGTCCCACGCCGAGCCCGTCTCCTTTGATGACGTCGACTCCTGAACCCACAACTCCGACGCCTACGTCCGTGCCGACGACGACGCCCAGTCTCTGCCCAGCAACTTGCACCCCCACGCAGGTTCCGCTTGTGGGAACGGCAATCGAGGATACGACGTATGCTCAGGAGCTATTTCGGTTGACGAATGAGCGGCGAGTCGGGGTCGATTTGGATGCCCTCGAGACGGATCCTCGGCTGGTCTCAGCAGCGCGGGACTACGCCCGCTTCGTCGTGCTGTCGCGTTGGTGGACGACGCACCCATACGCCCCCGAAATCCACTGCGGAGAAGACTGCCGCGACATGTACGACCGAGTGGTGGACGCCGGATATCCGCCTGCCTTCATCGGAGAGATTGTCATGTGGGGCTCGGTTGGCCGTACGGCTGAGCAAGCCTTCAACGAGATGATCGCGGTAACGCGGGGTCTTCCTGAGAACCCCATGAATCCCCGATTTCGCCGTATGGCAGTCGAGTGCTACGTCCGACACGACCCGGCCCCAGCTGAATACGCCTGCATCCAGATCCTTGCGGCAGCGCCCTAGCTGGCCGGCGTCCGAAGCTCCACTGCCAAGCCGGGTGGGGCTCTTTCTATTGGTCGCGTGCCCTCATTGCCGCACCCGCACCGGCGCAGGCAGCGCCAAGAGCTAAGAGCAGTCCCGCCAGCAACAGCCAGCCGGGCGCTAGACCTTCGTGTGGCATAGCTCTACCGGTGGGAGGAGGCGCCCGCGGCTCCCGTGGCCCCACCGCAACGCCTCCGTCGGGCGGAGTAGCCGTCGGGGTTAGACTCGGCGAGGGCGTCGCCGTCTCAGGAGCGATGGCGGGGGTGCCGGTAGGGGCCGGCGTCGTGGCAGCAGGCGTGGCGGTCGCCGTCGCAGTTGGCGTGCGAGTAGGGGTGGGCGATGGTGTCGCTGTAGCCGTGGGCGAGACTGTTGGCGTGGGTGTGGGCGACGGCGTGGTCACCTCCGGTACAGCCGTAGGCGTAGGCGACGGCGTCGGACTGAGCGTGGGCGTGGGCGTTACCGTAACTGGGGGTATGGACAGCTCCTCAACGGCGCCGATGTCGCAACGGGCGGCCCCGTCGGCGTCGCCGTCAAGGGGGCGAGCGAAGCCACGCTGGTCAGTACCCGCGCAAGCGTTGCCGCCGCTGCCAGGCGCAGCTGGGTTGCCGGCGTCGATCGCCGGACTCCAAAAAAGCAGGTCGTGTGTCTTGGTCGGCCCGGAATTGTCGGCCAAGGGGCCCAGCCACGGATCCTGTCCAACGATGATGCCGGTGGTGTCGCCGCCGATGGTGCAACTGGGGGTGAGGACCTCGATTAGGTTGTAGCCCTGGGAGTTCAGGGGCCCCCAGCAGTCCGGCCCCTCCCCGCCGGTGTCTGTGTTCCCGGCGATGAGGGTGTTCTTGAGGTTCACCGTGTCCAGTGAGACGTCGAAGATGCCTCCTCCATCGCCAGATCCATCCCCGTCGCTATCGGCGGTGTTGTTGGTGATGGTCACGTTGTTCAGGTTGAGCGTCCCGCCATTATCGATGCCGCCGCCGTCGAAGTCGGCCGTGTTGCCGCTGATAGTGCTGTTGACGATCGTGGCGTCGCCCCAGTTGCAGATGCCGCCGCCATCGCTGAAGGATGCCGCAACGTTCTTGCTGACCGTGCTATTCGTGAGCGTCAGCGTGCCGCCATTGGAGATGCCTCCACCGCAGCCTTCGGGACCCGCCGCGTTGGTGGTGATAGTGCTGTCCGTGATCGAGAGCGTGCCGCCATTGGAGATGCCGCCCCCAGAAACTGGCGGTGTCCCGTTGCGGATCGTAAGTCCGGACATCTCTACAACGGGCGTACCATCAAAGCCTCCCGTATCGCCTCCCACATCAAACACGCGGTCGATCGCGCCGCCGTCGACGATCGTGCTGGTCGCGCTGGCGCCTGTAATGGTTAGGTCGTCGATGATGTCCAGATCCCCAGTAGCAGCGGCATCCTCGTAGACCCCGGGGATCGCCAGGGTATAGGTGCCGGCCGGCAGATTGATCGTGTCGGCTCCGAGGAGAGCATTCGCCTCCTGGATGGCAGCCCGAAGGGTGCATACGCCGCCGGCCGTCGCGCACACGCCGTCGCCGGGGCTGGCGTCCACGGCGTCGGCGGTGCTGTCAACGGTGAATGTGCTGCCGGCACTGGCGGCCGGTGGCAAAGCTCCGCCCAAAACTAGGAGTGAGGCGCCTATCAGTAGCGCCAACGTGACTGTTGCCAGGATGTACCTCTTCATAGTTGTTCCCCCCGAGTGGGCGCTGCGACTGATAACAACCGCCACGCGCCCGTGCAGCGGGCCAGCGCAATAAGCCTTGCCACGCATATATCACGGCCGCGGACAGTCCGTCAAGGGCGGCGCGCCCTCCCCGACAAAGGCAGTCGCAAGATTCTCCGGATCATCTGCAAGATTATCGCCCGTCTTCCGTCTGGTAATGGGTGAGTGGGGCAGACAGCTCGGGGAAGGAGGTGACAGGTGAGACGAGCGAGCCTCACAAAGACCGGAAAAGACTGAGGAGGACGGACAATGTTGACATTGCTCCTTGCTGCGGCCAGGAAAGCACGAAAGCCTGCGGCGGTTGCAGCTTTGCTCGGCGGCCTGGCTTTGGGTCTATTCGTGGCCTCTGTTCCGCGCGAGACCGAGGCTGCCACGCCACCCATTAAGATACCGGCGCCATACGGAACGAGCTGGCGCATCACCAACGGCTACAACGGGTACGGGCCCCACAGCTGGGCGTATCAACGGTATGCGTTCGACATCGTCCGGGACGATGGCGGGACCACAGCGGGGACGCCGGTCCTGGCGCCAATCTCGGGCACCGTCGCCTGGACAGCCCCTGATTTTGGGGGCGTGTCGCTCAGTGGTGGGGATGGATACTACGTCTACACAGCGCACGTCCTTTTAACCCGGGGCCTGTCCAGGGGCCAGTTCGTGCGGCAGGGCGAGCAACTGGGGACGGTGGCACCGGCTGGCAGTACGAACAACAATGGGACCCCCCACATCCACATCAATGTGTATTCCCAGCCCACCGCGTCCTCGCCGGCCAGTTCCCGTGTGCCCATACCCTTCGACGGTGCCCTGGCGCTCGACGGACGCTCCTTCGCTGTTAACGGCACGTACAACCAGTACAACGGAGTACGCGGGCTGCGCTCCACCAACGGCGGCGGGTCTCCCGCATCCTCTGGCGCTGATCACTTCTACACCACAAGCGTTTCGGAGCCGGCCAACGCGGTGGCCTCGGGCTACCGCTGGGAGGGAATCGCTGCCTACCTCTCGCCAGGTCCCCTCTCGGGCTGGGTGCCTCTCTACCGCCTCTGGAGCAGCTCGGGGAGCGATCACTTCTACACCACGAGCGCTGGCGAGCGCGACTCGGCAGTAGCCAGAAGCGGCTACGTCTACGAGGGTGTGGCCGGTTACGTCTCGCCAACGCCCAGCACCGGCCTCGTCCCTCTCTACCGCCTCTGGAGCAGGTCGGGGAGCGATCACTTCTACACGACGAGCGCCGCTGAGCGCGACTCGGCAGTAGCCAGAAGCGGCTACGTCTCCGAGGGCGTGGCCGGCTATGTCTCAGCGGGCGCGGCGTCCGGGCTGGTGCCGTTCTTCCGATGGTGGAACGGAGCGGCAGGTGATCACTTCTACACCACAAGCGTTTCGGAGCCGGCCAACGCGGTGGCCTCGGGCTACCGCTGGGAGGGAATCGCTGCTTACCTCTCGCCAGGTCCCCTCTCGGGCTGGGTGCCTCTCTACCGCCTCTGGAGCAGCTTGGGGAGCGATCACTTCTACACCACGAGCGCTGGCGAGCGCGACTCGGCAGTAGCCAGAAGCGGCTACGTCTACGAGGGTGTGGCCGGTTACGTCTCGCCAACGCCCAGCACCGGCCTCGTCCCTCTCTACCGCCTCTGGAGCAGCTCGGGGAGCGATCACTTCTACACGACGAGCGCCGCTGAGCGCGACCTGGCGGTAGCCAGAAGCGGGTACGTCTCCGAGGGCGTGGCTGGCTATGTCTCAGCGGGCGCAGCGTCCGGCCTGGTGCCGTTCTTCCGATGGTGGTTGCCCTAGGGCAGGCATCAAGCGAGACACAGATCAATTGGGAGGTGAACCATGTCTGAAGCTCTACTGCCGATGCGCAAGCTAGCGGTCGTTGCCGGTCTTGTGGCTCTCTCGTTCCTGGCAGCGATGGGGGCAGGGCAGCCAGACGGTGCCATGGCGGCCTACGTCCCCTGCAGTTGCACAGGCTACGCCTGGTTTATGCGCCCCGATCTCCCTCAAGACCTGGGCCATGCAAGAGACTGGGCGTGGAAGGCTGCCCGCGCAGGATTCCCTGTCGACGGCAAACCACGCGTAGGGGACATAGCAGTATTCCCACCCGGATACCCAGGAGCCGATCCCACCCTGGGTCACGTCGCCTATGTCAATGCGGTCTACAGTCCCACGTCGTTCAACGTGACAGAGCGCAACTACGGCGCCGGCTACGGAAAGTGCAGCGTGGCCACCCGGCCCAGGCCCATTAGTACCTCCGGAGGAGTTCTCTTCATTCACGCGAGGCTGGGCGGCCCCAACTACAACCGATTCGTCTTGCAGACCGGCACCGCGCTGGGACTGGATGATCCCAGCAACTGGGAGTTCGAGAGCGGCGATGTGAACCTCGATGGGTATGTCGACCTGATAGGGATACTAGAGAGGGGCCCTACAGGCACAGGTAGACGGGAGGTCCACGTTCTGAATGGCGCGACCAACTTCACCACCTTCCTTCTACAGACCGGCACCGCCCTCGGCCTCGACGACCCGAATAATTGGGAATTCGTCAGTGGCGATGTAAACCTCGACGGATACATCGACCTGATAGGAATACTGGAGAAGGGGCCTACGGGTACAGGTAGGCGAGAGGTACATGTCCTGAACGGCGCAACCAACTGGACCACATTCCTTCTACAAACTGGCACCCCCCTCGGCCTTGACGATCCGCACAACTGGGAGTTCGTCAGCGGCGACGTAAACCGCGACGGCCACCTGGACCTCATCGGTGTCGTCGAGACGGGTCGCACCGGGACAGGCAGGATGGAAGTTCACGTTCTAGATGGGGCGACGAACTTCACCACATTCCTGCTTCAGACCGGCACGCCTCTCGGGCTCGGTGACCCGATGTACTGGGAGTTCAAAAGCGGCGACGTGAACCGCGACGGATATCTGGATCTCATCGGTGTTCTGGAGAAGGGTCCTACAGGTACTGGCAGGCGCGAAGTGCATGTTCTGAACGGCGCGACCAACTTCACCACCTTCCTTCTACAGACCGGCACCGCCCTCGGCCTTGACCAGCCGTACAATTGGGAGTTCATTAGCGGCGACGTGAACCGTGACGGCTATCCCGACCTCATCGGCGTCTTGGAGAAGGGTCCTACAGGTACCGGCAGGCGCGAAGTCCACGCCATGGGCTAGAACACGTCGCCTCGGCGGCCCAAACGGTCGGGGCGGCCGCCCACCGGCGGCCGCCCTGCCTTCATAGGAACAGGAAGACTCAGGCACCGCGTCGCGCAGCAGCGCGGCCTCTGGCACGAAACTCGCGTGGAAAGATTCGCTCCCCATCTGCAAGATTATCGCCCATCTTCCGTCTGGTAATGGCGAATGGGGCAGACGGCTCGGGGAAGGAAGTGGCAGGCGAGCCGAGCAGCCCCCGAAGTGAGACAGAGATTAGTTGGGAGGTGAACCATGTCTGACACAGTATTGCGGACCCGGAAGCTCGCGCTCCTCGCCGGGTTTGTCCTGGTCCTTTCGTTCCTGGTGGTCAACTGGGTGGGACAGCCCGACGGAGCTTCGGCAAGCTACGTCTACTGCAGCTGCACAGGCTACGCCTGGTCAATGCGTCCCGATCTGCCGCCAGACCTGCACCACGCCAAGGACTGGGCACGTAACGCCACGGCCCAGGGGTTCCCGGTGGATGCGAGCCCTCGTGCAGGCGACATCGCTGTGTTTCCATCAGGCGTTGGCGGGGCCGCGCGGTGCGTTAACCCCTCCGACCCCAATGAAGCCTGTGGCCATGTTGCGTACGTTGAGGCGGTCTACGGTCCTACAAGCTTTCGATTGAGCGAGAGGAACTGGGGACGCAGCGATTGCGGAGTGACCTCTCGCAATGTCTCGGCGGCCGATGGTAACAAGTGGATTCAGCAGGGGCTGCGGTTCATCCACAAGAAATGTGGCAGCACCGCCCCGTCGTGGCATTTCTGGGAGCGGCTGGCCGGCAGCGGGTTTCGCGGCGACCCGTCGGTGGCGGTGTGGGGATGCAATCGCCTGGACGTCTTCGTCCGTGGTTATGACAACGGCCTTTTCCACGGATGGTGGGACGGCGCCCGCTGGAACTTCTGGGAGAGGCTGGGAAGCAGTCCCATCGCCAGCAACCCCGCGGCGGCTTCGTGGGGCCCCAATAGACTTGATGTCTTCGCGCGTGGCTCAGACAACAGGCTCTACCACGGCTGGTGGGACGGCGCCCGCTGGAACTTCTGGGAACAGCTCGGCCTCGCTGGCTTCGTCGGGGACCCAGCCGTGGCTGCATGGGGACCTAACCGGCTCGATGTCTTTGTGAGAGGAACCGATGACCGCCTGTACCACGGCTGGTGGGACGGCACGCGCTGGAACTTCTGGGAACAGCTCGGCGGAGCCTTCGCGTTTGCAAGTGATCCTGCCGTGGCGGCCTGGGGGCCGAATCGTCTTGACGTATTTGTGACCGGACGGGACGGAAAGCTCTATCACGGCTGGTGGGACGGCACACGCTGGAACTTCTGGGAACAACTCGGCGGCAATAGCACCTTCCCGGGTGAGCCAACCGTCTCAAGCTGGGGGGCCAACAGGCTGGACGTTTTCATGCGTGGGTTCGAGAGCAAGCTGTACCACGGCTGGTTTGATGGGGCACGCTGGAACTTCTGGGAGCAACTGGGGAACGGAGGCACTTTCCCGACAAACCCGGCGGCCGTGTCGTGGGGGCCGAACCGAATTGACGTCTTTGTGGGTGGCTCTGACACGCGGTTGTACCACGGCTGGTGGGGCGACTG
>Ga0315285_10009361_pt1 | contig 10014 bp, 6 predicted proteins | sample YL17G09_36_MG_FD_203698 | JGI IMG/M metagenome (GOLD analysis project Ga0315285, IMG submission 203698) | Sediment microbial communities from Yellowstone Lake, YNP, Wyoming, USA - YL17G09_36 | ecosystem: Environmental > Aquatic > Freshwater > Lake > Sediment | place: USA: Wyoming | collected... | reverse complement strand
TCATGCCAAGGGTTCGGCTTATCCGGATGAAGAAGAAGGCAATGTTTTTCTCTTTGCTCATTCGACCGATGCCTTTTATAACGTCGCTCACTACAATGCGGTTTTCTTTTTAATTGGAAAATTAGAAAAGGATGACGAAATAGACATTTTTTATAAAAATAAAAGATATCAATATGAAGTGATTGAAAAAGCAGTCGTTGCTCCGGAAGCGCTCGGACAGTATGTCAAAGAACACACCAGCGGAAAAACTCTCACTTTACAAACTTGTTATCCGCCGGGCACTACATTAAAAAGATTATTAGTTATTGCAAAACAAATTGAAAAATAATAGGATATTTGTGTAGGAAGGGGGTGAAGAAATGAGAAAGATTTTAGGTTTATTGATAGGTTTTATTTTGGTCTTAGTTGCGGTTGGTGTTGTTTCCGCTGACCAAGGGAATAAAGGCGGTAAGGCGGTTACTCCACCTTTTCCCCAACCAGCGGAAAAAGATTTGCAAAAGGTTGTTTTCATTAGGTATGCTCCGGGGAAAGAGCCAAAAGGAGCAAAACCAAAACCAACTCCAACACCATCCACTGCTTGCTATGATTTTCTTTCTGGTTCAAAGCCAAAATGGAATTGGTTAGAAGGTTATCGTTATGAGTCCTCTTTGCAAACGCCATCGGCTCAAGCCGTCGCTACTTGGGAACAAACTGGAGGAGAGATTTTCGGCGATGGCAGTCAAGGCGCGGCCCAATGGGGAGTTTATGATTTAATCAATTCTATTTCTTACGGAGATTATCCGGAAGACGGTGTTTTGGCAGTGACCGCTATTTGGTTTAGGGGTAAGAATATCTATGAATACGATATCATGTTTGATATCGATTATTTCCCCAACCAGGGATTTGATTTGGACACCGTTGCTCTCCATGAATTTGGCCACGGAGCCGGCCTGGATGATTTGTATAACAGCGTTTGTCAAGCCGAAGTGATGTATGGCTATCTTGGAGCAGGGGAAGAAAAAACATCTTTAGGGTCTGGTGACACAATCGGCATTAAGACGCTTTATCAATAATTTTGAGATTAAAATTGTAGTTGACAAGTAATTACTTGACAAACTACTATAAGCAGGGTTATAATGCTCTAGCCTGCCGTAGAGTTTCAAATGAAAAAAATTAAAAAAATATTCGCGTGGGTTTCGATTCTTTCTTTAGTCCTCCAGATTTCTGGAGGGATTTTTATTTATCAGCCGGCTTTTGCTGAAGAAGTTAACCCTGAGCTCGTCGAAGGGCCAACTCCAGAAGCAACCGTAACTGAAGGACCAGCTGAATCGACTCCGGAAATAACTCCTTCTGCTGAACCGACTTTAGAACCAACCCCAACCATCGAACCAACACTAAGCGCTGAACCAACGCCATCAATAGAACCGGAAGTAACGACTGCGCCGACTCCAACTGAGGAAGTTACCCCAGAGCCAATTATTGAAGACAATCAACCAGCGTCAGAAAATTCCGCCCCACCCAGCGAAACCAGTCCGCCAATGGATATTTCGCCAATCCCAACAGTAACTCCCGAACAACCAGAGCAAGGACGATTAGCCGCCGTTATTTTAGAAAACGTGGCGGCCAACTCTCTTGAACTCGATTTAGCCACTGAAGATATTGAACAAAGTGCCAGTTTAGTCACCGATAAAGCCGATTACGCTCCAACCGATACGGTTTTTATTTCCGGCAGCGGCTTTAATGCCAATGAAACCTATACCTTATTAATTAGTTCCACCGATGAACCGCCAGTCAACTTCGAAACCCAAATCACCGCCGACGAAACCGGCGCCTTTGTTTACGCCTACCAGCTTGACGGCACTTATCGACCGAATTATAAAGTAGAAATTAAAGACGGGGATAGGATTGTTGCGGTAACGACATTTACGGATAGTCAAGAAGATTATAGACATTGGCAAGATGAAGGATCAACTGGTTGGATAAACGGAGCTTTAAATGCTTCTAAATCTAATTATTTTGAAGGAGAAACTGTACCGCATTATTGGAAGTCTCAGGGTTTAACAGTCGGGAATACATACGCTTTTAACATCCATTATGATTACTATTGGGCAAGTCAGAATTATTGTGGTCTTGATTATCTATCACAATATGACTCAAGCAGAAGCCCAAGTATTGTTGATTCTTCTCCAACAGCAGATAATACATTTCCTGAAGGACATGGAAGTTTCTACACAGCGGGGGCAAACATAACTTCCGTTATGAGTCCGACAGATTCAGGCGACGGGAAACAACGTTATGTCCAAGTTGTTTTTACTGCTACATTAACAAAAGCAGAATTTTACTGGGGTTTTCATTTAGCACTGCCCAATGCTATAGGAAGTTGTCTAGGTTCCAATGCGTGGTCTGGAGCTTCCCTACAAACTGATGTTAGTAGTTCCCCTTCTTACCCCGGTGCGACTATGCTCGGTGGTGGGGGTTCCCTTCAAATACAACCTGGCTCTATCATTAAAGGCCTAGTTTCCGGATATAAATGGAATGATTTAGATAATGACGGAATATTTGACAGCGAGCCAAAGTTGAGCGGATGGACTATAAGACTCTGCAGCGATGCTAACTGTAATACCGTTATGCAGTCAACGACTACAGATGGAAGCGGAAATTATTCATTTAGCGTCACTCCGGGAACGTATTACGTCGGTGAAGTGCAACAGGCAGGATGGAGTAAGACTCATCCTACCGGAAGCACATATGGTCCGTTAACTGTAAATGCTACGACACCTACCTTTACCAATCAGAATTTTGGTAATTATCAACCCATTTGTGGAAACAACCGGATAGATGCTGGTGAGCAATGTGATGATGGTAATACAAATAATGGAGATGGCTGTAGTGCATCATGCCAGATAGAGCAAGGAACGATTATTGTCAGAAAAGACATGGTGGGTGGAACTGATACTTTCGACTTTACGGGAAGTCCGAATGGTTCTATTTCCACAGATTTAGGAACGATCCAAGCTTCAGTTATTCCTGGTCAGTATACTTCTACCGAAGGTGCCAAAACAGGTTGGAATTTAAACAGTATAACCTGTGATGATACTAACAGCACTGGCGATGTTGGCGCGCGGGCCGCTACCTTCAATGTCGCAGTTGGTGAAACTGTGACCTGTACTTTTACGAACACTAAAAATGTTACCCTTACTTTGGTAAAAACTGTAACTAATGACAATGGCGGAAATGCAGTTGCGAATGATTTTCAGGCCAAAATTGATGGCAATAATGTCCCTTGGAGTATAGCCCAGATTGTTTCAGCCTCTTCACACACCGCCAGTGAAACGACCTTAGCCGGTTATTCTGCTTCCTCGTGGGGTGGTGACTGCACGGCAGGCGGGATAGTTTCCCTTAGCCCAGGAGAAAATAAAACCTGCACTATTACCAACAATGACAATCCTCCTTCTTTGACTCTTAATAAGATTTTAGTCAAAGACAATGGTGGGACTGCTTCCGAGTCTGATTGGACGCTTACTGCTGATGGTGGTTCAGCCGGAACATTGTCTGGTCCTGGTGCTACTGGATCAACTGATGTAATTAGCGGTGCTACCTTTAAGGCTGGTACTTATAATTTATCTGAATCTACCGGTCCAGCCGGTTACACCGCTTCTTCTTGGAGTTGTGTTAAAAACAGTGTTGCTCCGGTAACTGGCAACAGCATTACTTTGGCACTAGGTGACACGGCTACTTGTACTATCACTAATAATGATGTTGCTCCGACCATCACTCTGATTAAGTCTGTTGACAATGGCAATGGTGGTAACGCCGGTGTCAATGACTTTGGTCTCACCATTGGTGCTACCTCAGTTACCTCTGGTCAAACTTTAACAGTTGATGCCAATACGCCTTATGCTTTGGATGAAGCTGGTCTAGCTGGTTATAATTTCGTTTCCATTGGTCAAGGAGCCAATGATTCAGCTAAATGTCCTTCAGTTCTCGAGGGAACAGTCACCTTAAATGAAGGCGAAGACGTTACTTGTACTATTACCAATGATGATATTGCCCCTCAACTAACCATTGTTAAGGATCCAACTAACGACAATGGCGGTAACGCCCTTCCCGATAACTTTCTCCTGACGGTTGGTGGTAATGGCGTTCTTTCCGGAGTCAAGAATACCTATCAGGCCAATACGCCCTTAGCCTTGAATGAAACCCAGCTGGCCGGTTATACTTTTGTTTCTATCACCGGCGATGCGAAATGTCCTTCAGTTTTGGGTGGAACCATTACCCTAGATGAAGGTGATGATATTACTTGTACTGTCACTAATAATGATGTTGCTCCAAAACTTACCTTAATCAAAACCGTAGTTAATGACAATGGTGGAAACAAAGTCGTCGCGGACTTCCCATTGTTTATCAGCGGAACACCAGCAACATCAGGCGTTGCTTATGATCAAACCGCTAATGTACAACTTACGGCTACTGAAACCCCACAAACCGGTTATACACCATCAGTTTGGGGTGGAGATTGTGCTGCAAATGGAACAATTACACTTTTACCTGGCGACAACAAGACTTGTTATATTACTAATGATGATATTCAGCCGCAATTGACTGTTATTAAACACGTGATCAATGATAGTGGCGGTGGTAATTCTGTTGCTTCAGACTTTACGATGTCAGTTACTGGTGACAGTCCCAATCCAGCTTCATTCCCAGGTGACGAAAACGGAATAATCGTGGCTTTAAATGCTGGTGCCTATGATGTTACCGAAACTGGTCCTGGTGGTTATGCTTTTAATTACTCAGTTGACTGTTCAGGTAACATAGCCGTTGGCGATAATAAAACTTGTACAGTCACCAATGATGATCTTGCATCACCCTCGATTTCCATTGCCAAAACCAATGATCATTTGGGTGGGGCTTCGGCAGGGGATACAGTTAATTACACTTTGACCTTGACTAATGGCCCGGTGCCTCTTTTAGTTGATGTAGTTGATGTGATGCCCTCAGGGTTTGCTTATATCGCTAATAGCGCCAAAGTTAGTGGTGTTGCCTCTGAACCAACAATTTCTGGCAATGTTTTAACCTGGTATGATGTTCCTCTGCCTGCCGACGGCACTGTAGAAATTACCTACCAAGCGAAAATTGATGGCAGTCAGCCGGCGGGCACTTATTACAATTTAGCCACTTGTCATGGTTCAACATTGGGTAGAGTTAATGGTAATCATCTTGCAAATTTTGAGGTTGTTACAAATTTTGTGGAAAGAACAGCTGATTGTCGTGTGGTTGATTCAAGCGTTCCGATTGGTGTTGGTGTTTCGACTTCAACCGCCATTGGCGGGACGGTTTTGGGGATAACCACCACGAAGGTTTTAGGCGCCGCCACCGGTTCGGAAACATACTGGCTTATTCTTGCCTTCCTCATGATTCTAGGGGGAGTTTCAATAATGTTTATGACTAAGAAAAGAAGGGCATGGCTTTTAAAGAAGATGGCAGGGATTAGCAAGAAACTTTCCGCTTTTTCGTTTTTCGTGTTTCTTGTTTCTTGTTTCTTTATCTTCGCTGGGGATACTCAAGCGGTTGTTGTGGTTAAGGTTAACGATTTACCAGCCTATGAGCGAACTGATAATTTTAAGCTTTATTACACCGCCTTGGACACAGAAAATCCATCGGTTTCAGTAGTGGCTTATGTTAAAAAGGATAGTGGCTTTGATTGGAAAACTTTCGGCGGTACTAGAACTGATCCTTCCGGTTATTTTGAAGCCTTCGGTTATGATTTAGCTGGCGATGGGACTTATCACTTTTATGTCCAAGCCAATAGCGTCAATTCCAGCGAGACTTCAACTATCGTTGACCGCTCCGGTCCGGAAGCACCCAAAGATTATCGTAAGTCCCGCGAAAGCTCAACTTCTTACAAAATTCACTGGAAAAATCCTGGCAATGATGATTATGGTTGGACCAGAATTTTCGCCTCGACCGAGCAGAATTTCACCGCCGATGATGCCACTAAAAAAGCTGATGTTGGCGGAGGCAAAGATGTCGAGTTCGATTATGTTGTCACTGGCTTAGAACCCAATCAGGATTATTATTTTGCTCTTCAGGGCTTTGATAAAGCGGGTAATCAATCTGGTTTAACCGGTGATGGAGGAACAGTTACCTATGAAGTTACTCCAGCTCCAACCCAAGCAGTAGCAGGAGTGGGCGAAGTGGTAACTTTACCTAAGGAAGAAGCTGGGGAAGGCGAAATTCTTGGTGGAGCGACCGAAGCCCCGACTCCAACTGAAGCACCAATTTCCGAAGGTGTTGTTGCCGGAATAACCAGTCAGGTTGGGGGAATGAATAAAGGTTGGCTAGCCACCGGAGCAGGAATTCTTATTATTCTTGCCGGTTTAGGCTATTTCTTCTACCGTCAGCGTTCTTCTTAAGCTTGACAAACTATCCTCTAGTTTGTTATAAAAGGATTGATGAAAATCTGGCGTTTGTTTTCTCTTCTTTTTTTATTCTCGATTTTATTCCTCACTGCTCATCAAGTTTTTTCCCAGGATCCTTTGGAGCGAAAAATTGTTGTTTTCAAGCCGGAAATTTCCCAAACTGAAAGATTAAATTTACTCTCGAACTATCAGGCGGTTTTTGGCAAAGATTTAAGATTAATCAATGGCGCGGCCGTTAGAATTCCCAAAATTTGGGCGGAAAAATTAGTTCGCGACCCAAGAGTCTTAAGAATTGACCCTGATGTTGAAGTCTATGCCCTGCCGGAAAATCGGGTCGAGATGAAAGGAATTTGTGACTGGTTTCCCAATTGGCCAGGATGCAGTCCCAGTCCCACGCCAACGCCGACGCCAACCCCAAGTCCTATACCCACACCTACGCCAACACCGATACCAATTTCTAATCCTTCGCCAACTCCCACTCCGACTCCGGAAGTCAGTGGCTCAACTCAAACCATTCCCTGGGGAATCACCAGAATTAACGCTGACGATGCCTGGAGTCTTTCTCTTGGCTCAGGAGTGAAGGTAGGCGTCATTGATACGGGGATTGACACTGACCACCCGGACCTCAAAGAGAATTTGGTTGGCTGTCTTAATTTTATTTCTTCTCGAAGGACCTGCGAAGATGATAATGGTCATGGCACCCATGTTTCGGGGATTATTGCCGCCAGGAATAATAATCTGGGTGTAGTGGGCGTCGCCCCTGAGGCAAAAATTTATTCTTTGAAAGTCTTGGACCGCCGGGGAGGCGGCTATCTTTCCGATGTGATTGAAGGACTAGATTGGGCAGTTGCCAATCATCTGCAGGTGGTCAATATGAGTTTGGGGACAAGTTCGGACGTGGCTTCTCTTCACGAGGCAGTGAAAAGAGTTAATGCCGCCGGCATTATTCAAGTAGCCGCGGCCGGCAATTCCGGCCCTGGAGCTAATACGGTTAATTATCCGGCTAAATATCCTGAAGTCATCGCCGTGGCCGCTCTTGATTCGGCTGATAATGTTCCCTCCTGGTCTTCTCGGGGACCAGAGGTGGATTTAGCCGCTCCAGGAGTGAACATTAATTCTACTTACCTTAGCGACAAATACAAGATTTTATCCGGCACTTCGATGAGTGCTCCCCATGTGACAGGAACAGTGGCTCTAAGACTTTTTTTGAAACCAGGAGAATCCCCATTCCAAATAGAAACGGTTCTTGAGGCTAATACTGATCCTTTACCCCTTGACCAAACCTTGGTTGGTTCAGGATTGGTTAATGCCTTAAAAGTCATCTCTGCTCCCTAAAATGAGAAAAACACTTCTTGGTTTATTTTTCCTGCCCTTGATAGTCTTCAATACCTCCCAAGTCGAGACGACGGTGAAGACAGAAGTCTCGGGCGAAAACGCTTCGGTTCATACCGAAATCACCAATATTGTTAATGGTGAAGAAACTCATGTTGAGAGTGACCAGCCAGGCGAGATTAAAGTCGAAGTCAAGGATGGTGAAGTCAAAGTTGAATCCAGTTCAGAAGTCCAGCCAACCATTATCATTGCCGAGCCTTCTCCAACAGAGGTTGAAGAGAAAAAAGAAGAAGTTTCAAACAGAGTCGAAGAGATGAAGGAAAGATTTATTTCTTTCTTTGAGGATTTAATCTCTCGCCTCAGGAAAGCATTCTTTTTTCACACTTGACAGACTTCCTTAAAAAGTGTAATCATATAATCTGCTTAATAATTTCTGCCTATCTGCCTAGATGGGCTTAATGAAGAATAAATCCCAAATGAAAGTCAGTAGTCAATTAATTGATGAATTAATACAAGCCCTGAAAGAGCTCGGCGGCTGGGGGAGTGTTGAGGTTTATGTTCAAAATGGGAAGGTAACGCAAATCACCAAAAGAGCTATAAAAAAGACCAATCACAGCCTCTAATTTGTGAAAATTGGGTCTTGACCCTCCTAATCTTACTTCTCACCTTAGTAGATTTCTACTGCGGTCGAAGAGCGATTTATGGCGGGTCTGCGGGGCAATCGGTTTACACGATTGCCCCTTGACAAACTAAATAAAAATACTATACGATAGTTTAGTACCAACTCTATTGAGACTTATAATATTTTTATTATAGGTTGTCTGGCCACAATATGAGGTCTTTTGCCCGAGATAATCAGTTTTTGAAAACGATTTAAAATCCGCATTTGCGGATTTTTTTATGCGAATTTTTTAAAGAAAGGAGGTGAAAAACAAATGAAAAGAATTCTTTTAAGTCTTATTACTATTGGTATTGTCTCTGCCGGCGTCTTCGGCGCGACTAAAGCTTTCTTTACCGATACGGAAAAAAGTGTTGGAAACACTTTCAGTGCCGGAACCATCGATATTGGTGTTGGTGATGAAAATGTCTGGACCAAGAACTTTCAGATGGGGGAAATGAAACCGAGCCAGACCGATTATATTGATTTCGTCGTGAGAAACTTGGGGACTAACCCGGTCAATGTCTTTAAAAAACTAGATAAACTAGTCACCGATGACGGGGTAATGTCCGAGTCAGAGTGCACCGAAAATGGTGGAATTTGGGATGACACTGCCGATGCTTGCGATATAACTAATTACATAAAGAGAGACAATATCGATTCAGTTATTCTCTACGACCTGAAGGCCGAACTCTTTGACAAGGAAAACCAGATGATTTGGTGGCAAGCCCTTTATGACGGGAAGGACGAAACCGTTGCAGAAATCAAAGATAAGAATATGTTTTTGGGAATGATTCCTGCTGGTTGGTACATGGAGGTAAGGCAAAGTTACCACATGAAGCCGGACACGGAAAACTGGGCCCAAGGCGATAAGATGACTTTTGACATAGTGCTGACTGGTGAGCAATTAAAGGGTGAATTAGCCTTTGAAAACAAAGAGAAACCGGATGCTAGTAGCCCAGAAGTCCTTATCTTGTTCAATGACGGCATTGATGGAAAGCTTACCTACAAAGTTAAAGATTCTAAATTCAACTTCTCCTTTGTGGGTAACGGTTTAGTATCGGGAACACAATATAGCTTAATCCGCTATTCTGACCCGTGGCCAGGCAGTAATCCAATTGCCGGAGAATATGTTGGTGAATTAGGTAATGCAATTGCCGATGGTACTAGTAAGATCACTATCTCTGGTGATACGGAGTTAAATGCTAGCATGCTTAACGCAAAGCTTTGGTTGGTTAAGTCATCCGACTATAGTGCTGTAACCAAGAGCATGATTGGTTGGAATCCTGCCAGCTACCTGTTTGAGACTGGTTTGATGGATTATTACGACGCTGATCTTTAAGCTCGTAATAATTGGTTTTTAAGAGGTATTGGGGTGTTGGTAATTTACCAACACTCCGGTGCCTGAGTCTGTAATTAAATATTAAGTATAAAGTAGGATGAAAATTATTTTTCGCTTATTAATTGTCGCCTTCATAGGCGTCCTGGGAACTTTGGTTGTTTTAACCTATCTAGCCGGGCCGTCTAATTTTCGTCTTTTAGTTGTTCAGTCTGGTTCCATGGAGCCAGGAATAAAAATCGGTTCAATAATTCTGGTTTCTCCCTTAGATCTTTTTCCTGCGG
>Ga0315285_10009359_pt1 | contig 10015 bp, 6 predicted proteins | sample YL17G09_36_MG_FD_203698 | JGI IMG/M metagenome (GOLD analysis project Ga0315285, IMG submission 203698) | Sediment microbial communities from Yellowstone Lake, YNP, Wyoming, USA - YL17G09_36 | ecosystem: Environmental > Aquatic > Freshwater > Lake > Sediment | place: USA: Wyoming | collected... | reverse complement strand
ACTGGCTATAGCTTTTGCTGCATTCGTCTGGATTCGCGACCGCTTCTACCTAGGCGATCATCCTGCAGCTGCTGCGGCGTCACAAGATCCGTCGGCAGAGGCTTTTGGTCTAAGCGACCTGTCGCTGCTGGTGCCGCTACAGGCATCAGCGCAGTCGCGACCGAGCGAATCGCCATTCGGTCACAGCGGTACGGGCTTTTGTCATGCGCCGACTCTGGACCTGGGTGGCAGCGATCCGCTGATGCGTCGAGAACAGTGGCAAGCCTGGGCCAAGGATGTGCTCCTTGCGGTGCTGCCCTTGCCAGACAATGACTCGCTGTGGAGCGGGAAAAAGCCTGCACTGAGAGACCTGTACCAGGAGATGCAGGCGTTGCCCGACGTCGACACCACGGGCGACTGTCCGGATCCCGTCGCTGCTGATCAGCTTGTCCAGGATGTCGCGGCGCTGCGTGCAGCGGGTACGAACGTCGCGACGCACCAGTCGTTGCCAAGAGGGGTTTGCAACTACCGGGCGTGGCGCGTGGTTAGCGCTCGCTTTGATCCTTGTCCGTTTCAGGCGAAGATGCTTTTGGATGATCCGTTGGCTTTGACGCCGACTGGGGCGCGCGAGTTTCCTGCTGCCGTCTGCGGCGACGGCGAGTTGCGCCTGGTCGTGCAACCATTTGCAGTGGCTGGGAACCGTGGTTATCACGCCATGGACATGGCGCTGCACCTGTTTTTTCACGTCCCAGACCTGGCGGCCGCTGTGGCCAGCCTACGCGACTTTAAACAAGTGACGCGGCAGGCTTTGGCTGCTGCCGGCAAGCTGCCACCTCCCGCAGACCTCCTGCAGCCACATCCAGGCCTGACCGAGGAAATGGACTGCGGCGGCTATCCGCTGGGTGATGGCGGAGAAGCCGCCTTGGGTCCGGTGGGTAAAGCCTGGCGTCAATTGCTGACCACTTATGGCAAATCCAGTCGCCTATTTAAGGTCGCCTGGGCGCTCAGCGACAATAGCGGCGGCAATTGGAGTTTTGGTTTGCGCGTGCTGCAACCAACCGCAGGCGAAAGAGTCCTGCGAAGATTGGAGCCGTTTAAAGTGGAAAGTTTTAGTGCCGCAGCCCTCCAAGATGGACTGCCGTTTTCGCCGCTCGACCCGCGCCTGAACACGCTGAACTACTTTTACCCCGGCGAACGCAGCCTAGAGGAGCTGAGCAGTCCAGCTGGACGGGCCGCGCTGGGGGAATTGATCAACCTCGCCAACCCAGAGAAGACCAGTTTTAATCTTGGCGGCAAGCTTGGCGGATCCTGCGCTAGCTGCCATGCACGCGATTTTGTCGAACGTAGCGTGCGCGAAGCAAATGGCCTGGACGTGTCGGCATTGACGCAACTGGCCCAGGTATCCCATGCCTCGGTGCCGATATGGGAACCTTTTCGTGCCGCGATCGAGCAGCGCAACGTTAATAACCTGCGCCAATTTGGTTACGGTCCAGGGCTTACCTTCGGTGTTAGTCGGCGCTCCCTGCATGAGGCGACCAGCCTAGCGCGGCTGTTCAACGATTATGCTGCGGGTCGGTGGCAAGCAAAAACCGTGGACAGTGCTGCGGTGGCGCCGGCCGAAGTACAAGCATGGTCAAGTCCGGCGTCCTTTTCGGCCGACAGTATCGACTCACTGCTGGCGACGCGCTGTGGCTATTGTCACGGCTTTAAGCGCGGGCCAGACCTACAGCTCGAAGCCACCGCCAAACGATTCGCCTGCCGCATCGATGCCCTTGTCCATAGCGCGCCGCTGGATCCGCAGCACATGCCGCCGGGGTTGATGTTGCCGCCAGCAGAACTTAGGCAAATCGAGTTCTGGGCGCAGCAGCAGTCCTGCGCCTCGTTACCTGCAGGTGAGCGCAACCTAGACAGCGATTGACCTGCCACAGGAGGATTGCGGCGATGCCGATAAAGCGACCAGCAGCTGTTTACCTTGCCGCGCTACTGACCCTTGCTTCAGGCCATGCCCTAGCTGACGCGCCGCCACTCGCCGTGAGTTGGATCCACGGTCGAGCCGATTGCTCGCGTGGGCAGGAAAGCGCCTATCAAGCGTTTAAACTAAACGAAGATACTTATATCTTGCGGCAAGATAAGTGCCTTGAGTACGAGGCTCCGTTCCTCTATTTACTGCTCGGAAGGCAGCGAGCCTTGCTGCTCGACACCGGTTCTATCGAGATCCCCACCGATACCGCAGAAGCCGAAGCGCAGCTCAGCCCCCTGCGCCAGGCCGTAGACCGGATCATAGGCGACTATGCTGCCGCTCACCACATCATGGATCTGCCTCTGCTCGTCGCGCATAGTCACGGACACGGCGATCATGTGGCCGGCGATCCTTTGTTCCACAAGCGCGCAAGGACCCACGTGGTCGGCCCAGGCGTGCGCAGCGTGTTGGCTTTCTGGGGCTTTAGCAGCATGACGGGCCCCGGGGTCGTCTTTGATCTCGGTGATCGCCTGCTCGACGTCCTGCCTATCCCTGGGCATTACGTCGATCATATCGCTGTTTATGATCGCAACCATGCACTGCTGATCTCTGGCGACAGCCTATACCCAGGTCGTCTGTACATCGACGACTGGGGCGCCTACCGTACCAGTGTCGACCGCTTGCAGGCGTTTATCGCCGTTAGGCCCTTAGACTACATCTTAGGTGGGCATATCGAGATGTCGCGGCAAGCAGGTGTTGATTATCCGGTCGGCTCGACCTATCAGCCGAACGAGCATGTTTTAGAATTGCGCGCTTCCCACCTTGATGAGTTGAATCGAGCACTTAAAGCCATTGGTCCGCGTCCTAAACGGCAGACACATGCTGATTTCATCATCGACCCATAGGTGATGCGCCGCACAGAGTCGTGCAAGGTGGCCTTTCCCAAACATGTTGTCCCAAACATGTTGTCGGCAAAGCAACATAGCTGCCGCCTTCATGCTAACTATCCGTATATAGGACTAAATATAAAATTATTCGCAAGCCCTAAAGATTTGCCTCGACTCAGCCGATAAGGGTTTTAGAGGTAAACAACGATGCAAAAAAATACAACATCGATCGGAATCATCGCCCTAGGACTCGTCGCCCATATCGCCTGCTCGTCGGATAAAAAGGCGCAAACGGGTAACGTGAACGTCAAGTCGTCCCACCTAGAGGCCGCCAACGCCAACGGTAATGGAAGCAGCAACGCGGTCACTGCTCCGGCTTCGGCTCCGGCTCCGGCTCCGGCGCCAGACACGGTGGCAGCTTCTGCCCCGGCGTCAGCTCCGTCTGCGGACATTGCTAAAGCCTTGGCGACGATCCTTGGCAGCAGCTCGGGGACTGGAGGCCTTGGTGGTTTAGCGACCACGCTTGGTGCAAGCGGCTTTTCGACGGCCCAGATCGGCAAGTTCTTGGGCACGCCAATCGGTTCAGCAATCTTCACTCAGATCCTGTCCAACCCAGCTCTATCTGCCGAAACGGGGATTCCCAAGGATGTGCTCGCGACCATTGCTAAACAATCGCAATTGGTCTCAGATGTCCTGCAAAATCCAAAGATCGCAGCCGTGCTTGATAAGGGCCTCGCGAAGCTGATGGCGGAAGATCCATCACTGGTGTCGAAGATTTTAAGCGTTGTCGCTGGTGGAGCTGGTGGAGCCATTAGCCTGCCTGGGATTGCGACTTTGCCTAGCACGGCAAACGGTAGCGGCAGCTGAGCTGGTAACGCTTCGGGTTCGTGAAAACCGTCAAGGTCTCGATCAAGTAATTTGAGACTAGCTGACGAGGCCGCTGCTATAGGCGGCCTTTGATGTTTGTGCCGTGTCAGGGCGAACATTGGCCCAGGCGGAGTCCTCGGCGAGTCCACCAGCCTGCAGTAACCTGGCGAATAAACCCTCGGCGCGGCGCAGCTCTTGGAAGGTCCCGGCTTGGATGATCCGGCCATCAGACAGTACCAGGATACGGTCGGCCCCGAGTATCGTCGACAGGCGATGCGCGATGACAAAGGTGGTTTTACCGGCGCTGAGGCGCTCCATCGTCGCTTGAACCCTACGCTCGGTCTCATTATCCAAGGCGCTGGTCGCTTCATCAAGCAATAGAATCGGGGCATCTTTGAGAATCGCTCGCGCGATCGCCAGGCGCTGGCGCTCGCCGCCGGATAGTGCGAGGCCTCGCTCGCCGACGATAAAGTCATAGCCGCCGGGGCGGGCGCAAATGAAATCATGAGCGTCGGCGCGGCGAGCTGCCTCTTCGACTTCTAGCCGCGTCGCTTGCGGTTTACCGACGAGGATATTGTCGTAGATCGACCGGTTGAAGAGTCCAGGCTCTTGAAACACGGTGGCGATGCTGCCGCAAAGCGTATTGACGTCGAGCGTGCTGATGTTTTGACCGTCGATCAGGATACGGCCATGGTCGGGTGAGTAGAGTCGCTGCAGCAGCGTCAGGCAGGTACTTTTGCCGGATCCAGTCGGTCCAACTAGGGCGATGGTCTGACCAGGGTTAACCGTAAAGCTGAGGTTTTTGACCCCCTGCGCTTTGGCGCCGCGTCGGCCGTAGGCAAACGAGACGTTGTCAAACTCGACCCGCCCCTGCAGCGCTGGTTCGAGAAAGTGATCCTGTTGCAGGTCTTCAACATCGACATGATCGATGAGATCAAAGAGGTTCTTGACGATTGGCATCTGGCCAACGATGCGATTGATGAATGAGGACAGCTGGTCCAAGCGACTGATGAGAAGGGTGGAGAAGCCGACAAAGGTCACAACCTGTCCCCCTGTCGCCTGTCCGCCGTGCACCAGGGTCGAGCCGATGGCCACGATCGTCACCATGGCAATCATCGATGCCAGGCGGGTGATGACGTTTAAGGTACCCCACCAATTTAACACCGGGTATTGCGCCCGAAGGACGTTGTGGATCATGCCGCGAAACAGCTCAACTTCATCCTTAACCCGAGTGAAGCTGCGCACCACCGTGACGTTGCCCATGACGTCGACGAGGCGCGAGGTCAGGTCTTGATGCTGGAGCTCGACTAAGGCCTGACGCACATGCGTCTTGCGAATGATCGCCCAATTGCATGAACAATACACCACAGCAAGGGCAAAAAGGGCCGTCGCCATACGCGGATCGAGCGAAAAGGCCATCGGTACCATCGCCACGACGCTACCGACTGCGATCAGATTCTCACGTAAGAACGACAGGGAGATGTGGAACACCTGGTCGGTTCCGGATTGAATCGTGCGCACGGCGCGGCCCGAACCGTTAAGCGAGTGGAAGCGGTAGGGTAGCGAGATCGTTCGGGCAAAGGCCAACTCCATGGCGCGAAGGCGCTGCCGGTGCGCGAAGCGGTCCGTGGCGATGGACAAAAAGATGCTCAGCACTGCGTTGAAGCTGCCAAGCAAAACCCAGAGCCCGACAAAATGGCTAAACTGGCCCTCTTTTGCTAGGGCGTCGATCACGTCGCCAAAGAGCATGGGCTCGAGGATTTGCGCAATCGCCACGCCGAAGGCCGCCACTCCGAAGAACAGCATCAGACGGCGTTCAGAGTGCCCAAGGCGAAGGACACGAAGAAATATGTTTAAGAAGTCCATCGGGCGAGTCTAATGCAAGTCGGTGCTGAATCCAACCATAGAGTCGCCGCCCATTCACAGGTAATTTGCCGCCGATTTGGCAGATATCCCAACAGTTGCCCATGGCCTGGGTCATGCGTGCAGATCGCCATGATGGCAGTTAACTATCGAACAAATGACGCAAATTTAAACCTTTTCTGGTTTGTTACAAGTCGCGCCAGGCTGCGGTAGGGGCTCATTCGTACATGCCGTAGGCAAAATGCTCATATGTTTACTCCGAATCGACTTATCATAAAGACTTCCCTCATTAAAGACGCGGAGGCTTCATGCACCACCCCTCAAGGCACATCCTCAAGTACGGGGTGGACGCCGTCGCCTCATTGGGAGGTGCCATGTGGGTGCGCCGCTGTGCCCTGACCCGCAGCCTCACATTGGCAAGCGCAACGCTCGCCATCTTCGGCTCCGCGGTTGCCGAGGCCGGGGTTCTTGTCACGCAAACGATTGAGGCGACCGCATCGGGCAACGTTCAGGATGTAAAATCAAGCAGCTACCGATCGGTGCATACGTGGCGTATTGACCCGCCGCGTTTTAATCTAACCGTCCGTAGCGGTAAGGATGAGACTAACTACATCTATAATAGTCGTACTCTCTATGTTTGCGGCCAGCTTGACGAGGCTCAGCTCAAGCTACTTGCAAAGGCGACAGCAGGCCAAACCAGCTCTTTTGATCGCTACCGCAAGGGAGTCTGTCAGGTCGTGCCGAGTAACTTTCTGGTCCGCTTTTTTCTTTCGCCGATGCTCGCTGTCGAATCCGTCGATGCGGCCGATGGTTTAAACCTCACCCTGAGCCTGAGGGACTACGCCCTTAAAGCAGGCAAGACGACGACCAGCGGCGGTCGCTCTTGTTCCGGCTACTCCAGGCGTTTTGTCATGGATAAGGCCAGCTCGGCACCTAGTGGCAAGTCTCGTACCAGCACCCTCGATGAAACCTCCTGTACGAGCGAAGATATCACCTGGCGACCCGGCCTTTGGCCGGAAGTGGCCAAGGTGGTGATGCGTCAACCAGGTGGCAGGAATCTGTTGAAGCAGCTAAAGCAGGATGATGCCGGAATTCTCGGCTTGCAGTTGCAAGGAAGCGTTCGCCATGAGCGAGTGTCGGGCAATGGCAAAAAAAGTACCGCAACGCTTAAGCTGACGACGACAAAAGTTAGCGAGGAGGAATTCGCCAAGTCCTTATTTCTTCCGCCGGTCGGCTATCAGATGTTTAGTCCTGAAACCCTGGACCTCGCTGCCATTGCGGGCAGTGGTGACAAAGCGTCGGCCACGGCCGAGGCATCGGGAAAAAAGGGTGACGAGCTGATCGACATGGTCCGCTCTGCGTTCTTCTGCGCCTTAGCCGGTCCTCTCGGCTGCATAGGTGAGTGAGATTGGTGTTTTTCATCAGTATTTAATGCTTGGCTAAATAGGGAGTCTGATATGTACAGGTGGAAAAAGCGCACGCACATCGTCGCATCGGAGCGTGGCTTTGGGGGGCTCTCCATCGCTTTATTGGTTGTCATCACTACGGCCTCGGTGGGCTGTAGAACAAGCGATTCGGGTAGTTTTGTCATGGACACAGGAACCCCCTTAACTACCGAAACGTCGGTGACGTCGACGCGGCCTCTGGACAATGGCCAGTCCTTTCGTATGGGATACGGTTACGATGATATCGCTGGGACACGGCATACGAGCTGTTTAGATCCGACCACATACAGTCTTGTCGGTCGCAATGTGCGGACCACCGATATGCACTTCGCCCTGATCAACAGCAAGGAAGATCTCGCTAACGAACTGAATATTCAGGTCAATGCCGAGGCGTCGGCAAGTTATGGAACGGTCACCGGGTCGACCACGGCAAAGGTCAATATCCTCAAAAAGTCGTCATTTAGCGATCACTCGGTGATGGGACTGGTGACGTTTCTGCATCGTGCGCAGATGCTCGAAGTCGAGAGCGACGGCGACATTTTGAATGCGAAGATGGCTGATTTATTGGCGAAGGATCCAAAGGCCTTTCGGCTTCGCTGCGGTGACGAATACACCCGCTCGGCCACTACCGGAGCGGCATTATATATAGCGGTCAATGCTGAGGCAAAGTCCAGCAACATCAGCGATCATGTTGGTACGGACAACGAGATTAAAGCAGCATTTAGCAACCTCATCACAGCGTCCACGACGGCCACGGTATCCAAGGATACGCAAAAGACCTTGTCCAAGTACTCCATCACCATGAGTTGCAGCTCGGTAGGGACCACGTCGGATGCCTGCGCCCAACCCATTATTGCCGTGAATGCTGACGATCTAGGCTCGATCATCGACTTTCTCAACAAAGCAAAGTCTGCGGTGGCGGCAAGCATTGATTCCAATCCGAATTTGCTCGTCGCCGTCGATGAACAATTTAAGGAATATCCGAAGCCATCCGCTGCCGTCGATAAGAAGAAGTTCGACGTCTTCTTTGACTTCAATCCCCAGCTCACTGTCGTGCATGACCTGCTGCAGAGGGAAGTTGAAGTCAATAATGCCTGCGGCATCTTTCAATATCCATCATGCGCAAAAATAAGGTCGGCGTTGGCCGGACAAATCAAAAAATGCGCAGTCCAAGAAGACTGGCCAGACTGCGACGCATCTCAAGTCAGCCTTGACGCATTGCATAAAGAGCTAGGCTCAGCGGACCGCGGGATCGTCGTGCTAAATTCTTCGGCCAAGCACACTTCAGTAACTTTGGATTTCAATTCCTATGGTTTAGGCAATGTCCGCTACGAGCCAAATAAGATCTATAATCTTACGGATCTGAACTTCAATGATGCGGCCACTGATTACCACGCCACGATCGTCCCCGGCTGGCAACTGCGGTTGTTTCAGCATGTGAATGGGGGAGGCGCCTGCGTCGTCATCAAAAGCACGGATCGAGTGGACCGCTTGCGGTATTTTGTCGGGTATACGTCATCATTTCGCTTGGAGCCAGCACAAGACCGACCTGCACCGTGCGAGCAATAACGCTTTAGGGATAACAGAATATGCGGCTTCATTTGCTTATGCTCGTGGCGATTCTGGGCGCTTGCAACCACGTTGGGGGTGAGTCTGCAAAGACCGAGAGCGTGCAGGACATCCAAAAAATGACACTTAGACAGCCTCAGGGCGATTATCAAGTGCTCTGTCGTGATGGGACCACGGAATTTGATGCAGCGGAAAAGGTGCTGCGCAATGATGTCTGCAATGGCAATGGCACCATGCAGGAAGTCGTTTGTATCTCCGCCTCTGGTGGCTTCGTGCCGACGTCGACGAAAACCGGCATGAAGTTTGGCACACCCATGACCGAATCGGATTGCAATTTGGCGACAACTGCGGCTAGGTACGGGGCCGTCTGTGGTTACTCGGGGGGGTACGGCCCGTTTCGCATCGCCGATGGAGTGCAACTGGGGCAGGGGCCTTCGATCAGTAGCTGCACTGATGCGACTCGCGGAGCACGGCGTGGTGTTATCTGCACGGGGACTGGGGGACAGGTCTTCCTTACAGATATCACCTCTAGTCGTACCTATGGTGATCGCCTAACCACCTCCGACTGCTTGGACTCACTGAGTTCGGTCAAATACGAGACCCTGTGTTCGATGCAGAATAATCAGTTTTATATTACCAATATCCTGACCAGGCAGGCCTATGGGGAGGGCCGCAGCAAGCTTGATTGCTTCGATGCAAATAGCAACGCCTCGCCTCACTCCGTGTGCGTTGGGCGAAACAACCAGTGGGTCGTGGCCAGGGTGGGTGATGGCCGGGAGTTCGGCGATTCGATGCCACTAGCTGAATGTAAGCAAATGACGCAAGGGATCCGCGAGGATGCGTTATGCACGCGGCATAATTCGCTGTATTTCCCCACCTCACTGAACTCTGGGGCGACTCTAGGCAATGTCGGTGACAGCCTTGACCGTTGCCTCCATCTGATCCGGGCAGCGAACTTTCAAGTCGTCTGCTCTCAAGTCAGTGGTGGTGGCTACGCGCCGACGAGGATTGAAGATGGAGTCGCGATGGGGCAGCCGATGCCGGTAGAGTCGTGCACGGACGCAACCACAGCGATTCAACGGGCTATGGTTTGTACCTATAAGAACGGTCAATACTTTCCCACACGTATTGAAGATGGTACGGCCTTAGGCTCTGGCACGACTTTGAGCAATTGCCTAAGTGCCGTGGCGAATGGTGCGATTCGTAGTAATTGATCGCATAAAACATATCGATTTATTTAGTAAAAATTGAATTTTATACGATTCTCTAAAGTTTTGGTGCGAATGTGCCGATAAGGCCGGGCCTGGGTTTTTTAGGGCTTGGTGATCGCTGCTCGGCAGCTGCAACTTTACTAGAGGAACCTCCATGAAGTCTGTTCGGTCGCTGTGGCTGGTCGTGGTTACTTTCCTTAGTGTGTGGTCGCCGTTTTTGTGGTCGTGCAAAAG
>Ga0315285_10009358_pt1 | contig 10015 bp, 10 predicted proteins | sample YL17G09_36_MG_FD_203698 | JGI IMG/M metagenome (GOLD analysis project Ga0315285, IMG submission 203698) | Sediment microbial communities from Yellowstone Lake, YNP, Wyoming, USA - YL17G09_36 | ecosystem: Environmental > Aquatic > Freshwater > Lake > Sediment | place: USA: Wyoming | collected... | reverse complement strand
TATCGTTGCCCTGTCGCCCATAAGCAGCTCCACAAGGCTATAGATAGCAAAACCGAATACCGCCCCCAGGACAGAATATCCGCCCATGGAGGACCACCGCCCGCTGAGGGCTTTTAGCGCCTGCGGGATTCTATCAATTAAATTCTCCCCTTGTCCCGTCAGACTGGTGGTGATAGCTCGAAAAGTCGCTGCTGCAATCTCCGGAAACACCGCTGCAACAACGACGGTAAGACCAGCCAGTGTGATGCAGGCCGCGAGAGTGAGCCGTTCCTGCAAGACTACACGGGCGAGAATTCTCTGCTCTTGCGCCCCTCTGACCTGCATCAGGACCATCGCCGTAAAACCGGCAGGCACTGGCTCGGAATGTCTCCGCAATGCCTGCGACAATATTCGGCCAAATTTATCTTCGTTTAATCTATCTGCTGGCATCGGCAGCTTCCTCAAACGCTCCCTCCAACATCTGCTTCAGTCGCTCGCGTGCTCTGAATAAATAGGTCTTAACTGTGTTTTCTTTTGCTTGCATTATCTTGGCGATATCGGCAATACTCTTTTCTTCACGATAGTATAACACAACAGCCATCGCCCAGAGTCTTGGCAGCCGATCGACAGCTTGCCAGACGATTTCTTGCTGCTCTTCCGCCTGTAGTGCGGCTGCCGGTCCTTGTTCTTTATTACTGGGGATTTCTTCGTCCGGCTCGACCTCAAGCTGCCTCTGTCTTCTATTCTTTCGCAGGTAATTCACTGCCTGACGATATGCGATACTCCAAAGCCAGGTGCTCAGCTCGGCCCGTCCGCCGTATCGCCTCAACGCTTTGTAAGCCGCCAGAAACGTTTCGCTTGCTGCATCTTCAGCCTCGTCCTCTCTCAGGCCCAGCCTCCGGCAGCACAGGAACACAAGCTCTTTGTATTTGTCAATGAACTGGGCAAAAGCGTTATGGTCACCGCTGCGCAGAAGACTTAGCCAGTCAGCATTTTGCTGCCATAACTCTTTTGCCAAAGACTTCCCTTTCTATCTTTTAGTCGCAGGAAGGATTTAACAAGTTTCAAAGATTTTTTGACAGGCCCATCCCCAAGCCCTGCCCCTGCTTGCGCAGGGCCAAGCTTGAGGCTGCCACACATACCATATCACTGGCATCGGGTGGCATCCTCAATCCGCCATCCGTTTGGCGGATTGGGGATGGTATTTCCCCTTGCTAAAAACGTACTTTTTTTGAAACCTATTATACAGAACCAGCGACATACCCACAAAAGGCAAAAATCCCAGAAACAACAACGACATTGGCCGGATTAAGGTAGATAGGAAAATGGGCAAAAACTGCTATTTGAGACCAGCTTGGACGCATAACGGTTCTGTAAGAGCAGACCTACCTGTGCTAGTATTGCCAAAGACGAACAAAAAAACGCCTGTCACAGCGGTGCATCCAGGCCAACTGTGTTGCGTGGGCGAGGTATATCTTAAAACCCGCGACGGTCTGGTGCGGATCAGATAACCTGCGGCGTGGGCACAAAACTGCAATAAAGAATATGAACGAAGGACCAAAACCATGAAACAGTCAAAACTGACCCGACTTCTTACCGTTATTCTGGCAGTATCTGCCGGGCTGGTGCTTTTTGTGCTTGCCGGTGCTGCTGCTGAGCCTGAGCTAATACCAAGAGTGGTTCTATGAAGGCAAATAGGAGACACCCATGAGACATCAGAGCAAAGGAATGGGAGCAATAAGGATGGGGAAGGTGTGCGGAGCGATTGTAATCTGGGTGTCGGTGACATCCTGGCTGCAGGCGGAGACCATCACCCTGTGTTACGATGTGGCATGTCCGCAGATCGACTTTGCAGCGGGCGATGTGGCGCAGGCCCTGGCGGATCGTGGCGATTCCACCACCAGGATGCTGCTGTCCAACATCGACTCGGGTGCGGACGGCACACGGCTTGTGCTGGCCACTCTGAGCGACACGACTGTGATCGATGCGATGCGCATCCAAGGCGCCACCGCGTCTGCCGACCTGAGGCCCGAGGGCTTTAGCATTCGGACGACCTCGGCTGGGGGCCGGACCAAGCACTGGGTCATCGGCAAGGACACGGCCGGGGGGATGTACGGCGGCCTGGAGCTGGCAGAGGTCATCCGCTGCAGGGGCCTCGACGCTGTCCGGGCCGTGGACCAGAATCCCTACATGCCCCTGCGGGGTATCAAGTTCAATTGCCCCCTGGATGAGCGCACGCCCACGTACCACAACCACGATGGAGATGCCCAGCGCAAGAATGTCCTGGTGATGTGGGACATAGAGTTCTGGAAGGCGTACGTCGATGACCTGGCCCGGTTCCGCTACAACTACTTGTCCCTGTGGAACCTTCATCCCTTCCCCTCCATGGTCCGCGTGCCGGGCTATGAGAAGGTGGCTCTGGACGATGTCCAGAGCACGACCAAGACCTCGAGGATGACCATGGACCAGAAGATCGCGTTCTGGCGCCAAGTCATGCGCTATGGAAAGGACCGCAACGTGGATCTCTACGTGGTGACCTGGAACATCTTCGTCCACGGCACTGACGGCCAATATGGACTGACGGACAAGTACGACAACGCCACGACCACAGACTACTTCCGCAAGAGCGTCAAGCAGATGTTCCTGACCTACCCGGACCTGGCTGGCATCGGCCTGACCACGGGCGAGAATATGCCCAAAATGACCACTGCCCAAAAGGAGGCATGGGCCTTTGCAACCTACGGCCAAGGGGTCTTGGACGCGGCTGCTGTGCAGCCCGGGCGCAAGATCACCCTCATCCACCGCCAGCACCAGACCGGGGCCCAAGACATCGCCAAGACCTTCAAGCCGTTGGTTGACCACCCGGACATCGACTTCCTGTTCAGTTTCAAGTATGCCCAGGCGCACGCGCTCAGTTCCACGGTGCAGCCATTCTGCAACGCCTTTGTTAAAGACATCGGCAGTCTCAAAACAATCTGGACCTTGCGAAACGACGACAACTTCTACTTCCGCTGGGGTGCACCGGACTTTGTGCGGAAGTTCATCCAGAACATCCCCTACGACCCATCCATGGGGTACTACTACGGCTCAGATGGGTATGTCTGGGGTCGTGAGTTCCTGAGCACAGAGCCGCAGACACCTCGCCAGCTTGAGATGGACAAGCACTGGTATCACTGGATGCTCTGGGGCCGCCTTGGATATAACCCGAATCTGAGCAATGACCGGCTCGTTCAGATACTTGGCGCACGCTTCCCCCAGGTCCAGGCCCAGGACCTGTTCACTGCCTGGCAGGAGGCCTCGATGGTATATCCCATCACCACGGGCTTCCACTGGGGAGACATGGACTTCAAGTGGTATATTGAGGGCTGCTTCAGCAAACCCGGGCCTGCCGAGACCCCGAGCGGTTTCCACGACATCAACCGCTTCATTACCCTGGGTACCCACCCGGGCACGGACTACGTGGCGATCCCGGATTACGTCGATGCCATAGCCGCAGGCAAGCAGCCACCCGGTACAACGCCGATACAGGTTTCGCAGCAACTTCATGACCATGCAGACAAGGCGCTCCGGATACTCGATGGGCTTGCGAAGGTCGCGGACAAGGAGCTTCGCCTGACTCTTGGTGACATCCGGGCCATGGCCTACATGGGCAAGTACTACGGCCACAAGATCCGCGGCGCAACCGAGTTGGCTCTGTACCGCAAGAACCTGGGGCGGTCCCACCAGGAGGCGGCCATCCGGGACCTGACCCAGGCCGCCCAGTACTGGGACCGCTACACGGCTGCGGCCTTGGCCCAGTACACCAATCCTATCCTACTGAACCGCGTTGGGCTGTGTGACTGGCGTGCCCTGACCGCAGAGGTGCGGAAGGACGTGGAAATCGCGGCCGGATCTGCCACAGTACCGGCTCAATAATATTGAGACTGGAAAGAACTTGAGCATGATCCGGAGAATGGGGCTTGCACAGCTAAAAACACACAACGGGAGTGTGAAAGTGCGTTATTCTCAAGCGGCTCCACCTGCTTGCGATATATCCATCGTCACCTACAACGGTCAAATCGAATTTGCCGGTCCGGCAAATCTCTCGGCGGCAGTTGAAGCTTCGACCCACAACGGCTCCATAAGAACAGAGCTGCCCCTAACGGTCGTCGGAAACGTAAGCAAAAGGAGCATTTCCGGGACAATCGGCGCCGGTCAGGGCAAAGTGCACCTTGAGACCCACAACGGTTCAATAACTATAAGGTAGCCAATAACACAAACGCTGACTCGAAAGGGCGAAAAATGAAAACCTACTGTCTGAAAAGGTGGGCTCTAAGCTCTTGCGTCTGCTCGCTGATGGTGATTGGTAGCTGCGGCATTCAAATAGGCGGTTGGCCACAGGCCAAATACGAACGGACGGTTCAACAACAAGCTCCCCTCGCCGCGGGCTCAACGCTCGTCGCCGAAACCACAGCCGGCTCTATCACCGTGGCCGGCGCCGACGTGACCGACTGCAATGTAGTAGCCACGATTTCTGCCGGAGCACCAACCGAAGAAGAAGCCCAGCAAATAGCTGAGCAAGTCAAAGTAAAGCTGGAATCAGTCGGCCAAACCTTGACGGTTAGGGCGGAAAAACCTCATCTGAAAAACAACCGTTCGGTGAGCGTGAGCTTCAAAATAACCGTGCCAAAACAAACCAGCGCCGAGTGCACAAGCTCGTATGGCTCAATTGAACTAGCCAACCTCGACGGCAGCGCCAAGGGCAAAACCAGCAGCGGCTCGATCAACGTCACGAATATTCAAGGCTCTGCAGAATTAGGCACGTCCTACGGTTCGGTAACTTGCACGAATATCGCCGGCGAGAGCATTAAACTAAAAAGCAGCAGCGGCTCACTCACAGCAGAAAACATTAAAGGTCCAATCCTGCTGGAGACCTCTTATGGCTCCGTCACATGCAAGGACATCTCAGACGGGGATATCAAGCTCAAAAGCAGCAGCGGCAAAATAACACTATCAAAAGCATCGTTCGGCGATTGCGATGCGCACACATCATACGGTTCGGTCATCTGCGATGAGCTAAAAGGCGATTCAATTAGGCTACATTCTGACAGCGGCAGCATCAACGTCACAACGGCTTCCGCCGGTACCATCGGTGTGTCTACATCTTATGGACGCATCAATTGCCAAGAGATTACAACCAGTGACCTCACTGCCAAGTCCGGCAGCGGGAATATCGAAATCGCCTGTTCACAGTCAACTCCGCCTGAGATGACCGCTGAGGTTGCGACCTCATACGGAAGTATAGATTTTGCGGCGCCGCCCAATTTCTCCGGCCAGGTCGACCTGAAAACAAGCTACGGCTCGATAAAGACAGACCTGCCGATCACCGTAGCCGGCGAAATCACCAAAAAACAAATACAAGGAAAAATCGGCGAAGGAAAAGGAAAACTCAATCTGCGAACTAGCAGTGGCTCGATAAAAATAAAATAGAAAGGTTCTGGAACGTCGTAAAAATATTGGAAGGAGAAAAAAATGGATCCTCGGGAAGCCTTTGGAATAATGCTAATGTTACTTGCAGCATCCACTCCGATCCTCATTATCGGTATAGTCGCCGTTATCAAGAAGCGGTTCGAGCACAAACAAATTATGGCAGCCATTGAAAAAGGCATACCGCTGTCAGAAATAAGGCCTCCTAAAGCGAAGCTCGCAGGCCCACCGTGGATAAGGTTCATCTCTATGGGAGTGGGACTGCTGGCCTTTGCAGTTACTTTCATGGTTATCGGAGGCGGCTGGGAAGAAACTGTGTTAGCGGTGCTTTTTGCCGTGGGTCTTGCCTGGATCGTTCGCGGCTTACTGCACAGAAAATATCAACTGCAAAACAACTTATCCACGAGCAAAAACACTACGGCAGAAAACAAAAACCCACCAGGAATAGCTGATCAATGAACTCACGGTTGATGACGGTGCTTTGCGGGTCCATTCTGGCCGCGGCAGTGTATGCGGGCCAGAAATCAGGGGAAATTCGCATACCCCGAATTGAGGGCACGTGGTGGCAAGTGGCGGACAATCCGATGGACCACAAGTACGCCGCCGATAGGCAGGAGCCGGTCGACTTTGCCATCTGGCAGGCGGCAGACAGCACCTGGCAGCTCTGGTCTTGCATCCGCAACACAACCGCGGGCGGCGAAAACGGCAAGACCCGGTTCTTCTACCGCTGGCAAGGCAAGAAACTGACCGATGCTGACTGGCAACCTTTGGGTATCGCTATGGAGGCCGACCCTTCACTGGGCGAAACTCCAAGCGGACTTCAGGCCCCGCATGTGGTGAAAGTCGGCGACATCTATCATCTATTCTATGGCGACTGGGCCAACATCTGCCACGCTACAAGCAGGGATGGCAAGGATTTTACACGCGTTGTTCAAGCCAACGGCAAGACCGGTATGTTCACCGAGGGCCCCGGCAACAACACGCGGGATGTGATGTTGCTGGAGCATGACGGCCTCTGGTATGCCTATTACACCGCTTATCCCAACCGGCAAGGCATGGTTTACGTCCGCACGACAAACGATTTCAAAAACTGGAGCCAATCAAAGGTGGTCTCCTTCGGAGGTCAGGCTGGCACGGGCCCAGGCTCCTCGGAGTGTCCCCACGTAGTAAAGTTAGGGCCCGACAGCTTTTACCTATTCAAAACGCAAAGCTACGGTTCCTCAAAAAAGGGCAGCATCCGAGATAGGGACCTGCCTCAGACCAGCGTTTACCACTCGAACGATCCCACGATGTTCGGAATCAATCAAGACGACCGCTATTTCCTATGCACTTTGTCGGTCGCGGCGCCGGAGATCATTTTCTACAAAGGCCGGTACTACATCGCCGCACTTAACCAGGGCGCTCTGGACGGCATCCGCATCGCAAAGCTAAAGTGGGTCAAGTAAATCCTCCGTCCGTCCGGCGGATAAATTGGCAGTTGAAAATTGACCGTTGGGTAAGCTACAATTGCAGCGTGACTGAAAGGATAAGAACAAGAACCGTCGACATCGGGCCGGTGAGAATCGGCTCCGGTGCCCCTATTGTCATCCAGTCGATGACGAAGGTGCCCACTCTCGACGTTGCCCGATGCGTTAGACAGATCAATCAGCTTGTCCAAGCCGGCTGCCGGCTGGTTAGAATCGCCGTCCCAACACGGGCCGATACGGCTGCCTTTGCCAAAATTGTCCAGAAAGTAAACGTCCCTTTAATTGCCGATGTTCATTTTAGCCCGCAACGTGCCATCGAAGCAATAGAAGCCGGCGCTGCTAAGATCAGACTGAATCCGGGCAACATAAAAGACAAAAGAAGTATCCATCGAATAATAGACGCTGCCAAAATGCACCATACGGCCATCCGCATCGGCGTCAACGAAGCAAGCATCCGAGACCTCAAGAAACAGCCCGTGCCGTTTGAGAGACGCACTGCTTTGATGCTGGAGGAGATGAGAAAATATGTGCGGCTTTTTGAGAATCGTAAATTCGACCAATTGGTTCTAAGCGCAAAAAGCAGCGACGCTCAACGCACCATCGAAGTTAATCGCCGCATCGCAAGGACTTTCGACTACCCGATCCATCTGGGGCTTACTCACGCAGGCCTGCCCGATGATGCTCAAATACCATCCGCCGTCACCTTGGGCACGCTGCTGGCAGAAGGTATCGGCGACACCATCAGAGTAAGCGCCGCGGGCAACCCGCTCGCAGAAACGAAAATCGCCAGGCAAATCCTAACGACGCTTGGCCTATACGAGGGACCCTCGCCGGAGTTGATCGTCTGCCCGACTTGCGCCCGCGCGCAAATGGATGTAGTCAAGCTGGCCCGCCGGGTCAAAAAAGCCCTTGCCGGAATTAGTAAGCCCTTGCGCGTGGCCGTAATGGGCTGCATCGTCAACGGACCCGGAGAAGCCGCCGACGCAGACCTTGCCGTTTGCGCCGCAAAAAACAAGGCATTCTTTTACCGCAATGGCCAAAAGGTCTGTGTAGTCCCGGAAAACCAAATCATCCCGACATTGCTGAGGCATTTAACCAATTAGCAAGCTGTTTCGGAAATTCTGGATCGTTATCATTTTCGGCGTCGCTTTTGCTTACATTGAAGCGGCGGTTGTTGTCTACCTGCGGACCATTTTTCATCCCAACGGCTTCAGCTTCCCTTTGACAAGTTTTGGCCTGACGCCGCCGGCCAAACAGCTGCTGGTCATCGAGATCGGCAGAGAAGCCGCGACTCTGGTCTTAATTTCCACCGGTGCCTGGCTGTTCGGAAGAGGCATTCAGCAGCGGTGCGCCTATTTTCTGACCATCTTTGCGACCTGGGACATCTTCTACTACGTCTGGCTCAAGGTCCTCATCGATTGGCCCAGCTCGATTATGGAGTGGGATGTGCTATTTCTAATACCCACCGTCTGGGCAGGCCCCGTCCTTGCCCCGGTGCTTGTCTCGATTACACTGCTTGGATTTGCCATAATAATGCTCTACAGAGACTCTCAGGCTCGACCGCTCAAGGTGACTATGAGGGACGGGGTGGGCTTGCTGTTTGCCGCCCTCGTTGTGGCTGTTTCCTTTTGCATCGCGGGGCTGTCGGCCGGTAAGCCTGATTTTCGCTCGCACTTCTATTGGCTGCTATTCGCCTGCGGTAACTTAGGTGCAATCGCCGTCTTGCTCAAATGTCTCGTACAATCCAAGTGAAACAAACGGGGTCCGAAAGCATGTGCATCTGGTCCGGTTCCGGATACTTAGCTTCTGTTTCTCTCTGCCGTACCCGCAGCAGCCGGCCTTTTGCCTGATGTTCGCCGGTCGCTTTCGCCGCTATCTTGAGCAAAGCTCTCGAATTTGCCGAAAATCATTTTTCCAGCCGATGTCTGAAGCGAGCTGGTTACGCTCAGCACCACTTCGCGTCCAATCTTGTTGCGGGCGCCTTCAACAACGACCATCGTCCCGTCGTCCAGATAACCGATGCCCTGCTCCGCCTCTTCGCCCGGCCTTATGATTTTGACCTCCATCGTCTCACCCGGCAGAGCGACGACCTTCAAAGAATTAGCCAGGTCGTTGATATTGACCACATCGACGCCGCGTACCTGCGCAACCTTGCTGAGGTTATAGTCGGTCGTTGCAAGCCGGCCGTTGCAGCTCTTGGTGAACAGCATCAATTTCTGATCAACACCTTTGGCCTCCTCAATCTCCGGGACTGTCGTGTCATCAATTTCGACTCCGATAACGGGATTCGCCTGCATTTTGTTCAGCACGTCCAGTCCCCGCCTGCCGCGATTACGCTTGAGCTTGTCAGCCGAATCGGCTATAAGCTGCAGCTCATTAAGAACGAAGCGCGGGAGCACCACCGGGGCGTCGAACAGCTTGCTCTGACACAGATCTGCAATTCGCCCATCGACGATTGCCGAGGTGTCCAGTACCAGCGGCCTGGCGCCCTTGGTCTGTTTGGCAAACTCAACATAGGGAATCACGAAACGCACGTCATCTTTGGTCCGCATCACAATACTGGTGGTAAGATAACATATACAAATTCCGAGCATCCATTTGATTGCTGCAACCGCCTCGGGAGTTATCTTATTTACGCGGACGCCGTCCGCAGTTATCTCCGTACCGTAGGTATCACTTATCATATTTACCACAGGCGAGAGCGCCACACTTATAAGCAACCCGACCAGCACTGCGAAAAAGACTCCTGCCAAAGCGGTGAGCTTGCCCTTGGGCGTCAGGACGTCCAGCAGGAAAACAAAGATCGACATCCCCAGGCCGCTCCAGACAACCGCCCAAAAATTGATGGAGTCTGCCTTTCCTGAGATCGGCTCAGAGCTGACGCTGACAAACAGAATCCCCACCACCACGGTCAAGAAAATGAGTCTGAAAATCCATAATAACATGCTATTAGCCTCCAAATTATGACAGAATTATGTTATTTGTAACCGGCACGATTATATCCGGCCGTCACAACGGCATCAATAAATACATTATCCGGCACCCCACTTATGCTTTTATCGGCTTTATCTGGAGTTTGTCTAAAATCTTTTGCCATGCCGGCG
>Ga0315285_10009357_pt1 | contig 10016 bp, 9 predicted proteins | sample YL17G09_36_MG_FD_203698 | JGI IMG/M metagenome (GOLD analysis project Ga0315285, IMG submission 203698) | Sediment microbial communities from Yellowstone Lake, YNP, Wyoming, USA - YL17G09_36 | ecosystem: Environmental > Aquatic > Freshwater > Lake > Sediment | place: USA: Wyoming | collected... | reverse complement strand
ATGCACAACCGCCTGTTTCGCACGAACGCTGCGTCCAGAGTGGGTGAACACGCTACTCCTCGACGGTGTAACCATGGTGCGACACCGTGCATAGGTAGCGCGGTGAGGATGGGTTGACCTCGATCTTTTCTCGTATGTTCTTGATGTGAACCCGCACAAGATCATTGCTGCCAGTCTCAGGAGGATAGCCCCAAACACTCTGCAAGAGCCTGGCAGGAGAGAATACCTGGCCAGGATGACTCATCAGGAAAGCAAGCAGGTCGAACTCCACAGGGGTCAGCAGAACCGTCTTCTCCCGCGTGGTCACGGTGAACTTGCGCCGGTCCAGACGCATACCCCCTGTAACCAGGTCACCAGGTTCGGACCCCTGCCACGTCATCGTAGCTCGTCGCAGCAATGCACGCACACGCATCACGAGTTCCCGGACGTCAAAAGGCTTTGTCAGGTAGTCATCCGCGCCCGCCCCGAACCCCTCCGCCTTGTCCGTGAGCTCGCCTTTGGCCGTCAAGAAAAGGACGGGCATGGAGGATAGGCCAGGCGAGGTACGCAGGCGCTGACAAAGCTCAACGCCACTCATGCCAGGCATGACGATGTCGAGAACGGCCAGATCGGGTGTATCCTGCCGAGCGATTTGCAGGGCTTCGTGGCCGTTATGAGCAACGGAGACCCTGTAGCCCTCCATGACCAAAGCCCGTTCCTCGGTCTTGGCAACCGTAAAGTCGTCATCCACTACAAGAATATGCTTGGACATTGTCCCGCTCCTTCCGCCGTGTCACGACGCAGCCCACACTCGTGAGCCTGCTGAGCTTCTCGGATGCACCAGCATTATAGCTCGTTCCGGCGCGTTCTCAAACACAACTGAGCCAAGTCAGTATTGAGAATACGCCATCTGCGTAGTATAATGTTTCAATCCCAGCGGCAGGCTGTGGAGAATAGCAGTGGGGTGCCAATACGACAAGGAGGTCGAAAGCATGCCGCGCATGGTTCCGGAACCGTATCGCATCAAAGTCATCGAGTCCATCCGTCAGACCACCCACTCAGAACGGGAAGCGATCGTAGCCCAGGCCGGCTACAACATGTTCTTTGTCAAGAGTGAGGACGTGTACATTGACCTCTTGACGGACAGTGGTACCGCGGCTATGAGTGATGTCCAATGGGCAGGCATGATGGTGGGCGATGAGGCTTACGCCTATGGTCGTAACTACTACAGCCTGAAGGACGCCATCTCCGACATCTTTGGCTTCCGCTACTTCATGCCTACCCATCAGGGCCGTGCTGCAGAGAAAGTGCTCTTTGCTACCGCGCTTAAACCCGGTGAGTATGTCCCCAGCAACACGCATTTCGACACCACGCATGCCAACATCGAACAAGTGGGCGCACACGCTGTGGACCTGCCGATTGCGGAAGGGCTTGTACCGACCAGTCATCACCCCTTCAAGGGCAACCTGGATGTAAAACGCCTTGAGCGACTGATTGGGGACGTTGGCGCTCAGAAGATCCCCTTGGCCATGCTGACCATCACGAACAACTCGGGCGGTGGACAGCCCGTGTCCATGGCCAACATCCGTGCAGTGAAGCAAGTTCTCTCCACACATCACATTCCGTTGTTCATTGACGCCTGTCGCTTTGCCGAGAACTGCTATTTCATCAAGCAACGCGAAGAAGGGTACGCACACAAGCCCATCACCGAGATCGCGCGCGAGGCGTTCTCATACGCTGACGGGTGTACCATGAGCGCCAAGAAAGACGGCCTGGCAAACATCGGCGGCTTCCTGGCCATGAACGATGAATCGTTGTACCAACAGGCCTGCCAGCGCTTGATTCTCTGGGAGGGTTTCATCACTTATGGAGGACTGGCAGGTCGAGATCTGGAAGTTGTAGCCAGGGGATTGCGCGAAGCGACGGATGAGAGGTACCTACAACACCGCATCGGCCAGGTGCAGTACCTTGGGGAACGGCTGCTGGAGCAGAGCGTGCCCATCTTGGAACCGCCTGGAGGCCATGCCATCTACCTGGACGCGCGTCGCTTCCTGCCGCATATCCCGCAGGCGCAACTCCCTGGACAGGCACTCGTAGCGCATCTGTACCTCGAGGGTGGCATCCGTTCAGTCGAGATCGGCAGCGTCATGTTTGCCAGCAAGGACGAGGCCAGCGGTCAGTGGAAGTACCCCGAGCTTGAGCTGGTGCGTTTGGCCATTCCACGCCGGGTCTACACCCAGACGCACCTGGACTACGTTGCAGACGTTGTAGGAGAACTGTACCGCAAGCGCGAGCAGATTCGTGGCATGCGCTACACTTACGAGCCGCCTTTCTTGCGGCATTTCACGGCCCAGTTTGCCTTTGTGTAACCACCGTCCAGGGGTGTGAAGAAGCAGGCAGGGCGACCTATGCCTTCCCGTCCTGTGCATGCGGTTTGCCCTCATCGGACGGGGCGCGTCTGAGGTCGGCTTCTCTTTCGCTGTACGCGCAGCCGCAGTAGCGCTGTTGGTACAGCCCGTGTTGGCGGGCCAAATCCCCGCGTTCACGCCAACCTTTGCGCAGGTTCTCAAAGTAGAACTCTACTCCGTACTTGTCGGCCAGCGATTCGCCCAGGCTGCGGATGAGGGTCTGTTGCTGGTACGGGCTGATCAAGAGCGTTGTGGTGAAAGCCTGGAAGTTCTGCTGCCGAGCCACCTGTGCCGTGCGTTCCAGTCTCAGGCGGTAGCAGATTCCGCATCGCTCGCGAAATGCCTCGTGCCCGGCCACGGCGCGTAGGAAAGCGGGCATCTCGTATTCCTCCCACCACACCATGGGCAACTGCACTTCCTCAGCGTAGTGTCGTATGCACTCCCGGCGGCGCTCGTGTTCTGCCAAGGGGTGAATGTTCGGGTTGTACCAGAAGCCGCTCAGTTCAAAGCCCTGCTCGCGCAGGCGGCGGACGCTGTAGGTGCTGCACGGCCCGCAGCACGCGTGCAACAAAAGGCGCTTCCCCTGCCCGATTTCTTCGGGGAGAGCCGTGGCCTTGGATCTGAGATGCGCAGTCCAAGGCAGTTGAATGGTCAGAGGAGATTCGCTCACCAATCTGGCTTTGCCTTCGGAGAGCATCCTGCGCGCCTTGTCTGGCGTGCACGGCGAAAGGGGCTGCCCTGCAGCGTCGAGGACGATGGCCTTTGCCGGATCAGAGCAGAGCAGGTTGGTCGGGTCCCTGGACATAGGGCAATCCCAGGTGTTTGTACGCCAGCGGAGTCGCCACGCGCCCGCGGGGAGTGCGCTCGAGAAAGCCCAGCTGCAGCAAGTACGGTTCGTAGACATCCATGATGGTGTCAGCCTCTTCACTGAGCGCTGCGCTGATGGTCTCCAGGCCAACCGGCCCGCCGCCGAACTTTTCGATGATGGCACGCAGGATCTTGCGATCGACGTCATCGAGGCCCAAGGCATCCACTTCCAGCAAGCTCAATGCCTCTTGCGCTACCTGCGTGGTGATGGCACCCGCTGCCCGCACCTGTGCATAGTCCCGCACGCGTTTCAGCAGGCGGTTGGCAACGCGTGGAGTGCCGCGCGCGCGCCGCGCGATGGCCTGCGTTCCTCCCACATCCGTGGTAATGGCCAGGATGCGGGCCGAACGTCTTACGATTGTCTCCATCGCTGGCAAGTCGTAAAAGTCGAGACGGTACGACACTCCGAAGCGGTCACGCAAGGGCGAAGTCACCAGTGCCACGCGTGTGGTTGCACCAATGATGGTAAAAGGTGGCAGTTGGAGGCGAATGCTGCGGGCACTGGGCCCCTTGCCGATCACGATGTCCAGGCAGAAATCCTCCATGGCCGGATACAGCACTTCTTCAACCACACGGCCCAGGCGATGCACCTCGTCAATGAACAGGATTTCGCCCTTGTTTAGATTGGTCAGGATGGCGGCCAAGTCTCCAGGGCGCTCGATGGCTGGGCCAGACGTGATCTTGATGTTCACGCCCATCTCGTTGGCGATCACATGTGCCAGCGTGGTCTTGCCCAGACCCGGCGGGCCGTGCAGGAGGACGTGATCCAGTGGCTCTGCGCGCTCTTTGGCAGCGGCGATGCAGATGCCCAGGTTGTCCTTTATCCTCTCTTGCCCGATGTACTCAGAGAGCAGCCTGGGTCGCAGGCTCGTGTCGAGAACGATCTCTTCTACTTTGCGTCTGGGTGAGACGACACGCTCTTCCATGCTGCGAACCTCAGTCCATAGGGTGCTACAAAATGAGTCACAAGCGCCGCGTCACTCGGCGCTTGTGACTCAAGTGGTCTAGAATACAGGCGTGCACCACATCCTGTACTTGGGCACCTTGCCGCGCACAATGTCAAAGTACATGTCGCGCAGCTTCTTGGTGATGGGGCCGATACGGCCGTCGCCAACTGGTCGATTGTCAACGCTGGCGATGGCCGCCACTTGCACGCCTGTGCCGCACAGAAAAGCTTCGTCACAGACATACAATTCGGTGCGGTCTATGCTGCGCTCCTTCACCGGGATGCGCAGTTCGTCGCGGGCCAATTGCATGAGCGTCCTGCGCGTGATGCCCTCCAGAATGTCCGAGGTTACCGATGGAGTGATGAGCACGCCATCGCGCACCATGAAAAAGTTCTCGGCGCTGCCCTCGGACACAGAGCCGCCGCGCGTGAGCACGATCGCTTCATCGAAGCCATTCATCTCGGCCTCACTCTTGCACAGAGCCGAGTTGATATAAGCTCCCGTGCACTTGGCACGTGCAGGCAGTGAGGTATCGTAGATCCGACGCCAGGACGAAACGCAGACCTTGGCCCCTTCCTCGTGCTCGAGGTACCTACCAAAGGGCAGCGCAAACATGGCGAACGAGTCCTTGATGCCCTTCAGCCGGACGCCGATTCCTTCCTGCGATTTGAAGGCCAGAGGTCGGATGTACGTGTCCTCCTTGAAGCCCTCTCTACGCAGCAACTCGACAGTCAGATCTCCCAGCTCCTGCGCGCTATGCGGCAGCTCGATCAGCAGGATGGCGCAAGAGTTGTGCAATCGGTGGTAGTGTTCTGCCATCCGGAAAGCAAGGAGCTGCTTTTCTTCCTCGTTCCAATATGCGCGAATGCCCTCAAAACAGCCCGTTCCATAGTTCAAGGCGTGGGTCATGATGCTGATCTTGGCATCTTCGATGGGAACGAACTTGCCCTCGAAGAACGCAAACCTGTTCCTATTGTTAGCCAACCTGCTCCCTCCTCTTCTCCCGTCTCTGGGTTTCTATGGGGTATGTCTAGCCGTACCCTGGACCTCGCTGTCCAAAGGGATTCCTCGGGCAGCCCGTATTATATGCGCGGCTGCCCGGCCTTGAAAACGAGCGAGCCTGAGCTGCCTGTGCCCTATTCGATACGCAGTTTCCAGCCGCGGAGTTCATCCAGAGCGTGGTACGCGGTCAGATCAAGCTGCAGAGGCGTCACAGAGATACGATGTGCTGCCAAGGCCGCCACGTCTGTGCCTTCCTCAAGCATGTCGGTGGGTGGCTCACCACCGATCCAGTAGTATTTGCGGCCGCGAGGGTCCTCACGCTCCACCAGCACATCCTGATAGACGCGTCGGCCCAAACGAGTGATCTCCACTCCGGCAAGACGATCCCAGGGCAAGTCGGGCACATTGAGGTTCAGCAACAAGCCACTGCGTCCACTGCTCAACAACCTGCGGGCCAGGGTTGCCGCAAAGCGGGCCGCCACAGAAAAGTCCATTGCGCCCCCTTCAGTCACCGCGAGCGAGACGGCGATGGCCGACAAACGCGAGATGAGCCCCTCCAGAGCGGCTGCCACAGTGCCCGAATAGGTCATATCCTGTGCGACGTTTTCACCCGGGTTGATGCCGGACACGACAAGGTCAGGCCGCCCAGGTAGCACTCCCAACATGGCCAGCGCCACACAATCCGACGGTCCTCCGTTTGTTGTCAGGGCCGGACTACCGTCTGCCAACCTGGTCTCGTGCACACGCAGCGGCTTGTGCATCGTCTTTGTGTGGCCTCCGGCAGACCAGTTGTGATCGGGGGCCAATACGACGACCTCGCCTACCTCTTGCATGGCTTGCTTCAAAGCCAACAGGCCCGGTGCCCAGACGCCATCATCGTTGGTCAAGAGTATCAGACTCACAACCCCACCTTTCGTTTCTCCGGTGGCCGGAGAGCATTGATGATCAGAGCCAGGCAGCAGAGTCCCAGAGTGCCCACGGCCACGGCCCAATTCACCAGGAAAAACGTATGCCGAGCGTAGTGCTTCTCGTGAAAGAGCCACATGGCGCGGTAGAACTGAATCGTCATCGCTGTGCTGCGTTGGCGCGTGGACTGACCCTTGTAGTGTGTCACCACCACAGATGGATTGTAGTACACCTTCCAGCTACGTTCCACTTTGATGCGATAGCAGAGGTCAATGTCCTCCGCATAGGCGAAGAAGCGTTCGTCCAGTAGGCCTGCCTGTTTCAGAGCTTCCCCTCTGATCCACATGAAGGCGCCCACCACCGAGTCGACTTCCGCAACTCGATCCGGGTCCAGGTGGCCCAGGTTATAGCGATTGTAGAGCGGACTGTGCGGGAAGCGCCTGCTCAGCCCCACCAGGCGGTAGAATGCCACGTCAAGAGAAGGGAAGCTGCGCCGGCATGCGAGGTCCAGGTTGCCGTCGGCCAGAACCAGCTTGGGTCCGGCCACGCCTGCGTCCGGGTGCTCCTGCACAAAAGCCAGCATATCCAGCAGGGCGGTCGGCGGAAGCACGGTATCCGGGTTCAGCAGCAGCAAATGCCTGCCCTGGGATGAACGCAGCCCCAAGTTGTTAGCGTAAGCATAGCCTCCGTTGACAGTGCTGGCAATCAGACGGACCTGAGGAAACTCTTGCCGCACCATCTCCGCACTGCCGTCTGGTGAGCAGTTGTCAACCACGATCACTTCGTAGTCCGCCATGCCGCGGCTGGCCTGCACAGAGTGCAGACAGTCGCGCAACAAGTCACGCGTGTTATAGTTCACAATGACGATCGAAAGCTCCATGCGCATCCCAATTCAGGTCTGGCTATGACGAGACTGCTCTTGCCACGCTGCAAGTGCGTGCCTGTGGCGCCAGCGCCAGCACAGGCCCACGGGATAGCCAAGCATCTTGGCCACATCCCCCGTGACACGAATAATCGGAACCCACAGCGCCGCCTCGCACTTTTCTTGGGCTCCAAAGGAACGAATCGCCGGCAGCAAACGCTTGTAAGGCGTCCACAGCATAGCCGCCGCGCCGAGAAGCAACGCGCCAAACCATAGCCTGCTTGAAGACATCCCAAGCCAACTCAAGGCCGGCAACAGGCCCAGATAGGTCACGTAGCGCACCACATGCCGTTTGCGCCATAGGTCCGCCTTGCCGTCGCCACGAGCATAGCGATAGTATTGCCTGAAGAAGGCTCGCAGACTGCCACGGGGCCGAAAGTAGGCGAGAGCCTTGGGCACGAACACGAAGCGATAGCCGTGGGTCTGCAAACGGAAATCAAAGATGAGATCTTCGCAGTAGTCCAGCCACTCCGGGTAACCGCCGACCTCTTCCCAGGCACTCCGGGGAAAAGCCACCGAGCGGCTGGAAGGCAAGAACTCGGCCGGTTTCACGTCCGCCAGGATGGGCAACACTGTAGCTCCCATGGCAGTCTCGAACGTGCCAGTCGCCTCGGGCAGAAAAAAGCCACAAGCCACCACACGGGCAGGCGCAGCCCCGCTCTCCTCAAATGGCGCCATTAGCTGCTCCAACCAGTCGGGGGCAAGCCGCACCCCGGCATCTGTGCTGGCAATCAAGGCGCCCTGCGCGGCCGAAATAGCCGTATTCCTTCCGCGCGAGATGTTGCAGCCCGGCTCCACGAGGACCCGCAGGGGCAGGCGGTGACCCGATTCCCAGGCACGCAGGTTCACCAGCGTACCATCGGTGGAGCCCCCATCTACGACGACAACCTCATCCGGCAGCCGCGTTTGACCACATAAGGACTCTAGCAACCGCGAGATGGAGCTGCACTCATCCTTTACTGTTGCGATGACTGAGGCCCTCAGGGCCAACGCTGCGCCTCCTCCAGAGCACGCCCATTATAGCTGCTTCGCGCTGTTTCGGCAACCTTCCTGCGGCCGGCGACATTGCAGGCCGCCAGGCAGAGAGTCAACTTGCGGTATGGTTTTGGGTAACATTCGGTGCATTTTGCGTATGATGCATGCTTGAATATAATGGGAAGCGGCTCTGATCCATATCCAATCTCGGGTCTTCACGTCTCAATAGGAGAAATGGTGTTCCGCATGCGTATTCTGGTTGTGGATGACGATGCCCCCAGCGTGAAGATGATCTCCTTCCTTCTGCGCGAAGAAGGGTACCAGGTCTCCAGCTCAGACAACGGGCTGACAGCGCTGGAACTGATCGAACGTGAACCTCCGGACTTGGTCATCCTGGACGTGATGATGCCGCATCTCGACGGGTTTGAGGTGTGCCGCCGCATCCGCAAGAAGCGGGATGTTCCGGTCATCTTCCTTTCGGCCAAAGGGGAGACGGCAGACAAGGTAACCGGACTGCAGTTGGGCGGAGACGACTACCTGGCCAAGCCGTTTGAGCCTTCAGAGCTTCTGGCGCGCGTCAAAGCAGTCATGCGACGCGCCGAAGCGTTCTCTGCTGAAGACGCGCAGTCGCGTCTGGTGGTGGGGGACGTGACTCTTGACCCAGTAAGCAACCGCATACACTTTGCTGACAGCCAAACAGCAGACCTGACGCCCATCGAGTTCAGGCTCTTGCACTGTCTGATGCGCAACGCCGGTCGCATTCTGAGCCACGACTTGCTGCTGAATGCCGTCTGGGGCTACGACTATGAGGGCGACAGCAATCAAATAGCCGTGTACATACGCCGCCTGCGCATGAAAATCGAGGCCGACCCTGACGACCCCAAGCACTTGATGACCGTGCGTGGCCTCGGCTACAAGTTTGAGCGCGCATAGCCTCCTGCCAGGAGCAGGGCGTATGGGACTCACGTACATGGGCTCACAGTGAGGCTGCCAAGTCTCCTCCGCTGCGGCCTTGCCCTAGGTTCGTGAGATTCGGTTTCTTCTGCTGAGTTCATCCACCCGGAAAGGGGACAAACGACCATGAGGGCCAGGACCCTATGGGGAATGACCGTATTCTGCCTACTGTTCGTGCTGCTGCTTACAGCCACGCGGGCCAGCAGTGTTCCGTTAGAGTCCGCGTTTGCGCGGCTTGCATCCACGCCTGTCTGGAGCGCATTTACACCTTCTGACTGGGTGGCAGACACGCCCGTGACATGTTCCATCCAAGTCTACAACCAAGATGGCTATCTCCAGTGGGATGGCAAATACAAATACACCACCAATGGGGGAGCGCACTGGAGCGATTGGCTCGCGGCCACATCCGTGTTTGAGCCCCCGGTTTGGGCCACCACAGCTACCCTCACCGTAGGGGGCCTCCCCTTTCTGGACTCGCAGACACCGAATCAGAACCAGATCAAGTTCGAAATCCAGGACGCCGCAAGCCAGTGGCACGAGAGTGGCCCGAACTATGTTAGGGTGGACCCCAATCCCCCGACGTCAACAGTCAGCAACACCGGGTGCTACAGTGCAACATGGTCCAGGCAGATCCAAGGAACCGCGGCTGACCCAGGTTCTGGTGTGCGCCTGGTCGAGATCACGCTGCGCAACAGCACAGGACTGTACTACAATGACTCGACCTGGCAGGTCATTCCGATTTGGTTGCCCAGCGTGGGTACAGAGAACTGGTCGTACTCTGCACCTGCTCTGAGCGCGGGCACATACACCGTTGCATCCCGGGCAACGGACTGGGCCGGGCACGTGCAGTCCATCCCAAGTCCGCGGACATTCACCTATGACCCCAATGAACCGGTCTCGGCCGTGACGACCGCCGGCTACGCCCGCATCTGGCCCGGGACAGTCACGGGCACGGCCAGCGATGCGATGTCAGGGGTCGCGAGCGTGCAGGTCGCCGTGCACAGAGCGCTGCATAACGACTGGTACGATGGGACGCAATGGGGGCGATTCCAGTGG
>Ga0315285_10009353_pt1 | contig 10018 bp, 7 predicted proteins | sample YL17G09_36_MG_FD_203698 | JGI IMG/M metagenome (GOLD analysis project Ga0315285, IMG submission 203698) | Sediment microbial communities from Yellowstone Lake, YNP, Wyoming, USA - YL17G09_36 | ecosystem: Environmental > Aquatic > Freshwater > Lake > Sediment | place: USA: Wyoming | collected... | reverse complement strand
CTACTTTGTCCCAATCTTCTTTTTCTTTATTTACTTTTTCCCAAGCCATATAATTCACTCCTATTATTTTTTAGGAACTTTAACCTTCATAGGAAACTTCGGTTTGATAGATTTAGAACCTTTAGGAACTTTTACTTTCATAGGGAACTTACCTTTTTCTTTTGCCTTTTTTTCCCTTTCTTTTATAGTTACATCAACACCAGCACCTGCTAAGAAGTATTGCCATTTTTCCATTGCATTTCTTTCTAATTTATAAGCCCCACCTCTAACTTCATATTCCTTATCAATCAACATCCTTAACTTTCTTAAAGCTAACCGATCAATATTTTTAGTATCAGTAGAAGCTTCCAAAGCTCTTAAAAAATAATTGTAGAAAGGAATAAACATATCTGCTGCGGCAGGGATAGAAGTAGTTAATGCGGCCAATGCCTTTTCATCACCTCTGGAAGCTTGTATCATATCTATATAAATATCATTTACCAGTGTCAAACTTTCTAAAGCTAATCCACCTGTTTTATAAGCTAATAAATCTAATGGACTATAGGAACTATCTTTCTTCCCAGTAACCTTTTTAATAGCAACATCAACTAATATTCCACCAATTATTATATTAGCTATAACTTTAAAAGCCCTTAACCTTTCTTTAAATGGAATACCTTTGCCGGTAAATTTCCTTGCCTGTTTTAATAATAATTCCCAGTAAGCTCTGGGGAATAACATTAAATTACTAAATACCTTTCCTCCTCCCATTTCGGCTGGTGACCTTTGTGCGCGGTCATAAATAAATTGTGTATCCTCTACGTGAACTCTGGTAACATATTTATCCATAACTTCTATACCATCTTTAGCCAGTATCTCTAAAGCCATTTTTTGTTCCAGTAATTCCATATCACTAAATTTAGCGTCTTTCATTTGTTGGACTAAACTATTATTATTATCAAAACCTCTTTTAACTTGATTGATTTTAGACCAAAATCCCCAATGTCTGGTGGCTTGGTCAGTGTAAGGATAAAAACCTATCTTATTGATTATTTTAGTTAATGTTGCTAATCCTGGCAATGGTTTTTCTCCTACCATTAGCCAGTCCATTTTCATACTCTCTGTTTGCAGGATATAAGTATTAAAATAATTAATTTCATCATCTGTAAGAGATTTATTTCTGGAGTCAATTAAAACACTTTTATCATATTCCAGAGCTATATTTTGTAGTAAATTTCTACCCGATAATGATGGATTAGCTAAAAGAATGGTTTGTATTGCTTGAGCATATAACCTATCTACTATTCTCTCAAACCAATTTTCTGGCTTGTTATATCCTTTTAATTCTCTAAAGAATACCTCCATAACCGTTTTTACCCTGCGGGGATTTTTAAACTTATCTAAATTCTGATCTATCAAAGTTATCAAAGCTCTTACTTTAGGTCGCATAGAAACAAGGTTATCCATCTGTCTTTTATAAGAAAATAATCTTTGCAGAATATTCTTATCCTGTTCGTGATATTCTATATCGGTTCTTGGTTGAATATGAGTTTTGCTAAAGGTTTGAGGTTTTGGTTTATAAACTCTTATTTGAGAAAATATAACCTGTAAAGGAGAATATCCACTCCTAATTGTCCCCCATTCCTGTGTCTTTAAATATTCTGTTAAATCATCATAACCTTTGCTTTCATAAATATCTTTAGCTTTGTTTATTTCTTTTTTATATTGTAAATATTGAGGTAAATCTTCGGGGTGGTCTATATTATCTAAAAACATTTCTGTTCTTGCTCTGGCTTCGTAATCTTCTAATATACCTTCTATCTTATTGGCCATCTCTATTTCTCTGGGGGTTATATCTTTTGGTGATTCAGGTTTATTCTTTAAATTAGATTTGGCTGCGATATAATCATTAATTCTCTTTAAAGCTTTTTCATCTTTAACGATTTCTTTGTATCCTTCAAATTCTTTCATCAAGACGCCTAATTTGGCTTTGTTTTCTAAATGAACATCAATTAAATCCTGATATAAAGTATATAAGGGTGCGCCTGTAATAGTTTCCATAGCTTGTATATAAAAACGCATACTCCGTAATTCGTGAGGGTCTTTACTCTATTAACTATTTTATCCCATTCTTTTTTTATAGGAGGATTTTTCTCTATTGCATTTTTAAGGGGTAAGGTTATTTTTAATATATTTGCCTCATCGATTAAACGATAAATAATATCCTTCCCTTTTTTTTCAGTGATAAAGTTTTTAGCGTCTATATACTTCGGCTCTTTATAAACTCCCTCACTTTTAAGTATTTCCTGATAGGTTTCTTCGGTCATCTGTAATTTATTAATTAAATTATCTTTTAAACTTTGTATCTTATTTTCAGTCTTGAGAGTAATTACTGTTTTATATCCTATTCTTTTTGGTCTTACTTCCTCTACTGCCTTTAAAACTGCTTTTAATTGAGGTATAGTCATTCTCTTGGTTTTGCCGGATAAACTTCTTGCCCCTCCATAAGTCATTTTAATATCACTAAATTTTCCTTCAGTTAAACCTTTGTCCTTAGCCATTATCTGGATTCGTTGGATAAGTTTATTACCTTTTTCAATTTCTTCTGTGGTCATACCTTTAAGTTTTCTTCCTTTAAGTTCTGCTTTAGCAATTTTAAGACCCTTTTTAATTCCTATTTCAACTTCAATATTCTTTATTGCTTCTGTTTTCTTTTTCAATTCTTCGTATCTCTTTTCAATACCCTCTTTTTGTAATTCCGTTATTTCTTTTTCGTATCTTTCCATCAATTTTTTATTATCATCCTTAATAGTATTTATCTTGGCATTTAATCTTTTGATATTCTGAGGTGTATCAAAGGAATATTCTCCGCCTTCTATTTCATCGAGTAATATTCTATAAGCATCCATTTGAGCATTAACTTGCATAAAGATAGAATTCCTTTCATCAATTAAGGCCTGTTTCGCACTTTCTAAAGTTACTTTTTCAGGCGCGGTTCTTATTCTTTCTATAATCTGTTCTCTCAATTCATCTTCACTAATCCCTAAATTACTGGCTATTTCATCAGGATATTGCAAATTTTTATCCTCTCTAAATATCTGCATATATTTACCTTTACCTAAACCTTCCATCCACTCTGTTTTGGTAGTTTCGGGGATCCTCATTTTTTCTTTACCAGAGGCTAATTTGAATATATCATCTTCTTCATATTCAATCATTGATTGCATTTCATTAAATTTTTCTTTAAGTAAGGTATCTTCGATTTTTTTAGTTTCCGTAAATAAATTACCAAATTTGCTCAAAAAGTATTCTCTGTTTTTAACGGTAGTTCCTAAATTTTCTTCTTCCATAAAAGTTGCTCTTATTTCTTCTGGAGTAGGTTCTGGTTCTATTTCCTCAGGTTCTACCATAGGTTTCTCAATTTTTTCTTCTGGCATTACAGCTTCAACTTTAATTTCCGCTGGTTTAGTTTCTGATAACTTGGCTAATTTTTCAGTCAGTTCAGGATATTTACCCAAAATACCTTCTGATATTGGTTTGTTCTCTTTTATATCTTTTATAATTTTAAGTTTATCTATTGCTGGTTTAACTTCTTTTTGGATAATTTTAAGGTATTCATTTTTTAATTCAGGTGGCACAGGTTTTTTAAGAGATTCTGGTATTTCTACTTTAGGAATTTCTATCTTAGTAAATTCAGGTTTAGAAAGTTCTTTAATTAGATTGGGATATTTAACTAATATTTCAGGCGAAGGAGTAATGTCCTTTCTTATATCGGAAGCTAATTTCATTTTGTCTCTAGCAAGTTTAACTTCTTTGCCGATAATCTTTAAATAATCTGCTTTTAATTCGGGAGGAACGGGTTTCTTTAAATTCTCTGGTATTTGTTTTTCCATTTCAATTATGCTCAATTCTTCTGCGGTAGGTTCTCTTTCTATCTCTTCTTTAAATTCAGGTAATTCTGGTTCTAATCCTTCCGTTAGTGGCTCTTTCTTGCCAGGGGGTAATTCAGTTATCTTAACTTTTTTTAAAGGTATATTATATTTTTCAGCGTATAATTCTTCTTTAGTTTGAGGTTTCGCAAGAGAAACTTCTGGTTTTTCTATTGCCTTTTGTGGTATAGCAAATTTTTGTCTTGTTTCCATAAATTGGATTGCCAATGCAGGAGAATAATTAAATAATATTTCGGTAACTTGCGAAAGTTTAAGAGGGTCTAATCCTTGCACCATTTCAGCAGTTACCTTGCCAACTTCAATAATGGATTTTACTATTTCATCAGCAGGCAAACCAGCATATAATTGAGTTCCAAAAGCACTAACTTGTTGAGGGAATTTAAGGTTAATTGGGAGTTGCATTGGTTTACCACTTTCCACTGCACGCCTCATATAAGGAGTTAAGGTTTTTACTGCTGCCAAATCATTATCACTTAAAGCAGCATTAAAACTTTTCGTTTCTGGATTATAGTTTTTTTCTGCCCTTGCAAATAAATTATTAACTTCTTCATCACTAAATACTCTACCTTTAACCTTTACGGGAGTTTGAAATAACGCATCTATAATTTGAGCACCTGTTAATAATACAAATCCTTTCCACGCAAATGAAGACGCGGCAGTAGGATAATCCATATTTTTTAATTGTTCACGTAATTTTTCTGCCTTACCATATTTTGTATCTGGTCCAAATAAAATAGTTTTTAATAAGCCTTCTCTTTTAAAATATTCTCCCCAACTTTCCTTTGGAGGATTTATACTTCCATATTTTTCAAGATTAGATTGCATATCTTTTATGGTTTCTTTAAATGGAATACCTGCTTTAGTTTCGGTAGTAGTTAAGCGTTCATATATATAAGCAATTTGTGCTTGTTCTTGAGTATAATTTAAATCTGGCATTCCTATTCTACCCGATATTTTAGGTAATTCATTTGCTAAATCTTCTATTTTCTGTAATTCAGGATTTGCCTTTTTTTGTTCTTCCCAAGTCCCTAAAGATGTTTCTATACCCATTTTTAAACCTTCGGGAGTAGTAGGCTTTTTAATTCCTGTCAATTCTAAAATACTTTTAGGTTTTTCCTTTGGTTTAGATATTGGTAATCCTTCAATAATAGGTTTGGGCCCGAGTGAAGGAGTAAAAGGAGTAGGTTGTCCCACTTCCCCAGGTAATCCAGTTAATTGTTTATATTTCATAAAATTAATTTTATTTGTAGTAGTAATTATTTGGTCTCTCTTCCCAATATCGCTTTGTAATTGTTTGATTAAATTATCATGTTGGCCAACTAATTTATTGAAATTAGCAGCAATAGAGGGTTTAATGTTTTCTGGAGCATAATCATATTCCGCCTGGTAGGATTCCAGTTTCTTGGTCATACTCTGATATTGTTTATAATTTTTTTCAATAGATTCATTAAGAGTGTCAAAAGCACTAGGTTCTTCTTTTTTAGTTTCAAGTTTTATACCACCTTCGGCTTTAGTTCCTGCTCCTGCTTTAACTTCACCTTTGGGGATTATATATTTACTGAGGTCAATAACTTTCTTTTGGGTCTCTTCAGATAAATTAGTATATTGTGGAATCCCCAATCTATCTTCCATATTTTTAAGATAGTCAGTTTTTTCTTTTTCCTCTTCTTTTTTTGGTTTTAAATATTTCCAAATATCAATTACCATTAACGTTCCTCAATCCCCTGTAATTTTTTTAAGATTTCTTCTTCAGTCACACCGTCTTTTTTCATCTCTTCAAAATCTAATTCATAATCAGCAACTAAAGCAGAACCATAACCACCCCACCCGAAAATCCCTGTTTTCGAAATAGCTTCTGGCGGTAAGTATTTAGGTGGTTTCCCTCCAAGTGCATTTTTGTAGAATTCATAGAAATAACTATATACATTTATATCGTCTGGTGCATTATTAGCATTCAAAGCTCTTTTATCAAGATTATATTCTGCTATTTCTAAATATGTAGGAATTGGAAAATCTTTCTTTGACCTTCTAATATAATCTACTGCTTTCTCGTATTGCTCTGGAGTTACTACTCCAACGTCCTCCTCATCTCCATAAAGCATAGTTTCAAAGGTCTTTATATCAGAGCCAGTAATTGGATTTAAACCCCCTTCTCCACCACTCTTTTCATACCAAGTTAAATCAAACCCTTTTCCATGAGTTTCAATTTTACCTATAAAACCTTCTTGTGGATGAGTTCTCAAAAATTCTTGTGCTTCATCCCAGGTGTCAAATTCCCAAACTGTGGTTGTGCCTATCGGTTTAAAAGAGAAGGATGTCGCTCCGGTAGTTGACATATTAAAACTACCTATCTCAAATCCCTCAGGAATATTCTCTAAAATATCTTTTATGCTAAGTCTGGTCTCTGATTCAACCCAACCACCCAAAAATTTCTTCATTTCATCAACGGAAGGTTCTGTTTGCATAAAAAGATTAAATCTTTTATCAAAGTCAGATAGTTTATCCGGTGCAATCCGACCCCCTACAAACTCCTTTACTTCTTCGACGGAAGGATCCGTTTGCAAGAAAAGGTCGAGTTTCTTATCCCATTCAGTTGGCTCTTTTACTACTTCCTCCGGATAGAAAGTTTCCTTTACTAATTTAGCCAAATTTATATCACTGGCTAGTTTAGATTTTTGGTCAGTTACCTGTCCTAACATCTGATTTAATACAAATTGCTCGGGTGCGGTAGTTCCCATAAAATAGGGTTTTTTCTCAGTCATTTTTTTATAAATATTATCCCAAGTTATCTCGCCAGTCGGTAAATCTTTTATTACATTGTATAATTGATAAAGGTCAGTCTTCGGGATCATCGCTTCTGTGGTTGTCGGTGCAACAGTTGGTGCAATCCCTCCTACAGAAGGTAAACCCCCTGTCATTATTTCTTTTTGAGTCATTGGTCCCGTTTTAATCTCAGGATAAGGTAAATTTCCCATCATGGTTTCTTTTTTCATCATTGGACCCATAGCAGCAAATTTATCATAAAATTGTCCTATGGTATCCTCAAGATTAGCAGGATAAATTTCATCTGGCGCAGGACTCATAATTAAATTAGATAAATCAATGGCTTTTTGCTTATCAATTTCATTCTGAATATTTTCAGCAATCATAGAATTTTGCTTATTAATATATTTATTAGAGATTATATTTTTTATTCCTGTAACTATTGAAGTTATTGCAGCCATACGATCTTGGAATATTTGGTATGGCGTTTCACCTGGCTGATATTGACTTGGAAAATTTAATACTTGCATTTTATATCACTTCCTTAAAATATTGCTCCGAGTATCCCACCAGCATAATCGAGAAGTCCAGGCTTGTAGTATTTCTGTGGTTGATACCAGGTTCCCCAATTAGCCAAACTCTCCCAAATCGGGGCTTGGTATTGATAAGGAAATAGTGCCTGTTGAGTTTGTTGTTGCCAATTTAGCATCTCTTCCTGTCTGGCTATATCTCCACCTTTACCAGCCAATGGTGCTAAGGCAGTTATTCCTGATAAACCCATTCCTTGTCTGCCTATTTCTTGTCCAGAATAACTTAATAATTGTGGTATCATACTTACCTGTCTATTAACATCTGCTTCGTATAAACTACCTAATTCTTTAGTTAAACCAGTCCCCAATATACCCTTAAATTCTGCCTCTGCACCCATTGCCGGCTCACTATAAAGCATTCCACCTAATTGACTGCGCTGCCTGATGTCGCTTACTCCCTTCTCTTCAAATCTCGCTGCCTCTTCTTTTAACCCTTTATAATAAGGAGAAGTAAGCGGATTATATTCCCCACCCAATACACTCTTAATCTTTTCCATTCCTAAAGTGTAAGCCTCTGGCATTTCACCTGATATTAATTTCTGGATCAGACTCATACCTTGATTTAATAACTGCTTTTCCTCTTCAGTCATACCAGGCAAATTTAGATTTGGTAAATTTGGAGTAGTAGTTGCTAAATTCATCAAGGCAGTCATCGATGGTTCGGTATATTCGGTAGTAAGTAATTCTGGTGGTTCACCTTCCTCATAAGTTCCTTTAGCCAAATAAATCCCTATTGACATTAATATTGCTAATTTTATAATTCTCTTAATCTTTTCCCACATTGGTTTTCACCTCTTTTTCCACTACAACATAAGCTTGTTTAAGTCCATATTTTTTATAAACAGCTTCTATTCCTCGTTCCATTGCCCCTGCGATTCTTTTCGCTCCTAATCTTTGAGCTAAATCTTCTACCTTTTCAAATACTTTATTACCCAATTTAAGGTCTTTACCATCAGTCCAGGCCCACTCGATCCAAAGTATCTTCCCTTTAACCGGGTTATCGTTTAGAAACATCACTACACAGGTATTTAACTCCATTTTTTTGTTAAATGTAACCAATATGATACATCTACCAAAAGCTAAAGTTTTAGTTACATATTCTATAAATATATCTGGATCGATAGGTTCTCTCTTAGCAAACTTTAAGGTCATACATATCTTAGCCAAGACATTTGCTTGAGTAGCAAAATTTAGTTTATTGATAATGTAAACGGTGTTAGGTTCAATCTTCTCTTTTCTTTCTTTATTTTCTTTTTCCATTATGGATGCTCCAGATCATAAATTCTTTGATGTAACCACGCTAAATCGGAATATATAGCAGTTACTATTTCATTAAAAGCTCGATTATACTCTTCTAATACTTTTCTAAGTTTTTCATCCTCTATATTTTCTAAGGTCGGTAAAATTACACTCTTTGGCGTTCTTAAAAATTCAGCCATTTATCTCACTCCTATTGAAACAGATTCAGTAATAAGTCCAATAAACTCAAAGTCATTCTCAAATAAAAATTTAATTAAATCGTGTTTTGCCAAAAAATCAACTGGTAAATGTGGTATAACGATATCCTCATCTCCAGTTAGAGGAATCTCTCCTGCATATTGCCATTCTGCCTCGCTATCTTGCTTGATATATATTTTTGCGGTCCCGCTTTCCTTCTTAGTAAAGTATGAAAAGATATCTAACAACCTTTTGTTGATATGTAAACCTTGTCCCCCTGCTAAATCAGTAGATAACACAAAAAAACTTTCATAAGCCTCTCCATCATCAGTTAAGGACGCATTTAATTTATAAGTATAGCCTGAATAATCAGAGCAAATATTCAGTTTAGTTCCTGTCGGTATAGTTCCTGACGCAGCAGTTTGGAATTGTATCCATCCACTATAACTTGTTCCTATGCTATTAGTTGCATAAGCCCTAATCCAGTATTCGGTGTTAGCAATTAAACCAGTAAGTCCTTTAGTAAATGCTCCTATTGGAAAAGAACCGTCAGTATGTGCGTCCCAGATATCAGTTTGAGTTAAACCATATTTAAAACCTCTAATGGTAGCATTTTCTCCAGCAGCAGTAATTGTTCCATTGGCGGTTACCGTAGTTTGTCCAACATCGGTAGGAGCTTGCACGGTAACCGTAGGAGCAACTGGTTCAAAATAATTAACTTCAATCAATGCCGTATTACGTTCATATATTGCATTAACATTATAAAAACGAAATCTGAAAACTGTAATTATTTTTGTGGAAGCCAATAATTTTTCAACCCATTCGTGATTTAAAAAAGTTCCTTCATATAAATGATTCCAAGTGCCATCATAATAAGCATCTACATCAATACTTTCTACATAACCAGCTTCATAAAAGGCATCAAAACGAACTTTATTACAGGACATAGATAAATGAGTAAGTTCAATAAAAGCTCCCCAACTTGATTTAGGAACGGCATTATAAGCATAAGTTCCCGTATGATCATCATACGAAAATGCTTCATCTGTCCATTTATTCTCCGAATCAACAAATCCAGTAGGTTTTATCCAAGCCATATTATTTACCTTCCTCTATTAAATTCATTTAACTTGACTTTTAATCAGTTTTGTGTTAAAATTTTAAACATGAAAAAGATTATTTTGTTTTTAATATTAATTATATTTTTATCAGGTTGTGGTATCTATCATTTGTCTAATTTTACCCTACCTGATGATACCGAATTTCTTGCCTTAATTGAGGAGCTGGATACTCCTGAAA
>Ga0315285_10009352_pt1 | contig 10019 bp, 9 predicted proteins | sample YL17G09_36_MG_FD_203698 | JGI IMG/M metagenome (GOLD analysis project Ga0315285, IMG submission 203698) | Sediment microbial communities from Yellowstone Lake, YNP, Wyoming, USA - YL17G09_36 | ecosystem: Environmental > Aquatic > Freshwater > Lake > Sediment | place: USA: Wyoming | collected... | reverse complement strand
TAATCGGAACTCCTTTGTATATGTCCCCTGAACAAATAAAGGGAGAAAGTGTAGACCAGAGGATTGATATATATTCTTTTGGATGTTTATTTTATGAAATGTTGCAGGGGAAACCACCATTCTATGAAGGGGATTTATCCTATCAGCATATTCACGTTGAGCCGAAACCGATTGAAGAGATTCCTGAAGAGATAAATGCCGTTGTTTTAAAATGCCTTGCAAAAGAAAAAAATGACCGCTATCCCAATGTTAAAGCGCTCCTCAAAGACCTCCGCAAATTCACCCAAAAACGCGAAAGCGGTACGGATTATTGATTATTTTGTAAAGGTGTATTTCTTGTGTCCAGTTTCAAGGGTTCAGTCCAAATCAAATGTAGTTACTTATAAATATTTTCAAAAAAAATCTAAACTTTTATTTCATGAACAATAGCTGCCGAATAAAAAGCTAATAATTCAGAAATATTTTGTACTATTGATAATGGTGATATAAATTTACATTCAAAGTTTCTCATCCAAGCTTCTCTACATACCACTCCCTTTGGTGTATTAACAGAAACTCTGCATCCATACCATTTAATATCATTCCATGCCTTTATGCATTTTTCCAATCCCTTAAAATCTAAAGTGTCTTTAATTTCAGGTAGCTCTGGTTTTGATAAAAACATAGTACTATAACCGTTTATTATTTTATGTTGAAGCAAAATTCCTTCTAATTCAGCTGCTTTTTTTGCTATAGGATCATATGTTAATTCTAATTCGACTTCAGCCTGTAAAACGATATCCTGAATAAAATCCTGTTTATCATATTCAGTCAATGAATTCAGTAATTCGGACGAATCTGCTAAAAGTTCCTTTATTTTTTCTTCAAATTTTATCTTTGCTATTGTTTGCCCAATTATTCCATCAAGAATTGTTAAATAAATTTTTTCTATTAAGTATTCTTTTTCATCATATGATACTATATAAAATGGGAAATTTAATTTATCAGCTATTTTCAATTTTAAGTCCATTTTCTTTTTTCGTGAAGGGTCAGGATTTATCTGAACATATTGTGCACCTTTATTATATCCTTTACTTAAACCATCGAACTCAACACAGATTAAAGGTTTGTCATTTTTATCACAAATAGTATAATCTATATTTGTTTTCAAAAGAAAATCTTTTTCTTGGGGAGTAGTATCTATTTTTTCTATATTAAAAATTTTTGTGAAAGGTAATTGAGGGTAAATATTAAAAAGTTTTTTCCATATGCTATCAAGATGTTTAAATAACTCTTTTTCATAGTAGCCATCAAATATGTTTTGTCTTACCGAAGTAATCATTTTTACCCTTAATTTTGTGATTAAATAAATTATATTATCAGTTTTTATAATATTTTTGTCAATATTTTATAATAAATGGAGTGAACCCTTAAGGCTTGACAGTTAGATAATTATATTAGAGTAAGAGAGCTGATGTTGTTTTTGATTAAAGATATAGAGTTCAAATTCAACAATATACATTCAGAAAGAAATAATTGAGCATTTATCAGCAATGTTTTATCTCGTTCCCAAGTTCCGGCTTATTGGCAAGACAAAAAGTATTTAAGACATGGATTAACACTAAAAAATATTTCACGCAGAGACCGCAGAGCTAACAGAGAAATAAAATAATATTATTATTTAAGATATTTTAGATTAGCGAAGATTCGCGAGATTCGTGGTTTCAAACCTTCGTAATCTTTAGTTAATTTTCAATGGCACTGTTCAACAGATTACTTAAGCTAATATTTTTTATTATGCCATGTAAGAATAATTTTGTTATTAGAATTCCCTTTTGATAATTCCATCAATCTTTTCTTTAAGTTCAGGAATCTTATCCTTTATTATCGACCACACAATACTCCATTTTATCCCAAAGTAATGATGAATAATCTTATCTCTTAGTCCTGCTAAATCTTTCCATTCAATATCTTTGTATCTTTCTTTCAAATCTTTAGAGAGATTTTTAACCGCCTCACCTATTATTTCCAGATTACGAACCACAGCATCCTGAATGATTGTCTTCTTTAAAAAAGCCTTATAATCCACAGCTTTAGTATAATTCTCTATTCGTGTTAAAGCTTCTTTAATATCATTAACAAAGGCTTCATCTCTTCTTTTAGACATATACAACACTCCTTTTGATTTCTTCCGACACTTTTTTGACTCTGATTGTTTCAATGCTTTCCGGTGTTAAAATATCCACTTTTCTTCCAAGGATATTTTCAAGATAAGAAGATAAGTTCACATATGCATCAAAAAGTCCTTTAAAATCCTTGCCAAAAAAAGAGGGGTTAAACTCTACAACTAAATCTATATCACTTTTTCTTTTTTGTTTATTTCGAACAAAGGAACCGAATAGACCAATCCGCTTTACCCCGTATTTTTTCAGTTCATCTCTATACGCTTGTAATTTCTTAATTACCTTCTCTTTTGTAAGAACTCTTAAACTCATATTTTTACCACCCAATTAGAGGTTTAATTAACTTATAGTTCAAATATTTTAGAGACTATTTAGTTGTTTAAAATCAAATAATATTAAGGTAAATGATTTATTAATTCAAGAGAATAATACTTGCAATAAAAACTTATGATTATTATTTCTTAATTGTATTATATATAGATATTTTAGATTAGTGGAGATTCGTGAAATTCGTGGTTTCAAATTTTCATGACCTTCGTGGTAGTCTTTTCGTGTGTTAGATAAGATTTTAGGTTGTGACCGTATTTGTAGGGGACAGGCATGCCTGTCCCCTACATTTTATATTAAGTTTAATAACATATCGCTATAGGAGAAGGGGATTAGGTCGGAAGGTTGGATGTTGAAAAGTCTGATGTATTCTTCACATTGTTGTCTGAGTTTTTCTTCGCCAATTGTTCCTGTGGTATCGATAGCTTCGATTTCGATGAATGAGCCAAGTTGTTCAACGGTGTCGATATGAAATTTTATATTTTCGATAAAATAAATTTCTCTCTTTTTCTTTACAACGACAAGGATACCGAGAGCATTTGTCAGGATTTCTTTTAGTGATGAATTGCGTTCAGGGTTATAAAGAGTTATGATTGCTTTTTTTGGACCCGCCTTGTCTTCACGATTGTAGTGGATTAGATTATGTTCAATATTTCCCTCACGTAGTTTCAAGCGACCATTAGGGCAATTAAAATAGGTGTCTATTTGGAAATCAATTCCTTTAAAAATTGCGTTTCGTTCATTTAACACCTTCCGAACCGCATCGGGATTTTTACAGCGGGCTTTGATTTCGATATTAAGATGACTCATCGTTGAGGTTCCGAGATAAATTTGGTTTTAGGGAATGTCAAAATTATTTTTATAAAATTCAGTGATGAATTCATCGAGCCATTCATAGTGTTTCTGAGCTTCAATTTTATTAAAACCATTTTCTCGCCATTTTGTGATTAATTCATTTGTTCGAGAAATAATTTCTTTGTCTGCCGGGATAAGTTTTTGCAGAATGCCATCGCCTTTTTTATTTAGAATCTTAGATAAGTCCATATATTCTCTTCCATCATGAGTATGGAAGGGAAAACATTGTTGCTTGAGGGTGAGCGCTTTTTCAGTGATAGGAGCTAATTTTTCATTTTCTGAAATAACAACTTTCGGTAATTGATTCCCTGCGGAAACCCAGACGGGAACGCTGAGTGAGGTTAATTGGAAACTTGGAATTGTCCATAAGGTTGTAAGACTTGGGTCTTCGTCTGGTTTTACACCTTGAATTACCATTGTAGAAACTGAGCCTCCTTGAACGATGTAATCTCTCAAAGACAGATAATAGGTTTGGCTGCTATCATTTGGCAAATCCATTGTGTAAAGGTCATTTTTGAAAATGGAATGTTTGAGACAGCGAGTAGCATCAAGAAGAAGAAATTCGATTGAAAGATTATTTTGTGTGGAATTCTGGGAGAAGATTTCTTCAAGGGTGCGATAGCGAATATATCCGCTTCCTTCTCCTTCCTTTCCACTGAAACCAAAATTGGTTCGAATCAAGTAGCCTGCAGGTGCAACCTTCGGGTCATTCACATCGAATTTCTCATAAGAGTCGGGATTAGCTTCGTAATAGGCAGCACCACCTTTTGCATCAATGATACCAAAGTTAGCTTGAACACCTCGCTTACCTTTTGTCTTATCGAGCATCTTTTCGAAGTCAGATAAAGTAGCACATTTACCGAGAGCTTCTTTCATAAAGAAGCCTTCCTTATCCATAGGAGCTTTGTATTTTTTTCCTTCTTTAAGGTTATAGGCATTTGTGTTGATAATACTGAATCCGACACTATTGCTTCCAGACCAGACTTGTGTTCCATTTGTGTCTTGTGTGTTAATGAGTCCAATAAAATCATATTTTTTACCTTTGAAGTACATAAGATTATTTTCTTGCTCTTTTGCATCGCGATGTTTCCAGAGCAAAGGTCTGCCATCAGGAGTCACTTTGCCCGAAATTATTGCAGAACTACAAGCGATGACTGAAGAATATGAAAAAAGAAGAATTAAAAATATTAATAAAATTTTTTTCATTTTTTTCTCCTGTGAATGTTGGTGTCTTATCTGTAAAAACTCGATATATCGAGTCTCTACATCAAGTTAATGAGACGTCGGTGCTACAAATGCCTGGAAATTATTGGGCATATGTAATGTGCCCTTACTTTGCAATATTTTTGAAAAACAAGATAGGTGCATCGTGAAACATCCACTTGAATATGTTATGTGGTTGATTGGAATCCCATAGAAAAATGTGTATCATAGTCAAATAAAGACCTAATATGCTCAAGAGAGCAACTGTCGGGAAATATAACCTTTTATAAAGAACAGGATACCTTAAGGAAGCTCGTTCTAATAAGTATGCGAATCCAAGAGTGAATAAAGGTAAACTGGAAAGTAAACGCCTTTGCCCAAAAGAAGTTCCTGCCCACCAATCCCAAACAGATGAATTTATGTAAACTTGCAATAGAAATGCGAGGAGGATTACTAATAATATACGTTTTTCCAAAGCCTGTCTGTATGTTAAAATAAAAACGATGTACCCGATTAAACCTACTAGTAAAAGAGGATGGTGAGAAAACAAGCCGTTTTTTAATGAAAATAAAACTTGTAATATGTGGGGACTCGCCAAGTTTATGAAGTTATTTCCCTGCGGTATAATAAAAGGACTGCCATATAGGTAATTGTTTATTATTGGGATAGGTAACAAACCAATAACAAGAACCGATATATATGCTGACAACTTGAAATACAACTTTGGCTGTTTATACTCTTTTAAACGAAGCAGTAAGAGAAGGGAAAATAAAAGAATAGTAACAAGGTTTTGGGTGCGAACCAAGATATGCAAAGCACCAACTAATCCACATAATGGGTAAAGGGAAAAACGGTCTTCTTGCAAACATTTCCAAAATAAAAAAAGGAACAATGTGTAGGTAAATAAATCATATAGATGACTCATAGATGGTTCAAATATGATATAGTAATAAAGCGAGGTTGTAACTAAAATTAACCACACTGCCAGACAAGAAGCAAGTTTAGAGAAATATCGGATGGAAAATTTGTATAGTAAATACAAAGTAATAGTTCCATAGATGACAGCAGAATACATTACTGAATACTGCATATATTTACCAAAGGGATTCATATCAATAGAAAATCCCAGCTCATTGACTAACAGCCCTATAGAATACACAAAAATAAAGAAAGGGAACCAAAGTATGGCGGGACCAATGGTAAATATATTTATAGGTCTTCCTGTAATGGGAGAGAGATTGTCACGCAATTTGTAGTGGTCAATTTCAACTAACATCCAATTGTATTTAGGTAATCTATAGTTATTTGAAAAATCGATATCTCTATCGAAGAATAAAGAAACAAGATATTGATAGTAATACTTGCCATCACTTTCGATTTTATAAGGTTCATTCTTGAATGTGCCAAAAATAAAGTAGGAAATTGACAGAAAAAGATATATAAATAGGAAATAATATCGTAAGGAACGAGAATCGGTATGATGAGTCATTTTATTTCCCTTGTATTGCCGAAAAATTACTCTTCTGCCTAACTATGCATTATATGGGTAGTCACAGGCTTTAGCTTGTGCTTAATAAACGCAATCTATCCTGAATCAAGTTCAGGATGACAGATAAAATAATCTTGTCGTTGAAGTATTTCAGAACTCTCTATTTAGAAATTTTTTTACATCTTGAATAATATTGTGAATATTACTTTCTAAGACATTTGTTTCAAGATATTTATTCATTTCAGTATCTTTCAATCCTGTTGACTGAATATTCAATGCCTGAAATAGTTGAAATTAATTTTTTCATAATTGAAAAGAGGATTACATTGTAGAAATGAATATTTCAATAACTTTTATGTGAATAGAACGCGGATAACACAGATTATAAAGGATTAACGCTGACTTTTATTTATCGGTGAAAAAAGGAAATTAAAACAAAAAATTATTGACAGGAATAACAGTATAAATAAGTATAATATGAGAAGTCTGAAATGTTTAGTTTATAAGGAACACATAATAAATTTTTGTAACTATTGCTCAAAAATTGAAGGTCATTAACAAATAAAAATTTTAGTGAAAAGAATATGATTACAATTATCAAGTATATAATAATTTGTATTATTATAGTTTTTATTTTAGTTTTAGTTCTTTATCTTTCGGCTGAAATACTATGGTATTTCGGATTTGGATTTTCTCGGCTTCATAATTGGAGTACATCAGAAGAGGGGTGTTCAATAAAAGCCGTATTCATTCCATTTCCTTTTCTTTTATGGTTCATTTATAAACTATTAAGTAAATGGGAAGATGTAAGCAAGAAATCAAAAGAGCAAATGAAGGAGAACGAGAATACAAAGAGGAAAGAGTGAATTAAATAATGATGGTTCAGAATATATATCGCTTTTTATCGGTGTTACACACCCCATTGCTAAAGCGTTACCCCTCTTAAGAGGGGATTTTGCGGTAGCAAGCTACCGCACTCCACATTTACGTAAATTATTTCTTCCTCTCAATCTGTTGCCAGTTGAGGTTTGAGTCAATGTTTGGGTTAAAGTTGGGACTGTCAGAAACGATGTATTCACCGAGATTATTTGTCCAGGCATTGTTATACCCGCTGGGAAGTTCTACAGATTTCTGTTCTACAGGATTGTAATATTCGTCTACACCTCTGATGTACTGACTGAAATTCTTGGATATTTCATCATTAACTGCCTGTCTTTTATTATAGGAATCCATCGTCATATCGGAAATTTCATTGTTTGTCTGACTGATGATTTTGCTAATCTGTCCGATGTTGTGAATCTGCTGAATCTGTTGTTGAATAAGGTATTCGACAAGTTGACTGTATTTATTAAACCATTGCGGACTTAATCTGAAAGAATAACCAATTGTCTGGAAAAGTTTGGCGTTTGAATCGAGTTTCCCTTTCTCTGCCTTAGATGAAAAAATATAGTCAACTGTCCAATTATTATTAGTAACTGTTCCATTCATTGTTGGGAATGAGAATGCAAACGATTCAACCACACCGTAAATTTCTTCTTCGATATTTTTCCCATTGTAGTTATATTCGATTCTGATTTTAGCTCCTTCTGCAGAGTTAACTACTCCGGGCTGGCTTTGAGTTCCTGCACCAAGTGATTTGGCAAGTTCAGGAAGGAGTTCCTCTTTCGTGATTTTTAAATCGGTGACATTGCATCTGAATCTTGGTAGAATGACCTGTTTAAGTGCTTCGATGGGTCCAACAGGAGGATGAACTTCGTTTCCAAAATATTTAGAGCCGATGGGAAATGTATAAAGGAGCATCTGATTATCAGTCCAGAAGAATGGTTGATTGGGGAAGACCTCAAATTCTTCTGAGCCTTTGGGATTAAAAACACGGAAACCTGCTCTTGCAGGCATTGCAGGATTATCGAGAACCCATTGAATCCCACCGTCAAACTGCCAATCTGATGGAATGAGCATACTGAAAGCTTCAATGCCGATGCCTTGTTTATCAACACAACTAAATTTCTTGAATCGGAGTGTTTTTGATGTTTGTTCGGATAATGAAATTGTTTGCTTCGAGGTTTTTCCAGATTCTTTTTGTTGGCAGTACATTACATTTAACATAAAAACTGTAATAAGTACTAATTGAACTAAAAAAACAGGGATTCTTAAACGCATAGTATATTACCCTCTTTTTGTTTTCTTTATATATTATCGACATTATTGATGTATTAATTAATTTCTAAAAATGGGGCATTACTCCGCAGTATTTGTGGTTGAAAAGTGCTTTTAAATAATCTTGAATGGATTAGAATCAATCGCTGACAAGAATATATTATTTTCAGCAATTTTCCCTTTGAGTTTTTCTGAAATTATATCGCGCAAGTATGGGAGAACAACTTTTTCTGTTCCATAATGTCCTGCATCGATAATGATTAGTCCTTCTTCACGTGCTTTGATTGCATTATGATATTTAACATCGCCCGTAACTAACAGTTCAATTGTTCTGATGGAAGAATCATTGAGAATTCCATCACTACTTCCTGTATATACACCGATTTTTTTAACTTTCTTTTTCAAATCACCAATTATTGTTACCCTCTCCAATCCCAATTTTTTCTTAATCTCAACAGCGAAATCTTCCACAGTTATAGAAGTCGAAAATTCTCCTTTGACTCCTTCGCCGAATCTTTCATCTTTATTTTCCAGTGGGAAAATATCATAAGCAACTTCCTCATAAGGATGAACTTTTTTGACTGATTCGATAACATTGTTCAGAACATCTTCTCGGATGAGTGCTTCAATTTTATTTTCCTTCACCTTCTCCAAATTTCCGACTTCGCCGATAGTAGGTTTTGCTCCTTCAAGAGGTTTGAAAGTGCCTGTTCCTGAAGTCATAAAAGAACAGTGCGAATAATTTCCAATAATGCCCCCACCAGCATTAGCTATAGCATCAATGATTTTTGCCTCATAACCTTCTGGAACAAATACAGCGTATTTGAACATACGAAATGTTGTATCAAGTTTGAGATAGGACAAGTTTTGCAAGCCTAAAAGATTCGCTAGAGAATAACTTGTGCCACGAGGCGATTTATCAAGGTTCGTATGAGCTGTATAAACACTTATATTATTTTTAATGAGTTCGATAGCAATTTTTGTTATGTAAGAATCCTGAGTAATCTTTTTAATAGGAGAAAAAATCAAGGGATGATGCGTAATGATTAAATCTACTTTTAGTTGTTCAGCCTCATTCACCACTTCGGAAGTGATATCGAGAGCAAGTAGAATTTTTTTAATATCCTGATTATAATCGCCGATGATTAAACCGACGTTATCCCAATCCTCAGCAAGTCTGATTGGTGCAATTTCCTCAATTATAGATGCGATTTCTGAAATCTTTGCTGTCATAATAAGAACATAATTATTAGGTTTAAACCCGATAGTCAAGTCAAATTAAGATGATACGATAACTGAACCGCGAAGAAATTAAAATAAGAAACCACGAATTACACAAATCATCACGAATCTAAAAGAATAGTAATATTATCTTATTTCTCTATGAACTCTGCGTTCTCTGCGTGAAATATATTTCATTTGAATTTGTTATGTTTTATTTAGTATTGATTAGTGCGATTCGTGGTTAAAGTGTTTTTGAACTTGACAGATAAAAAGTTAATTTGATATAAAAAGATGTTAGATTAAAATGTTGTGGATAAAAGTGCTGGGGAGTGGTCGAGTTGGTAAGACGTCTGACTCTGGATCAGAAGATCGAGGGTTCAAGTCCTTCCTCCCCAGCCATTTTATTAAGATATTCTCAACCCCTATTTTAATGTGTCGCTATCGTCTAGCCCGGTTCAGGACGCCGCCCTCTCACGGCGGAAACACGGGTTCAAATCCCGTTAGCGATACTCCTCAAATCCCCTCCCAGAGCCAAGTTTAAAGGATATTAGTAAAAATGGATTAAAAATTGATTAACCAAAAACTATCCATTTTTTATTCCG
>Ga0315285_10009347_pt1 | contig 10020 bp, 6 predicted proteins | sample YL17G09_36_MG_FD_203698 | JGI IMG/M metagenome (GOLD analysis project Ga0315285, IMG submission 203698) | Sediment microbial communities from Yellowstone Lake, YNP, Wyoming, USA - YL17G09_36 | ecosystem: Environmental > Aquatic > Freshwater > Lake > Sediment | place: USA: Wyoming | collected... | reverse complement strand
GGTGGCGCGGGAGGTTGACAACGAGTACGTGGCAGTCCCGCCGACGACGAAGATCATGGGGTACGGGGTCAAGATCGTCATCCGCACGCTCGACACGCCGTCCGGGCCGGTCGAGTACTGGCGGGTGATCCACATGCTGGCGACCTCCTACTCGGCCTCGACGGCCGGCACGTCGAAATCCAGCCCCTGGTATGGGCGCACGGCCACGGGGATGACGATGAGGCACGGCATCGTCGCCGTGGACCCGCGCTATATCACCCTGCGCACCCAGGTCTACGTCCCCGGCTACGGCGCCGGCATCGCCGGCGACACTGGCGGCGGGATCAAGGGGCGGCGTATTGACCTGGGGTACGACGACGACAACCTGGTGCTGTGGTACCGCTGGGTGGACGTGTATCTGCTGACGCCGGTGCCCGACCGGATCAACTACGTCCTCGACTGAAACCGGCCGATGGATGCGCGCAAGTTGCTGGAGCAATGGAATCTCCAGCCGAGCAAAGGGCTGGGCCAGAACTTTCTGGTAGAGCGGGCCGCGCTCGACAAGATCGTCGCCGCCGCCGAACTGACCCCCGATGACGTCGTGCTCGAGATTGGGGCAGGGCTGGGAACGCTGACCGAACGGCTGGCGCAGTATGCCGGACACGTCGTCGCCGTCGAACTGGACCGGCGGCTGATCCCGGTGCTCGAGCACGTGCTGTCTGGCCTGGACAACGTGACGTTGGTGCAGGGCGACATCCTGGCGCTCGACCCCGCCACCATTCTCCAAGCGCAAATCGCAAATCGCAAATCGCAAATCGGCAAATCGGCAAATCGCAAATCGCAAATCGGCAAATCGGCAAATCAGCAAATCTCCAACCTCCAACTTCCAGTCGCCAGTCCCCAGTCCCCTGCATCCTGCCTCCTGCATCCTGCATCCTGCATCCACTACAAGGTGGTCGCCAACCTGCCCTACTATATCACCTCGGCTGTGCTGCGCCACCTGCTGGAGGCCAGCCTGAAACCACAGCGGATGGTGCTGACGGTGCAGCGGGAGGTGGCGGAGCGCATCGTCGCCAGGCCGGGGCAGATGAGCCTGCTGGCGGTGAGCGTGCAGTTTTACGGGCAGCCGAAACTGATGTTTCGGATCAGGCCGGGGAGTTTCTACCCATCGCCGGAGGTGGAGTCGGCGGTGGTGCGGATAGACCTGCACGCCGCGCCACCGGTGCCGGTGGAGGATACGGCGGCGTTCTTCCGCGTCGTGCGGGCGGGGTTTGCGCAGCGGCGCAAGCAACTGCGCAACACACTGGCGGCCGGGCTGAGGCGCTCACCGGAGGAGGTGGCGGCCAGGTTGAGGGAGGCGGGGGTTGACCCGCGCCAGCGTGCGGAGGCGCTCAGCCTGGAAGAATGGGCGAGGGTTGCCCAGGTACTGGCTAACATAACAGTTGAGACTCCCTCAACGTGCAGTCTCCATCCAGGCAGCGGCCAAAAGAACGACGGGGCTCATCTACAAAGATGACCAGCTTGTCCAATCCCCACCGTCGTTGCATACGGGTGTTGAAGGACAGTTCAAAAGTGAGCTCAGTCGCTATGGGTAGCTCTTGAAGATCAGTGGTAAGAACGAGTAGCTACAAGGTTGTACATTCACAATAACCATATTGGAGCCGCTATCCAATGACTCCATGTTGCCAGCCTTATCAGTTGCCCGTACTGCGAAGCCGGTTCTACACCGCTCTGGCAGTGTAAAGGGAAATACACCTGAGGACCCTGTTTGGGTGAGGGTAGGGGCCCATTGCCCATAGGGAGGAAGATGCCACAGAGTGGCCCCATCGACACCTGACTGGGTGTCCGTTGCCACCCACGTCACGCTAATCGTCTCTCCAACTGTAAATGCTCCGGTGATTGTGACGATTGTTTGAGGTGGCGTGACGTCTGGTACCTGCAGGCCGTCTGCCGGTCCTTCGGTCGTATCCGTGGGGACAGGAGAGGAAACGACATCGTAATAGGTGTCAATCAGATCCCCCCACGCAGTATCTCCCACAAATCTCAACTGGTCGCTAGAATACATCTCGCGCAGACGCAGGTTGCGAGAGATGACCAGGCCGGGTGTAATCGGTGAGGTCTCAGTGATAACGATTGGTAATTCGAGATCCTCACCCAGGGGCAAGAAGATGGATAGACCGTGTACGTCATCTAGGCCCCACACCCGATCGAGTGCTACCCATGGACTCCCACTGCGGTGCTCCTCGGCCACGATGGCCGCATCGAGCCTAGTCATTAGTGTCTGGGCCGCCACTCTCACATCAGCATCGGTGAACCGTTGCGACGCATGCAGGGCAAAATCGTATAGGTCTACAAAGCCATCGGTAGCTGGTTCGATGTAAAAGTCGCTGTCGTAGTCAAGTTTTTGGGTTTCGCTATAGACTGCGTGAAGTATTGCCGTCTGATCGGGGCTGGTGAGCGTCTGGCTGATGGCAGCAGTTAACCGGTCCACAGCACTTGTTACCGCCAGCAACGAGGTCAGATCCACCGCTGAGATGGTGAAGGGATGCTGGCGGGGTGGAGTAGCGTCTGCATAAGTCTGGACCAGAAGTTCTGCCATCTGACGGGGTGTGGCGGTGGGTTCAAGTCCCCAAATCGTCTGGATGTAGCGTCCTTGCGACCCAAGGGGTGCCCATCCGATGTTCTGGGACGAGACGAAGAACAACGCATAATCCTTGATCTGGTAGGCGACTTCCAGCATGCCCATCAGGCATACGTCGTAGAACACCACGTCCAGCCGGTCATTACCACCATCGGTGATGTCGGCCATCGCCTGGCGGATTTCGTCGCTGTCCAGGTAGTCATAGTCGCTGGTGAAATCCCAACTCAAGCCGCTACTACCCCCCAGCCAGCTATTTCGGTGGGGTAATCCGCCTGGAATTGAAGCTCCACCACTGGGTGCCCAGCCGCCGCCATGATCTACGATAGCCAACAGCGTGTGGCGGGCCGGGGAGTGGTCTCGCCCCCAAGTGACAAAGTCCACCAGCGTCTGGCCATCGCCCATATTGCGTTCGCCAGTGATGGTAACGGTTGTGCTGATTGGTGTGGCTTGGCCTCGCGTGATATCGTACAACACGGTGCCCGAGTAGGTGGTCGTGTAGCCATCCACGAGCGCCAACACGTTGGCCCGTGGGCTGGGGCCAGCGGCCACAATGTTGGTAATTGTATCGAACATGAATTCCTCAAGGTCGTTGTCGCCATTAAGGTAGAGGAGTAGCGTCCACGATAGGTGGGTGGGCTGGGAAAACTCGGAGGTGTCCCCATCGGTATTAGTGCTGGTGGCGGTGAGGTTGGGACCGGTAAACCCGCCCACTTTGCCATAGGAGAAGTTGCCCGTACCATCGGCTACGGTGTATCCCTCGTAGACCTGTCCCTCGTCCTCGTCGTTGGAGAAGAACTCAACGCGGGCATTGGGAACCGTCGTACCGGTCACAATCTCGGTGGGACCGATGGCGACGCCAATGATTTGTGGTGTGGGGACGCAGGCGCTTTCGATGCCAGCCAGGGTGTTGCTGTAGATTGAGTTTTGGGTGATCGTGTTCCCGCCACAGGTCTCTATGTAGACCCCATTTTTATCGTTGGAGGTGATGATGTTGCTCTCGATCTGGGTGTTATACGTCGCCACCCGGATCCCATTCCCTTCGTTAAAGGCAACGGTATTGCTGTGGATAAGGGTGCGCACAGCGCCGGATACGTTGAAAACGCCATCTCCCCCATTGGGCAACGGGTTACCACCCAGGGTCAACCCAATGAGATTGCCCAACACCTGGTTGTCGGTTGCATCACCATCTTCGTACTTGAGCAGGGCGATGCCATCTGTCTGGTTACCACTGATCAGGTTCCCTTCGCCAACACTCAATCCTCCGATCACGTTGTGATGCGCACCATTGGTGATGTCAACGCCGCCCCAAGGATGATTGCCCAGCGAGTAAGTACCCGTGGCGTCCGGCCCGATTATGTTACCCGAAGCGGTGTTGTGGTGCGCCCCATAGTTGATGACCAAACCATGGTTCCTGTTGCCGCTCAGGAGATTGCCCTGACCAGAGAGACGATTACCCCCCACCAGGTTGTTATGGGCGCCTTCGATCAGCTCCACGCCGTGCAGGCCGTTCGGCAGTGCTGCTGTCCCGCTGATGTTGGTCCCGATGTAATTGCCCTGTATTGTGTTGCTCATCGTGTCAGTGCCTTCGATACGCACCCCATCGAAGGAATTGCCACTGATCAGATTGCGGCCAGCCACGGTACCGTTGCCAACTGCATTATTGCTGGCCCCCAGGACAATGACCACCCCGTTCGTGCCCTGACCAATGATCCCAGTTCCCTGCCAATTGGGACCAATGATGTTGCCCAAAACCTGATTACCACTGGTACCCAGATCGCTGATGTAGATACCATTGTCTGCATTGCCACTGATCAGGTTGCCCGCACCGCTGATCGTGCCGCCGATACGGTTGTTCTGCGCCCCATTCTGGATAGCTACACCACAGAAACCATTGGATACCTGTCCCAACCCATCAGCCCGCACTCCCACATAGTTGCCGATGACCACGTTCTGATCGCTGCCAACCCCGCCGATCCATACACCGTTCTGCTCGTTGCCGCTGATCACGTTGCGATGGCCGCCGGTCGTGTCGCCAATGGTGTTGCCGCTCGCCCCTTGCCAGATCGCTACGCCGTTGAAGGCATTACCGCTACGCCACCAGCCCGATCCGTCAATGCCGACATAATTGCCCCACACCCGGTTGTTGCTTCCCCGGATTTCGATGCCGCTCCCACCGTTGAAGACGATGAGATTCCCCTGGCGGTTACCCCGATCACCGCCGATGGTGTTGCCGGTGGCCCCCACTGCGATGAAAATCCCGTTGCTGGAAAAGTTCTGAATGGTCAAGCCCTGGATGACACAGTTGTCGGCTTCGATGATAAGCCCATTGGTGCCCGCAGGTGCCTGTGAGCCATCCAGGATGACGCCTACATTGCTGGCATCTATGGTCACATTGTCCTTGTTTAACGTGGGCAAGACCGACTGGACAAAGATGGTAGCGGGGCTACCAGGAGGGAAAACAGACAAGCAAAAGATTATCTTGTCACCGGTAGCCGCGTCGAGCAGGGCCTGACGCAGTGTGCCGGGGCCGCTATCGGCCGTGCTGCAAACTACCAGATTGGCCGACCGCACAGGCAGGGGAGCAGGGTCCAAGAGCATCACCAGGAACACTACCAACAGTCCCCTGAACCAGACCGTTATTCTGAGCCGTAAGCGTTTCATCAGACTTGCTCCTATTGCTCCTACATCAACTGTCCGCCTTGTAGAATCTCGCTGTTCGTGCGTTGGCAGGGGATAGCGCGTGAGTTGCAAACATATCACGCCGGGGGCAAAAAAGCGGAGAACAAGGCCGTGGCGTTTGTTATCACACCCTTTCGTCGCTGGGAACAGTACCTCCTTCAGGATCAGTACCTTGCAGTTCTTTCAAGGCAACGCGAATAGCTTGCCAGGCATCCCGGAGATCAGCACTCTCAGTCTCACCCTCGTGCTCGTTCCAAGTCTCGGTGGATAGGCAGAAGGTCCTGTCTGCATCTATTCTGAGTCTGTCCCTTTCCGACAAATTCTGTGTTCGCTTTGCTTGCGCTAAGTAGACATCGTAGCTCATTGTAGCATAAGCCATTGCCACTCCTTCCCAATCCTCCAACTCCTCGGCGAGTCGGCGAGACTCCTCTGCATGCTCGAGCGCCCTCTTGAACTCACGAATACCTGCGAGGCACACGGCCAGGCTATTGGCACAGTCCACCGCGCCGGCATTGGCCCCAATCCTCTGCAGCGCTGAGAGTGCCTCTTCGTACTTAGATATTGCCTCCGTAGTGTTCCCTTCCCATTGCTCGTAGTATCGAGCCAAATGTAATTGGAACTGTGCGGCGAGGTGGCTAAAATAACTTCCATATCTCCTGGTATGTGTCTGTACCCTCGCCTTCCTGTGGCCGGAAACGAACGTTTCTTTGGCCTTGCGTGCATTCTCCTGCGCTTCCTCACCGTCCGGATGCTGGAGTGCCAGGTTCAAGTAGATTAGCCCCAGGTTGTTCTTCAGAATCAGTTCTTGCTCAACGGCTGCAAGTCGTTTCGCTTCACCAGGCTCCCTTTCTGCTTGAATCGCCCCCTGGTAATCGCACAGTAGTGGCTCAGCTTTTTTGAAGTAGCCGTGTGCTTGTTCGAATTGCCCACGGCGTGCCGATGGAATGCCCCGTCGGATCCAGAGCTTGACTTCCTCAAGTCTGCACCTGGCTCGGTCCTCCTCACACTTTGAGCCAATCAAGTCCAGGCCATATTCCGCGACTCCCTCTGCGTCGTCTAATCTGTCCATCCAACCCAGGAAGTCAGCGCGGATTACCCAGAGCCTGATCGCATTGAGCCAGTCCTCCAACCTGTCTGCATCAACATTCTTGATCAGTTCATATATTCGAGCAGCCTGACCCCGCCTGCGCAGTTCCAAGGAGTGCTCAGATATCAGGGCGACAGCCTGGTCGAAACATCCTGCTTTCAAATAAAGCGTACACGCTTCAGCATACTGGTTTCTCTGTTCAAAGTATGCTGCCATACGGCGTAAGTCGGCCCTGTCCTCGTCACGTTCAGGGCTATAGGGCATACGCACTTCCTCGCGCAATGTGTACACTGGTTCCAAGAAACCTTGTGTGCTCAGTCCATCCATCGCTTCCATAACGTAACCCCTATTCTCCGGTGACACCAGTTCAAGAAGCGCGCATTCATCTATGAATCCTAACATATCTTGTAAGATCTGTACTCCCCACACAATTCTAGAGACCTCGCTAGTACTCAGGGCTTCCCATGCCGCCCGCCGCAGCGCTTCGTGGGCATCTTTCATCGCGCGCTCTTTCAACTGTGCGTAGCAGTCCCCCCTAGCGAGTCTCTGCCTGGCAAGGAACGTCATCGCAAAGTAATTTCCCTTGCAGGCGTTTTTCCACTCAATCGCAAGTTCATCTACTTTCGAGTTGTCGGTGACCCAGTCGTGATTGGCGGCCTCTGCATGCGTTTTGATCCACATGGCAATATCGTCGGTACTCAGTTCACCTAACTCGATAGAATGCAAGGTAGAAATAGGATGTCGGCCGATGATAACTACACGCGTACCACTCCCCTGAAACCGATTCTGCATCCGTGAGAACAGGTGCTCAAACTCGGCGCGATAACGCTGCTCGACTTCATGGTAGTTATCGAAGCAGACCAACAGGTGATTCTTTTGTAACGTAGAGAGCAAGCAAGTCCCCTGGTCCTTAATGCTTGTCTGTGGACTTACCTCAAACGAAATCTGCAAGGCTTCCAAATGATCTGCGAGTTTACCATCAGAGGCAAGGATGGACTGCAGCGAATCCCTCTTGTCGAGAGAGAGCCAGAGTGTGCCGGTCTTAGGCGCACCTTGGTTGCACAATTCGTTGAAAGATATGCCCAATGTAGACAATGCAAGCCGATTCAGCCCATCAACGATTTTAGAACGCTCAGCCCTCAATGTCTCGGTATCACCATATAGCCGGGACAAAGCAAAGTTGTCGTGCAGCCGCTGTTGATAGACAAGGGCCTCCTGGTAACTAGGGTGCTCCTGCCCTATCCGTTCCAGCAACTGAAGTAGTCCGGTTTCATAATATATATCAGGCCGGTCAACACTTGTCTCACGGGAAAGCGCTTGTGACCGAGCCAGCCGTGCTACCTCCCAGGTTTTACCGCGTCCGGATGGTCCCCAGACAACCACAAGTGGGTGACGTTCCAATACGGATTGGATGGCCAGATGCCGGTTCCCCACCGACTGTTCCTCGATCCCTTTGCCGTGCGGAATCTGCGCTCCCGGATCGCTAAGCATCTCTACCAGCTTCTGTTCCACTGCTCACCTCGGCCAGAGATTTCTGCGCCATGGTCCGGTCCACTCCTGGGTATTCTCCAGGATGCCGAAATTCTATACCAAAGGGGGGCAGCCAGCCGCAAGAGACCAGGTCTTCCTGTAACGTGGTCTTCACCTACCCCACCAACTTTAAGGGCTGATCCAAGTCGTGTATCTTACGAAACTCAGAATGACCTCTTCACGCCTGCGCATAGATGCCCCCCCCCATATTTGGCGGCAGGATAGGCAATGCCGCCGATCACGTCGCGGGTCTCTTCATACTCCTGTCGCGAGATGGTAATCACCTGGACAGGCAACGGCACATCCTGAAACAGGCTTCTTGCCCATAGCAGCCGTTCTTCACGGCTCACAGGCCGTTCGGTGACGACCAACAGGTCGAGGTCACTGTCGGCTGTGGCCCGCCCTTCGGCATAGGAACCGAACAGGATCACCTGCTCCGGTGCAAGCGCATTCACGATGCGCCGGGTAACGTCGCGCAGCAGATCGTCTGTCACAAGTTGAGAGCCGCTTGGTGTGGCCGTCAGAGCGAAGTCGCTCATAGCTCTGTTTCCATCTCATCTAACACACCTATGATTTTCACCACCACCAGCAGTTAACACCTACCATACCTTGTAAACTTCACGCCGGTGCTTGATGAGATGGACAGTAAGTCGCCGTTCCTGCCGGTTAACAGCATAGAGGGCTCTATAGTTGCCAATTCGCAGCTTGAACAGCCCTTTCCACTCCCCAGTCAGTGGCTCCGGTGTTATCGCATCGAAATTCTTTGCCAACCAATGGAGCTTGTTGAAGATTCGTCGGGCTATGGGCCTATCAAGGCTGCCCAGGTCATCCCTGGCCTCAGACATCAACTCCAGGCTGTACACCTTACCACTCCAGACCCAGTTGGGCAGCGACTTCTTCGGCAGGAATCCCCCTGACTCCGCGACGTTCCGCCTCTAAGGACTGCCGGAGCCTGATCTTGATTTCTTCACGCAGTTCCAACCCCTCGTCCGGGTCGCCAAACATCTCTACCAGTTTCTGTTCCACTGCTTCCTGGACAATCTGTTTCAACTCTTCTGTTGTCAATTCAGCCACTCTCACGCTCATTGTTCATTCCTCCTGACGGAGTTGGGAGGTCGCTGTACAGTATACCACTTTATAAATTACCCGCCAACATCCGTGTACATCCGTCCAATCCGTGTCATCCGTGTCCCAAATGCCCCTATGGCCACACCGGCACGAACATCCCCCACTGCTCCGGCCGGGGGCGGATGAACTCCTCCAGCCAGGCCGCCACGCGCCGCATATTTGTCTGCAGGTCCTCCTGCGGGTCGCCGGTATAGGTCATTTCCAGCGGCGGAGAGAGGCGCGCCACGGTGCGGCCCTGCGCGTCCCGATAGGGGCCGGCGACGAGGATCGCCGCGTCGGTCTTGAGCGCCAGCCGGACATGGCCGGTCGGCAGAAGCGCCGGGCGGCCGAAGAACTCGACCGTCGTCTCCGCGCCGCCCACGGGCCGGTCCACGCCGGTCAGCACGGCCCCGCCCGCGCGCAACCGCTTGATCGCCTCGCGCAGCGCCGGGACGCTGATGGAGGTCAGGTGGATGCCGGCGCGGGTGCGCATCTGGTCCATCAGGTTAAAGCCTCCGGCGGGTGGGTCAGCCAGCCCCAGCACCTGCATCTCCAGCCCGTGGAGCGCCAGCGCTAGTATCCCTAAGTCAAAGTTGCCGGTGTGGGTACCGGCAATGATCAGCCCCTTGCCGCGCTGCCGGGCTGCCTCGACGTGGGGCCAGACGTCGGGCGGGAAGTACACGGCCGCGCGGAGCGCCTCCGGCCCCCGGCTCACCGCGTGCCAGAGTTCATAGTTGTTGCGCGCCGTGTTGCGAAAGGCCCGGCGCACCAGCCGGTGTAGCGTTTTCTCATCTGCCTGCGGCCCCACCACCTGGCGCAAGTTGGCGTGCGCGATCCAGTAGACGGACGGCCTGCGCCAGTTGATCAGCCCGGCGATGAGGCCCGCGATAGCGTGCCCGATGAACGGGGGTGAGTATTTGCTGAGGGACATCCCCAGGCCGGTGACGAACCGGCTGCCGAGGAAGCGCTGGAGGGGCGTAAGTTGGGCGCGCAGTTC
>Ga0315285_10009341_pt1 | contig 10025 bp, 9 predicted proteins | sample YL17G09_36_MG_FD_203698 | JGI IMG/M metagenome (GOLD analysis project Ga0315285, IMG submission 203698) | Sediment microbial communities from Yellowstone Lake, YNP, Wyoming, USA - YL17G09_36 | ecosystem: Environmental > Aquatic > Freshwater > Lake > Sediment | place: USA: Wyoming | collected... | reverse complement strand
AGCCACAGGTGTAGTAGGTTCGTTTGGCTCTGAGTTAGGATATAGCACAGAAGAGATTGAAAATGCACAGGCTAAGGCTAGTTCATTTATCGGAATACTTGTATCTATTAAACCAGTAGTAGAAGGTGTAGGCTCAGGATTTAAGTTATTAGGAAGTATATTAAAAACTAATCCATTAATATTATTAGCTACAATTATAGGCGGTATCATTGTATCGTTCTTAGATATGGGAGCGATAGTAGATGGAATTAAAAAAGGGTTTAAGGTTTTTGGAGATGCTGTGTCTGCTACATTCGATTTCATTGTCGATGCTGCTATGTTTGCTATTGATATGTATACTCAATTTTTAGATGTTATTACTTTTGGGTTATTAGATATTAATGGTTCTTATAAGTCTTATACAAAATCTCTTGAAGATGCAAGTGCAGCGGAAAAGAAAAGAGAGGAAAATGCAATAAAAGAAAGGGCTTTAATTGTTCAAAATATACTTGAATTAAAAAAGAAAATAAAAATATTAGATGAGGAAATAAAAATAATAGAGAAAACTAAAGCATCCGTAATAGCGAGATATGACCAAGAGATAAGATTAGCACAAGCATCAGGAAAAGAAACCTATGCTATTGAGAAGCAAAAACTCGCAGACATTATTGATTTTACTGAAAAAGAAATACAATTAAAATTAAAAAAATATTTAGCAACAAAAGCACTTCAACAAGAGGAAAGTAATTTCACGAAAAATTTGATGGGCGAAGATATGGCTTTTGTTTTGGATAATAATCAAGAAGAAATAAAAGCAAATAATGTAAAAGTGAGAGAACTTGCCGAGTTGAGAAAGCAAGTTAATGATGCTAAAGATACCGATGCGGTACTAGATGCAACTAGAAATAAAGAAAATTATGATAAATGGAAAGAGAATGAAGAGAAAAAAACAGCGGCAACACTTGAAGCAAATAAGATAAGAACTGAAAAAGAAAACGAATACCTAGATACAATAGCAAAGTTACAAGATGAGAATTTTGAAAGTACACTATCAGCACAAGCAATAGAAGAGAGAGCGGTTGATGCTAAATACTTCGCACTAGAAGAGGCGGCTAAAAATAACGCTGAACAGTTAGCTATCGTTACTGAGGCAAAAGAAAGGGAATTAGGTGCTATAACTAAAAAATATAGAGATGAGGAAAATAGATTAATCAAAGAGGCAAATGATATACGTATTCAAAAAGAGAATGAATACTTAGATACGATTGCTGCTTTAGAAGAGCAAAATTTTGAAAACACTCTTACGGATGAGGAAAAAGAATTAAGAGCGATTGATGAAAAATACTTTGCACTAGAGGAGGCTGCTAAGGGTAATGCAGAGCAATTAGCTATAATTAATGAGGCGAAAAATAAAGAGATAAATGATAGTAATCAGAAGTATAGAGCTGAGGATGAAAGCCGACAAAAGCAAATCAATGATTTTAGAACTAAAGCATTATTAGATACTCTGTCTACACTTTCAAGTTTAAATGAATTATTTGGTAAAAAGAATGAGGCTAATGCTAAGAAACAATTTCAAATAAATAAAGCTATAAGTATTGCATCTGCATTAATTACAACTTATCAGTCGGCTACTGCTGCCTATGCCTCTCAAATTATTCCACTTGATCCAAGTTCGGTAGTCCGTGGTGCTATTGCAGCAGGGTTAGCCGTTGCATCAGGTTTGGCAAACGTGGCCAAAATTGCATCTACTCAATTCGGCGGTAGTGCTTCTGCTTCGGGCGGGGATAGTGGTGGCGGTGGTGGCACATCATTACCAACTGTAGATACTTCATCTACTCCATTTCAATTTCCAACAGTTGGAGGTAATAATAATCCGCAATCTAACCAACAAACATTTGTATCCGTTACTGAAATAAATAACGTTAACAATAGAGTGCAAGTAGCAGAGGCTAACGCAACCTTTGGCTAAATCGATTTAGATTTTAAAATAAACGATTTAAAGTAAAAATACATATAAAGGTATGGATAAGGACACTTTGCCAACCTATGAGCTTGTTTTGAACAAATCGGAACATGGCACTCAATTCATTTCTTTAGTTGACGATCCTGCAATCCAATTAAACTGGTTTGCATTTCATAAGCATTTTAACCTTGCCGAAATAACTGAGCAAAAGAAAATAGCGGGTGCGTTCTTAATTCCTGAGCAAAAGATTTACCGTAAAGATGAGAATGGCGAATACTATATTAAGTTCTCAAAAGAAACGATTCAGGAAATAGCGGACAAGTTTAATAGTGAACAAAGAGGTAGGTCGATTAATTTAATGCACCAAGACGGTAGCACCTTATCGGTTGCTTTTGTTTCTGAGAATTGGGTAACTGCACTAGAGAATGATAAGAGTAAAAACTTTGGATTCGATTTGCCTGAGGGTACTTGGTTCGGTGTTGTGAAAATAGAGGATGAGGATTTTTGGCAATCGGAAATAAAAACACAAAAATTAAGAGGCTTCTCAATAGAGGGTTTCTTTGATATGAAAAAATTAAAAATGAATAATATGGAGTACGGAAAATTTAAACTAGAAAAAGAAGCCACTCTCGAAGATGGCTCAGTAATTTATACAACAGCATCCAACTTTGAAGTAGGCGCACCTGTATTTATGGTAGATGAAAATGGCCAACAGTTCGCTGCTAAAGATGGCGACTATGTACTAACTGGTGTTGGTGTAATTACTGTTAAAGACGGATTGATTACTGAGGCGGTTAAAGAAGAGGTTGTAGAAGTAGAGCCTAAGAAAGAAGATGCTCCAGTTGAACAGGCGGTTGCTCCAGTAGTAGAGCCAGTAGCTCCTGTTAAAGCAGAGGTTACTCCTATGGATATTGAATCTATTAAGGCAATGTTACAACCAGTAATAGACGAAATGAACGCTAGAGTATCTGCATTGGAACAAAGATTTAATGAAATTGAGGCGGGAACTGGACAAGCTATTAACGAACTTAAAGAGGAAAAAGAAACTTTAAGAACTGAACTTTCTGCAATGAAGGATAGCATCCCTACTAATTCAATATCTAAACCTGAAAATAATAGAGTAAGATTATCTACTGAGCCTCCTGTAAAGTTGACTAGCGATGAGTTATTACAGAAGGTTATTGCACTTAGCAAAATAAACGAAAAAGCAATTTAATACATTTAATTCAAATACTAAAAAATTATGCCTACAATTACCGACAGTACGTCTACATGGGACGGGATACAAGCGCAAGAGTTTTACTCTGCAATTTTGTTACAAGGAAATTCTAAGTCGAAAGCTAGAAAACTTGTAAACGTTAAATCAAAAATGAACATTCCTTCTATGACTGTGGCAAATTTGCTACAAGCAGGAGCGTGTGATTATAGTTCTCAGGGTACAGTTACAATCACTGAGAAGTCTATTGAGACTTGCGATTTAATGGTTAACAAAACTATCTGTAAAAAAGATTTTTATAATATGTGGTTGTCTGAGCAAATGGGCGCAGGTGACATGAAAGAAAAAATTCCTGCTACTTTCCAAGAGTATGTTTTATACAAAATGAAAGAGTTTTTGAATTTAGAAATTGAAGAGGGAGTATGGCAATGGGATACTGCAGCTTCACCAGTTGACTTATGCGATGGTTGGTTAAAAGGATTCTTAGCTGATGCTACTGTAATTGATGTTGTAGGAACTACTTTGAGTGCCTCTAACATTGTTACTGAATTACAAAAAGTTTATAACGCTATCCCTGACACTATCATAGACGATGAGCGCACTAGAATTTTAGTTTCTCCTGCTGCTGCACGTTTCTACCGTACAAAGATTGCATCTACTTCTGTTGAGTCTTTTATGCAGAAGAATGTACCAATGACTTTTTTAAATGTTCAAATGGAAGTCGTGAACGGATTACCTACTAATGATGTGGTTGCTTGTCAATGGGAAAACCTTTGGTTTGCTACTGACCTTATCGAAGATTTCGAGACTATCAAATTAATTGATACTGGCGAAACTTTAGGAGATAAGAATGTACGCTTCGTTGCAGGTTTCAAGTTCGGAACTGGTCATGGTGTAGGTGCTGAAATTGTTTATTATACATAATAATAATAATCTAAGGGGTGTAAAAACCCCTTTTTAAAATAAAATAAAATATGGCTTGTACATTATTAACAGGTGGGGTTACCATTGCCTGTTCACCTAACGTAGGTGGAATTAAAAAGGCTTACATTACTGATTTCGTAAATGTAGAAAATGGATTCACAGAAGCATCGGGAGTAATTTCTGCTGTGGCTATTGATTCAGGAGAAAACTATTACGAGTTTGAGTTTAACAAAAATACTTCATTCTATACCGAGAGCGAAGCTAATAGTATTGAAAATGGAACTAATTTCAAAACTCAGGTTATTACTTTAGTTATTCCGAGAAGAGAAGTAGCAAAGAGAAACGTTATTCGTTTACTAGCACAAAAAAGACTATCTATAATTGTTAAAGACCAAAACGGTTTGAACTGGGTATTGGGAATGACTAACGGAATGGATTTAACTACTAACGAAGGTGGCTCAGGAACTGCTAAAGCGGATATGAATGGATACACTTTAACCTTCACAGGAGAAGAGCCTGAAATGGCTTCTACTGTATCGGATGCTATCTTAGCGACATTACTTTAATCTAAATAAAATTTAGGGAGAGCCATCTGTAAAGGTGGCTTTTTTTTTAAAATGATAAAACTAGAAAAAGATACTACTACGGATGTGGCTTTGACGTTAACTGAAAAAGTTAATATTACTTCGCCTATTTATATTTTTTCATTTGTTCACGATTTGACTTTTGAAGTAGTTAATTTTATTTTGCCAGACGTTTCTCCATATCCTGAGAGATTTAATTTATTTGAGATTAATGAAACTACTTTAGATTTAAAGAAGGGTTTTCATTGTTATACTATTTACGAGGCAGAAGTAGATTCTCCACAGGATATTGATCCTAATGATTACTCACCTTCATTAAACGTATTAGAAAAAGGTAAGGTTTACGTTTGGGAAACTGAAATAGATTTACCTACATTTGATACAGGAGTTACAACAGAAATACCTACCTTTACACCATGAAAATATTTGGATTAGATATAAGCAGAAATAAAGAGGAAATAATTAAAGATGCCTCAGTAATGTTTGGTTCTCAAAATTATATAGGTACTCCTATTGCTAAAGAAAAACAAGGAGATAAATGGATTTCATTTGGTGAGGATAACCTTGTGCCTCAATATTGGATTTCATTACTTATGCGCTCTGCCATTCATAGAGCCTGTGTTGTTTCTAAAGCCACAATGATAGCGGGTAAGGGTATTGAGTTTGTTGGTTACGATAATCTCTCTATCGAGGCAAAAGCGAAGTTAAAAACACTAATAGAAAACCCGAATGGTACAGACCAATCTTTAAGTGATTTGGTTTATCAATGGGCTTATAATAGTGTAGCATTTGGTGCAATGGCTATTGAGTTAATTAAGTCAGTAGATAAGGGAAAATATACTCAGATTAATAATATTGATGCCGCTCATTTAAGAAGTGGCAAGTATAATAATTACGGTAAGGTAGATACTTATTACTATTCTCGTCATTGGGAATTAGTGAATAATAAAACTGAGAAACCTAAAGAGATACATACCGTTGGAAATGATGAGCAAGATAGAAGTGCTATTATGTATTTTAAAAAACCTGATTTATCCAATGAGTATTATGGATTACCTGACTATTACTCTGCTATTAATTGGATAGAGGCGGATGCTAAGTCAGGAGACTTGCAACTAAATAATGTTAACGAAGGCTACCAACCTAGTTTAGTAATTAAATTTTATAAGAAACCAAGTTCACCAGAGCAAGAGGATGAAATTGTAAGAAGTTTAAATAGACAATATTCAGCAAGTGGTAAAAAGAATAAGGTGCTAGTAATGTTTAGTAATTCTAAAGAGGATGCTCCTGATGTAGATCCCTTAAAGATTGAAAACTTTGACGATAAATTAATTACTTTATCTGAACAATGTGTTCAACAAATATTAACGGTAAATAGAATTACTTCTCCTAGCTTATTAGGTATTCCTGTGCCTTCGGGTTTAGCAGGTGGCGGAGCAGAGTTAGAGAGTGCCTATAAGATATTTGATGGCGTTGTTATTACACCTGAGCAAATATGGATAGAGAAAAATATGCAAAAGGCACTATACAGGATGGGTATCCACGTTCAGCCGAAAATTATTAAACTTAATCCACTAGAGTAATGGCAATCACTAAGGCGACATTTATAAACGAAACTTTTTTACAACAGTACACTCCTATAAGTGCTAATGTGGATATAAAGTTAATCGCTCCATTTATTATAACTGCACAGGATAAATACGCACAGCATGTTTTCGGAAGTGAATTTTACGAGAGATTGATGCTTGGTATAAGTGCAGGAAATTTGATAACAAAAGAAACAGAACTTTTACAATTATCTCAACCCGCTATTGCTTGGCTTACCTTAGTTGAGGCTATTCCTTTTATTAATGTAGGGATAAGAAACAAAGGTATTTTGAAGGGTACTAGCGATACTACTGAATCGGCATCTTTTAAAGAGGTAGGAGATTTAAAGCAATCGTGTATGGATAACTATGAACATTATATGCAGAGGGTACAGGAATGGTTATGCCTATCGGATAATAACGCTACATTAACATTATATAATAATCCAACCAGGAATATGTATCCCGATCAAGGCGATGTATATACTAGTGATATTTACACAGGTCAAAATAAAACAGAAAAAAGTATTCAGAATTTTTTTAGAAGTATGTAATATGTGCGACGCATTAAAAAAATATAAAGAGGCTAGATTAAAAGTAGATGCTGAAATTATTTTAGAATTTCTATCTAATACTGGCATCTCTAAAGATTTAATAAAAGAGGACGAAGTTGAATATATTGAACTGGCTAAACAAGTAGATACGTTACAGGCGTATTATTATTATAAAGGCCGATATGACGATAAGACTAGACCATTCTGTAAACGAGTTTTAGACTTAAATAAATATTGGGGAGAAACTGACTTGTTAATGATTTCAGAGAGATTAGGATATTCAGTATTTTTATTTCAAGGTGGGTTTAATTGTCGCCACATTTGGCAGAAGGCTAGAATAAGTAAAAAACAATTAGAGACAGGTGCTATCATTCCTGACCAACCTAAGACTATTCAGATATGGAGTGCTGCTAATCGTCAACAAAAAGGATTAGGTAAGTATTTCCCTCTAGCTTAATAGGTCTTTTCTGAGGCTTTTGAGCATCCTCCTAATACAACTACCACACTGTGTATATTCCTGGTGAGGATTGAATCTAAATCGATATAGACGAACCATTTCTTTTATCTGTTCGTGAGTAAATTTATTATTACTTACTCCTTCAAAAAATAACTTAACGTCTTCATAGTATTGTCTATCGCTCATAACTGATATATTTAGAAATGATTTCCGAAAGTATTGCCGAAATAACTGCAGAGAATATCGAGCCAGTATAAATAAGGCAACTCCAAAAGCTAAAGCATAAAGAACAGTAAAAAACATACTTAAACATTGAGTAAAAAAAGTTAGTGGTTTCAGAGGTAAAAATTAAATCTTTAATTTTATCTGCGAGGTCTGTTTCCGTAACAATATATCCGATACAGGAAAATGCGAGGATGGTGAACATGATTGATTCCATTGATTAATTATTAATAGTTTTAAATCGTTTACTAAATTATTTACTGAGGCTTTCGGTATATCTATTCTAATAGCTATTTGACCGAGTGAAAGTTTTTTGTTTATATACAAGTCATAAAGACGTTTAAAATGTGGCGGTAGGTTGCTTTCAATTTGCCTAACTACCTTAATTTTTTCAGCGTTAAAGTCACCGTAAAACTTAATCATATCTAAATCCTCATCACAATTCTCATCACAGTCTGCCATTATATCTATGTAATCATTTTCACTCTCTTGGTGTATAGGTGTACTATATTGGTTAGTCAATTTCATTTGTTGCCAAAATTTCCCTCCTTGCTTCCAACGATAATTATCTTTAAGAAATCTAGCGAATAGCCATTTATAATCGTCAACTTCTAAACCTTCATATTTATTTGATTCTATTATTTCGATAGTTACAAAACTTAAAAGGTCATATTTTAATTCAGAAGAGTTAGAGTCTGTTGCTGTTATGTTCGTGGCTACGGATAGTAACCAGGTATGATTATCATTAACAAATTTGTTTATTGTCATAAGTAAACGAAAATCAAAGATAATACATTTAAATCAATGGCAACCTACTCATTAAATCAATTAATAAAAATCTTTAGTGATTTTGCAGATTCGCATTTACAGATTAATTCATTTGGATTTGGCGAAGTTTACGAGGCTAATGGAAATCCTAAAGTAACAGGTAATACTCCTACTTTGTGGATTTATCCCACTCAGGCAACTCCTTTAGAAAATACAACTATCTACTCTTTTGATGTTAGGTCTTGGGATTTGGTTACTAAGGGTGAAGAGAATGAAAACGATGTACTTTCAGATTGTCAGCAAACGCTATTTGATTTTATTCAGTTTATAAAGCATAATGAAATCTTTGATATTAATGTTTCGGGCGATCCCTCAATGACACCATTTACTGAGCAATTAGCGGATGATGTAACAGGTTGGGAATGTTCAATAGATATAGAGGTTAATTCAATCAATAGTGATTGTATGATACCTATGGGTAGTATTACTCCATTTCCTAATCCTTTGAATTGTGAGCCTGTAATCGTTACCGATAATGGTAATGAAGTTACACTAGACGCTGGAGATACTTATACTTGCTCAGGCGGTAGTGGTGGCTCTGTAACAATTCAAGTTAATGGTGTTGAATATATCGTTGAACTTGCACCATCAATAATTGATATTCCAGTATTAGATAGTAGTGCAAATCTAGTTGGAACGGTCAGTCCCACTATCGATGTTGTGATTGCGGATTCTATTGTTCAAATCAATGGGGTAAATTTTGAAAGCATACTTGCTGAATCAACAATTGACATTCCAGTTTTTAATTCAGATGGAACACCGATTGGCAGCGTTGTTGCGGGTGTGCAAGTAAGCATTGAAGATTCGGTTGTTAAAAATAGTGATTTTAGCTATGGGCAACAATTTCCATCAGGAACTACATTTCTTTTACCTGATATTAATTTGACGCAACCCAATGGGGACATTCAATCAAATCCGTCTGTTATTGATTTATCTTGTACGTTAATTGAAGATTTAACGACGCAAGATTTGAATGATGACTTAACACCTACTCAGATTAATCAAATTCAACGTCAGCAACCAACGAGAACTGGGCAAACTACGAGTTATAGGACGGGCGACGATGGTGATTTAGAAATGGGAATTGGTGCAAGTTTTTCTACTCTTTCAGATAATAATATTTTCGGAAATACAAATAGATTTACTTCGGAATTGGGAAATCAAACTTATACTAATAATTTTGTGCTTGACCATTTAACTGGATTGATGTGGTATAAAATCCCTAATGCCGTTGACACTTGGAATAATGCAATAGATGGATGTTTAGCATATGCAGGTGGAAGTTTTACAGATTGGTTTTTACCAAATATTAATCAGCACATGACCATTATTTCATGGAGCGCGACTGCTATTGGTTTAAATTATGCACCATTTTCAATATCAACTGCTGAATTTTATTGGACTTCTACAACTGCACCTTCTGCTACAACAAATGCTATTAGATTAAATAATTCAAGTGGCATTCCTGTTGCTCAAATAAAAACAAATACAAGTAAATATTTATACTGTCGCAAGTTTATTCCTGCTGATTTTGGATTATAAAAAATAAAAATATGAATTATAAATTCCCAGATTTTAATATAGAAATAATTAATCCAACTATTACCGTTGTTAATGTTTCGGATAATATTCAACTAAAGTATTGTATCGTTTCAATTTTATTAATAGATGAAATAGGTACAAGATTTGGATTTACATTTACCAACTTA
>Ga0315285_10009340_pt1 | contig 10025 bp, 8 predicted proteins | sample YL17G09_36_MG_FD_203698 | JGI IMG/M metagenome (GOLD analysis project Ga0315285, IMG submission 203698) | Sediment microbial communities from Yellowstone Lake, YNP, Wyoming, USA - YL17G09_36 | ecosystem: Environmental > Aquatic > Freshwater > Lake > Sediment | place: USA: Wyoming | collected... | reverse complement strand
CGGTTGTTGGTCTAGGAAACTCAACTGCAATCGACTTTCCGTTGTATCTCTATGAGGCCTCAGCCAGTGTGCTGGCCAATCCTCCGTCGCAGGTTGTCACTTTGGACCTCTGGTTCTGTTGGGCCACTCTAGCTCTTCTCGCGTTAGCGGGCATATTGGCGATTGTGGGTAGCGTGATGATCGGCAAGGGAAAGTGTATACTCTTGATAGGAGGAGTGCTTGCCCTGCTTTCAATAGTAGTCTTCGCAGTAGGTCTCTGGACCGAGCTTTCGAGGGTAGGCTCGGGGCTCGACCTCTTCAAGACAGTCACGGAGAATTGGGGGACGATCTCAACTCGTCTGTCCTTCGGATTCTGGGGCGGACTGATCGCGGGAGTAGTGATGCTCTTGGCCGCGGTCAGAAGCAGAGCAATAGCGACTGCGCCTCCGGTGACCTAAATTGGCGCGAGCGCAAGCTCTGGAATGCGATCTTGCCATTTGTACCGGGGAAAGCCGCCCACGCAGGCTGCGTAGGTAGTATCTCGGCCGTGATGCTGAAGATTGCGATTGTCGTCAACACCACTGCGAGGGCGAAATCGCCAGTTCTCTTCGCGCTCCGAGTCACTTCCTTTCTCCAAAGAGAGCTGTGTCTTGCTTGTCAGTCGTCAGAAAACGCGACTATCTATCGCGCTTCTCAATTTAAGCGCCGCGTTCTCTTATTGTCTCAGCTCCGACATGGCAAAACACCGCGGCCGACGGATTCCTTCTGTGGTTTGATTTGAAATGTTCACACGAGTTCTTTTAGTAACGTTGCCAATGAAACGACTGTTTGAGTTCGCCGAACTGGGACTCAGTTCGTCCCAGGAATCCGGAACCGTAGCCAGTCATTTTTGCCAAACAAGCCCGCAGGAACCTGACGATCTCGTCGTCCGGATTTTCGAAGAGTAAGTATGCGAGCTGTGGTCCAGACAGCTTCGAAAGCCAGTTGATTTGGCTAGTTTCTCCCCCGGTGTCACGGGCATCCAGCAATGGAGCTCCATGCGGGAGGCAAATCATTAAGAGCATTCAGAAGCCATCAAGCTCCACGGGCTGGGAAACGTTTGCCCACCTCAACGTGCCATGTCTTTTTCATTCTACTGCTGGCCACAGGCCTGATTCCTTTTTCCGTCAGCCACGCTCTACAACCGGCTCTAGGGGAGGTCCGTATCATTATTGATAATGATCCTGGTTTTGAGGACTACATCGGCACGCTGATGGCACTGCAGTGGCCACGCGTGAAGGTCGAGGCATTGACGATTGTCCCAGGAGTAATCTCTGATCCATATATCGCCGCGACCAACGACCTCAAGTTCTTGGAATACATCCGTCGGGAAGACATTCCGGTCGCCGTAGGCATGAAGAAGCCCCTCAAAGGCGATGTTTTCTTCCCCAAAGATGAGTCAGATCGTTACATTCACTTTTGGGATAGCTATCCAGCGCCGAAGAACAAGATTCTACAAACCAGCGCTGTTGATCTTATCATATCGATGATCATGTCATCACCCGGTGAAATCACTCTAGTCGCAGCAGGCCCTCTGACTAATGTTGCTGCGGCAATAATGAAGGAGCCTAAAATCGTCAGAAACGTCAAGAGAATTGTCATCATGGGAGGAACCACTCTGCCCCATGTGGATGACACGTCGTACGTGCCAGGCACATCTCACGTCGCCGAATTCAACATCTTCACAGACCCAGAAGCTGCCAGCATCGTATTTGGCTCTGGTGCAGAGATCGTGATGGTCGGGCTGAATGTGACAGTGAAGTTGTTTCTTACCCAAGATCTTCTCGAGCAGATATGGCAACTGAAGAACAGAGCAACCAATCTTCTCGAGCCCATGCTAGCTCATACTTCGTTGACGCCGCTCTGGGATACTTTGACAATCGCCATCTCGATCGATCCTTACTTGGTGACGACGCAGAGATCCCGCGTTGAAGTTGTGTTGGAGAACGGTCAAGGTCAGAGAGGAAGGACGCTTGTACACAAGGATGCAGATGGGAACGTGAATGTGAGCATGGATGTTGACATCAGCCGCGTGGAGCCTCTTATCGTAGATCTTCTCAGCAGGTACGGCACTGCGTCTACCACCTACATCGCAACTCCACAATCCGTTACAGGATCCAACGTCTATACGTCAAAAAGTGTTGACAGGCAACTCGAGAATAGATGGTTGATGGTTCTGCTAACAGCTGCTGTTTTGACTTCCTTGCTCACAGTGCTCCTAGTCAGGATGTCCCGGCACAGACGTGATGTAAGTAGAATCTGCTTATCATGTCGAACTGTGAACAAGCCTACGGCGAAGTTCTGCCGCGGATGCGGCATCAGACTACGCTAATTTCCAATGTTTTTCCGTATGCCATAACCCACGCAGACTCGGCTTTGAGCCTGCTCGAAATGCCGATCATGGTCGTGCATGATATGGCACGCCCAGTATGTTGGCGGATGTGCTTTCTTGAACAGCCTACTGTTTCGCGGTTTTTTGTCCGTTTCTTCGGTTCTGGGGACGTTGGATTCTTGGGTCATCGCTGTGAAGGGGGCGTACAGCGATGCTTTCAGGGTCATCTCTTTGATTAAATGCCTGAATTTGATGGAGGAGGCGTATTCGCCGAAGAGGCGTTTGAATGTAGAGAACACAGTCTCAGCCATCCAGCGTTGCCCGTAGTCATGGGCATGCTTCCAGGCTTCAAATCAAATCAAGAACTGAGGGCTGGAAGTCTTCCGACATCGCACCGGCCCTGAACCGTGGACGAACGTGCTAGGACGCTAGCCGCTGAGCATTTCCGTCGATTGTCGTCCGCTCAGTGACCAAGCCAGATCCTTCTGAACAAGTAGCGAGATTCTCTGCCTCTCCTTCTGCTGCTCAAAGATAATGACCGCTCGCACTCTGCGATGTGTGTCTGATGGATGTACCGCAGCGTCTGCAGAAGACTGCTCCGGATCGAGAGCGAAGAGGCTCTACGGCAGCGTGTCTCTTTCTCAAAGGACCATCGAGTTTGCGCCCCGGTATGTACTCAGGCCTATGAAGATCTCCATTCAGGTCCATGCAATCGTGAGGCTACGGACTGGAACACAGACCACTACTTGGTCAGAGAAGTCTATTCTGACCGGACGAGTATATTCCAGCGCGCAGTTTGAGAGCGGACATCTTGCGGAGATAGAATGCCAACATGATATGCTTCCAGGTCGGGTAACCTTCAGTTTTCGGCAACCGTGCGAACTGGATCAATTCTGCCGCTACGTACAGTCCAGAGGCATGTAGCAGCGTGACAGTCGAACGTGTTGGACGTGCTTGGGAAACGGAAGGCGGTCAAGTGTGCATCTGGCAGTGATGGCATGGACCTCTGTCGAAGGAAAGCCATCATCGTTTCCGCTGGCACGCCGCCTGTCCGAGTCTAGCTCATGTTGAACGTGAATGTGATGTATGGTCCTCTTCCGTCTGCGTAGGCTAGGGCGACTTGGTCTTTGTCCTTTAGCTCGTAACGGGATCGGGGCCGCACGACATCCCATCCTTGACCTCTTCTCAAAACGGCCATCCTGTTGACCGCGCCTAGGTCCTCCACCCACACCCTCCCTGATCTGTCGAGGGTGACTCTTGCCTGATGGCTACCAACAAACTTGCTGGGATCATCAATCGGGACATCAAGTGGACGCCTCAGTGTGCAGCCTCTCGCACGACAGTCGTGAGCTCGTCCGATCTCCAATGCCGCCCGAACTTCGTATCGTCTGCCGCTGACCACTATGTTCGGGACCCCGAGCTGGGAATAGGTACCTCTCAGCAGTTTTCGCATGTCGTCGGCGGTCTGAGGTCGGAGCCTAGGATCTGACTGGACTGCTCGTAGGACTGCCTCGGAGAGCTCCTTCGATACAGATGGATTGAGGTCTCTGGGCCCTTTCATGAGTGACCCGTCGTGGAGCATGTACCCTCTCGGCTCCTTGCCGGTGAGAATGAAGAACAGCGTCGCACCCAGTCCGTAGATGTCAGATGCTTCGGTGACTTCGCCAGTTGTGAATTGCTCGGGAGCGGACCAACCGTTTGATCCTACCAAGGTCCCGGCTGTAGTATGGAGGTAGCCCTGCTTCGCGGCGCCGAAATCCAACAGCACAAGCCTGCGGCTTGGTTCGTTGATGATGTTCTGGGGCTTCAGGTCTCGGTAGATTATGTTCCTTGAATGCAGGTACTGGAGAGCATCCAGCATCGTGTCGGCGTAGATCCGCGTCTGATCTTCAGTGGCTGGTTTCCCTCTGAACGCGTCGTGGAATGACTGGCCTTCGACACGCTCCAGCACAAGCACAAACTGCCCTGTGGGTCGTCTATCAATATATCTGACTATGTTCGGGTGACTCACTGCCCTGATGATATCGGCCTCATCGAAGAGCTTCTGCTTGATGAGATCGTCCTTGTCGGTTCCTTCCTTCGCGGTCTTGAGTACAACATGCTGTCCGGTGCCTCGTTCGCGGCCCCAGTGGATGTATCCCATGCCACCTTCCAGCTGTTTTGACTCCACGACGTATGCTCCACGTTCCCCGACAACTATCGATCCCGAGGACAGCAGACCCATCATCCTCGCCGCTCAGTGGAGTCGATCAGCCTGGAGCTCGCGACGACAGAGGTCCCCCACAATGAGTGCAGAATTTCGCGCCGGCTCGGCTTGAGCGTTTGCAGCGCGGGCAGACACTTGAGAGAGTCTGGGCTCTCGGCGGAGCAGACACGACGGGAGACGGCACAACCGAACGAACACGAACAGTACTCCTCATGTCTACCACGAGGGCGAGAAGACCGAAGGCCAACCCAACAACCACGACCAGAGCCCAAGCCAACCAGAGCCGAAGTGATTCGTTGGGCTCAGAAGAAACACCGCTTGCAGTGACGGTCAGTGTAACGCTCGGTGTGACGGTCAGTGTGACGCGGTCCTTGACTTCCTTGACTTCGCCTCTCGGGCCATCCCAACTGCCGACTACCTCCAGTTCATAGCTTCTAGCAGCAACGGTAGTGTCGACAGACAAAGTGAGGTTTGCAATGAATGGTGGCGATCTCGGAGGACCATTGAGTATCCCATCGAATCGTGATTCGATTCCCTGTGGCAGACCAATGACACTAAGACGGACTGGGAATCGATCGCGGCCATGATGTGCAACAACAACAGCAAAGGTCGCGTTATCGCCCGCCCGAACTTCCACGCTTCTTGGCCAGACCCTGACGCTGAAACCTGTGACCTCGAAGAGAGCTTGGGCTGTAGCTCGCCCACTGAACGGGCACGACCCGCCCTCCGTGACTAGGGCGGCAATAGAGATTTGATAGTAACCCGGTTCTGCGTCCGGTGGAATGTGCACCTCCAATCCTTCTTGAGTGACCTCTGCCTTCCAGTGTTGAGCGCCGGACGTTCCGTTGATGCTACTGTCCCAGTCTGTGAGGTTGCAACCCAGCAATCCAAATGGGATGCTAAGGCGGAACATGGCAGTGCCGTCTTGGGGCACCGTGACATTAAGTGGCGATATTGACAAGTTGAGATTACGAGTCTCGTTGGCCTCGGCGGGAATGATGGATGATGCGAAAGGTTGCCAATGTCCGCGCTCAATCGGCCTTGTCGTGGCAGATTCAAGCTGCTGCGGATCTCCTGATTGCATCCTCATCGAGGTCCCAGATATCTTAGCAGACAGGCTTGCAGAAGAAACTAGGGAGAGCATCACCAGCGTCAGCACGAGAGCGAGAGAACATGTATTGCTTCTCAACTACCATTCCACCGTCAAGCTGCAATTCCCCGAGCTGTGGCTATGATGACCGAGATGTTATCTTGGCCGCCTCTCTCGTTTGCGAGGGCAACTAGCCTTGCGCTTGCTTGTTGCGGATCCGGGTTCTGCAGGACTATCTGCTTGATCTCATCATCTGTCATATGAATGACGAGGCCGTCGCAGCAGACGAGAACGTGATCGCCTTCTTCCAGCGACCATTTGAACACTTCCGGTTCCACTCTTCCGTAGTACCCAACGACGCGGATTATGACGTTTCGCTTCGGGTGGGTTCGAGCCTGCTCGGCTGTGATCTCGCCCTTCTCAACCATTTCCTGAACCAGGGAGTGATCCCTTGTGATCTGAACTATCTCCTTGTCATTGATCAGGTATGCCCTTGAATCACCAACGTGGCCGATAATCAGATTTCGACCGTCGATAACCGCTGCTGTGAGCGTTGTGCCCATTCCCTGACACTCTGGGTGTGCTGTCGAGTACTCCAGGATTCTGCTATTCGCTTCCTCGATTGCGCGCTGGAGTCCTGTGGCAAGATCGGCTTCGCCGTCAAGAATGACCGGCTGCAGCATTTCCACAACGGTCTTGACCCCCATTGAACTTGCAATCTCTCCCTTCTCATGCCCACCCATTCCATCTCCAACTATCATCATGCAGCGTGACCTGTGTTTTGACTCAAATGAAAACTGAATCTCAATCGCGGCTATGCTGTCTTCATTCAGTGTTCTCCTGCGACCAACGTCTGTTGTGCTTCCGATTCTCAGCGATTCGAAGGCTATTTCCCTGCGAACTTCCGGAGGTTTCGGAACCGGTTGAGCAAACTCGGTCTGCATCACACGAACATGCGGTCGCACTAGAAGGAAACCTCCCATTATCAAGACCATTCCGACTATTGCGAGAGCCCAAGAAATAATCAGAGCAACCATATGATGCGTAGGCAAAGCTTTGGGCTCAAGCAGAAGGAAAACCGCAATCCCCAATGTCGCGAGCAGGATTAGCTCCCCAGCAATGATCAGATAGCGCGGTGTTCCAGGCATCTTCATCACTTCGAGCACAGAATCGCGGGTCTCATGTGAGCCTACTTGGTTCCAAAGCGGATTGCCAGGATGCCGCCAACCTCGATCTGATCTCCGTCGTGGAGAACCTTTCTTCCTTTGCTGGTTATCTCTTCTCCGTTCAGAGTCGTCTTGTTGGTGCTGCTGTCGTCCTGAATGTAGAAGTCTGTGCCGTCGTTTGTTATGAAGAAATGCTTTCTTGATATCCAACTGGCCTCTGTCTGGGATGGGACGAACTTAGCCAATTCGACACGGCCAAAGATCTGCGTACCTAGACCAACCTCTATCTCTGAATTGTCTGGGAAACGCAGGACACCAGTTCTCGTAGGAACCGCTGCGGTCTCTGCTCCGCAAGTTTCGCAGAATCGCGCGTCGGGAGGATTTTGCTGTCCACACTTCGGGCATGTGCATCCACCTGCAGCTGGAGACTGTGTCTGTGGAGGGCTCGAAGTGATGTTGCACCCGCAGCTTGGGCAGAACGACTCCCCAGGAGGAACAGTGGCCCCGCAACCGGGGTCAGGACAGATACTCAACCCACATCATCACGCCATCTTGTCTATGCTTATCGTAATCTTGATCCGCACGTTCTACAGAACCCAGCTGTCGGTTTGTTGCTGGTTCGACACCTTGGGCAAATGGCGCCGGTTCCGGCGCGGAGTGATGTCCCGCATCGCTTGCAGAACGTTGCTCCTGGCCTGGTACGTGATCCGCAGCTTGGACAGGCAACTCCGGGTGGCGGCGCAATAGGAGGACCACGTCGTCCCTTCCCGGGAACGACGCCTTTCCAGTAGACAACTCCAAGGACGGCGGCTATCACGACCAGCACGACAATGAGTGTCGTCCAGCCCGAACTAACCCTGACCAGCACAGACCCGCTTGTGGCGCCGAAATGCTGACTGTCGCCGTCGTAATGCGCGACGATCTCGTAGTCACCATCCGTCGCCGGTGTGAATCTGTAGAAGAAGACGCCGTTCGCGCCTGTGACGGCGTATTCGGGTGCGGCTCCGCCCACCTCGATCCTAATCTGGGCACCAGCGACAGGCGGGTCGGTCGAACCGGTCAGGTTTACGATGGTTGAGCCGAACAGCAGATCGTGAGTGACTTCGATGGCTTCGGTGCGAAGGTTGAGGCTCACAGCAATTCGAGCCCTGAAATAGGCGAAGGCGTCGACCGCTCGTTCGTGGGATGCATCGCCCGCGTAGCTTGCGATGACGGTGTAGTTCCCAACCTTGTCCACAATGTGGCTGTAGGAGAAGTTCCCTGACGCGCCAGTTCGAATCGTGTCACTCTTTGACAGAGCCGCTTCAGCGCACACCAACGATAGAGCGACAGTAGCGTTGGAGACGGGACTGCCGCTGGCCTGTTCTGTAAGCGTCCCCGTGATGATCACGATGTCTCCGACCGATGCCTCCGTGGGCTGGGCATCAATGGACAGGAGAGTCTGGTTTGCAGCTGCTGTAGTACCCAGGGCAATACCAGTCCTTGGCAGAACCGTGTGGTCTTGTGACGACTTGGCGATGACAATTGTCGACGCACTTAGGATTATCAGGATAGAAAGCAGGAGAAGAGCTGTTTTCCGGCTCATGCTTCCACCGGACGGTACATTACCTGATCCTGAACTGGATCTTCGCCGCACCAGCAGGGTTGATTTCGTCGCCTTCCTTGAGTTCGCGCCTACCCTTGCCCTTAATCTCTTCCCCATTGAGAAGCGTACCGTTCGCGCTGTTCGCATCCTCGATGTAGTATCTTCCTTGATCCTGATAGATCGTGAAGTGCTGCCGTGAGACGAACTTCAGCTCGTCTTGAGGGATCGTGGTGGAAGCCTTCGCCAAGTCGAGCTTACCGAACACTCTTCCCGAAGCGGTGATGCGGATCTCAGAGTTGTCCGGAAGGATCAGGACTCCTGCCTTGGGCGGAGATGGCACCGGAGAAGGCAGAGGCGAGGGCTGCTGATAGACTGGAAGAGGCTGAGCAGAGGGGGTCAGAGGAGTCGCACAATTCTCGCAGAAACTGGCATCGGGCTCGTTCATCGACCTGCATTTGGGACAAAGGATCCCACCGCCCACGGGTGGAGGCCCTGGGGGAGGAGCGCCTCCTCCCAGCGAGTACCCACAACCGCCACAGAAAGTGTCGCCAGGTTCGAGTCGTTCGCCACAACTGGGGCAACTCAATCGTTCTCACCTATCTCCGACGAATCGTGGTTCTCTCCTTAATTGCCTTGCGTTCAGAATCCGTTAGGACTCTCGTCGCCGCTGCGTCGACCCCTTGCCTCAGTCGCGTCACAGCGTCCTGCGCGGTCGCACTCGATCTTAGCGCCGTCTGAGCGTTTGGATCATTCTCCAGCGTTCTCACAATCGTTTGGGCCTGTCTCAACGCGGCTGTGTCCCCATCCAGCCCTTTCTGAAGAATCATTGTGCCCTCACTCGCGCGCATCAGCACAGTCGGATACGGATTTGTCTCTCGTGAGTACTGGCCAGGGTCATCAGTTGTTGCAACGTATACCTCCTGACTCCGACCCCCCAAGTCTGCACGCAAGAGCGGGTACCTCCCGGCCGGACTTGGCGGGAATCTGACCCGGAAAACCAAGTTCTGCTCTTCCCCAACCAGGATATCTCTCAGCGGAATCGTGCAAGCGTTCCGTGAAAGGTCAACCTTGTCTAGCCTCGTAAGGATCGGTCGGACTGAGTAGATGTCCACGAATTGAGCGTTCGGCATCAGCGATACTGACAACTGCGGGTTTCTCAGCACTGTACCCCTCATCTCCGTAACCTGCTGTTGGAAGAGTTGAGGCAGGCTGTATGGGTCACTGACATGGTACCACAATCCTCCGCCAGCCAATGCCATCTGCGTCAAAAGTTTCTCGTTGTAGTCTGAGCCAATCCCCAGATTCGTGACGGTGATCCCATACTGGCGTATCTGATCACATATGGCGACCAGATCCCTTTCCTTCGTTTTCCCCCGTGTTGGCTGGCCATCCGTCAACATGACGATCCGACTGACGACGCCAGGAGATCCGGCCATGGTACAGACCTGTTCGTAGGCCTTCTCCAACCCGCCATACAGGTCAGTTTCTGAGCCGGGATGTATCCCGCGAATTGCGTCCTCCACATCTTGTGTCTGGGAAGCCTGAGTCGGAGGGACGACAACCCTCACCTTTGTCTCGAATGAAACAACAGATATCCAATCCGAAGGCGAAAGTGACCTGGCAAGCAA
>Ga0315285_10009336_pt1 | contig 10028 bp, 20 predicted proteins | sample YL17G09_36_MG_FD_203698 | JGI IMG/M metagenome (GOLD analysis project Ga0315285, IMG submission 203698) | Sediment microbial communities from Yellowstone Lake, YNP, Wyoming, USA - YL17G09_36 | ecosystem: Environmental > Aquatic > Freshwater > Lake > Sediment | place: USA: Wyoming | collected... | reverse complement strand
GCGTGTATTCGGGCTATCCCATCCCTACGGAGGGATGATGGAGGAGGCGGATACATAAATGCTTCAATTCATCCCACGACTGAAGCCATGGGCTTTCTTGAACCCGCATCGTACTTACACACTAAAACCTCTGATGTGTTGGCAGATTAGCGAAAAGGGCGCGCGATTAAATAAAGACGACGCCTTTCACACCCTTCAGATCCTCGTCGCTGGTGTAGAGCTCTGCGCCATAATGCCTAGCAGTCGCATAGACTACCGCGTCAGCCATGTGCAGCCCAAACATCAGACTGTAGTCAGCGGCCTCGAGGGAGATGGACTGATCGACTGGCACAACAAGGGTCTGACCGATGGCGGCCACAGCCTCCAAAGCGCTCTGCTCGTTCACAGCCTGCTTGATCTTCCTGTAGACCTCGTAGAGCACCATCGCCGAGGTGACTATCTCGGAGGGGGCAGCCTTCTCGATGACCGCATCGTAGAGGTCGACCTTGGGACCGTCGGTGAAGCGCTCAATCCACCCGTAGGAGTCGACTGAGATCAATGTCTATCATGCTCGTCTCTAAGGTCACTCGTATCGAGGCCCGGCAACATGCCCTTCGTAGCCTCCAGCGGCTTGATTGGAACATAATGAATTATGTTATGCTTCACGATGACGGCCATCCTGTCACCCGGCTTTATCCCCGCCTCCCTCCTCACCTTCTCAGGGATGATGACCTGATACTTGCTGGAAACGGTGACCGACTCCATCGATCCTCTAACTGTAAAACAGTTATCCTATCGATATAAACGTGTCGAAATGCATGTTTAAGCCCTTACGACGCGCGCGCTTGGGTGACAACCTCCTTAAACAGGGCGCCAAACCACTCATACAGGTCTTCGAAGAAACCCGATGCGACTGCGTTGTAGGAGCCGCGAAGGTCGAGAACCCCAGTAGGTACGGTATCGTCGCCTTCAACAAGGATGGGAGCATCGGCGACCACGTGACTTTACTAAACACAGAGATAGAGAACAGCATCGTCATGAACGGAGCCCGAATCGACTGCGGGAAGAAGATAACTGACAGCCTAATAGGGAAAGACGTGGAGATCGTGGACTCCGCCAAGAACGTACCCAAAGGCCACAAGCTCATCCTCGGAGACATGTCAAAAGTAACTTTATGATATAATGTTTTTATACGCGCGACGCGACCGACGAAGACCAAGGCAAACCACATTAAACCCAAAATAAACCTCCCTCTAAATTGTCAGGAGGGATCAGCCTAAGACTCGCTAAACCTCGTTCTTGATATCACAATTTGATTCTCCCCCTGATCGATGCGTATAGTCACTTCTTCACCGGGCTTGAATGGGAAGAGCCCGTCCTTAGCGACGTCAGTGGGGACGTAGATGAAGAACTTGTCGTAGACTCGGTTTCCCGTCTTCGTGGGGCGGTTCATGAACCTGCCCTTTCCCTCGATCATATTGGTAGCCTCTTCTGGTATCACAATCGGTATTAAACTTCATCCTTTCCGATACACAATTTAGATACACATAATGGTAGCACAAATTTTGTTACCCATCGCATGGTATACCAAAACAAGACACCTAAGAAATAGGGGAGCTCACCTCACAATGAATAACCGTAAGACCTCTCTACGCCACGACCTGATGTATCTCAGGCTCATCGTCGCCGAGGCCGTCAGCCTTCAAACAGCAGCGAACCCAGACAACCGAATCACTCTCTGCGCCCTCCGGGACTACCTCACATGGCTCACCACCGACGCCATACAAGACAAACAACTCGCACGAAAACTAGTCTCCACCTACGCGAGACTACAAGAAGAGCTCAACGCCGAGACAAGGAGAAGACTCGCCCACGACACAGACCCATCCGCCCCAGCATTCCACGAAGGATTCCTGCACGCCCTCGAGCCGACCCTGAGCTTCAAGCACGGCACCGACCTCCTCCTCGACAAGGAGATCACACGCGAAGAATTTCACGAATCCTGGGAACAAGTAATGAGAAGGCTGACACCGGTGGAGGAAGGGTGAACGAAGTTCGACCTAGAGAAGAAGGGGCTGGAGACGGTGCTCCTGCCGTGGCAGGCCGAGGTGATGAGGTGGATCTGGGGCGCCGGAGGGGAGGTCGACTCCAGGACCGCCCACACCCGTCTCAGGAAATCGACCACGCCTGTGAGCCGGGCCTCAGCCATAAACTTCCTCAAAAAGATGGCCGAGGAGGGTTTCCTCACCTACAGGGAGGTCACTTCGAAGGGGGGCCGGAAAAGGTTGTACAGGCCGAGTCGCGTCGCTCCCGACGAGGGTGGTTTCAGGAGGGTCCTCGCCAGCAGGATCGTTGAGAGAGTGAGGACGGAGCTGCTGGGCGACGCCGTCGAGGGGCGGACCTGAACCCGTAAAAACCAGATGAAGGAACCATCCCAGGAGACCCCTCAAGAGACCGGGACTCAAATTACAGCCCCGTGAAAAAAGGTAGGGGGTATCTTGCCCTAGCATTAAAATCAGCCAGAGAAAAAACCGCATACGGCGTCGAGGGCTCAAGACCGCTGAAGATAGTATGGGCGCGGGTCGGGCAACGCTGCCGTAAAGTCGTCATCACACACGCGAATCACCCGCGGCAAACAAGCTAAGAAATTCTTAAATCCCCCGACTTCCACTCAACAGGCAGTGGAACCGATGACCGAAGCCTACGTCTGCAAGGTCACATCAGTCGGCCAGGTAACCCTGCCCAAAGAGGTGAGAGAGGAGCTCGGCGTCGGCAAAGACGACTACGTCATCATAGAGAAGATCGGGGAAACATACTTCATTAAGAAGCTCCAGGGGGAGAAGCGCCTCCTCGCGAGGATAAGGGAGAGGGTGAAGAAGAGCGGGATAACCCGTGAACATCTCCAGGAGATAGTCGAGGAGGAGACTCAGGCTGCCTGGGAGAAAACCTCTAAAGGCCTTCGTTGACGCCAACACCGTTGTCAGCGGCCTGCTCTTCGAGGGTAACGAGGCGACCCTCCTCGAGCTGGGTCGGATAGGCGCCGTCCGGCTGGTGACCAACGTCTATGTTTTAACCGAGGTCCAGGCGGTTCTAAGAAGAGGCGAGTTCTCTCTGACCGACGAGGAGTTCACGGGCCTGATAAGATACCTGCATGAATGCCTCACCGTGGCCGAGGACCCTGCGAACGACGAGGTGCTCTCCAACTCCGGCCTCCTCAGGGACAAGAAGGACATACCGGTAGCCCTGGGGGCGATGGACTCCGGATCCGATTACCTCGTCACAGGCGACAAGGAACTATCGGAGAAGCTGGACGCCCTGTCCATAACGACGTCGAGCCTGCTTCAACTCATCCTAGGCGACCAGTCGGCCACGGCAGACTCGAGGAAGGCGCCGCCCTAACCAACAACGTCGGAGTCGGCGAAGGCACAATAATCCACGGCAGAACCACAATCCGCGGACCAGTTGTAATCGGTGAGCATTGCGAGATAGGCCCAAACACCTACATAGGCCCCTACACAAGCATAGGCGACAACTCAACCATCCTCAACACCGAGGCAGAGAACAGCATCATCATGGAGGGCGCTCACATCGACTGCGGAAGACGCATCGTGGACAGCCTCATCGGAAGAAACGTAAAGATCCTCAGCTCGGAAAAAAACATCCCCGAGGCCACAGACTCATCCTAGGCGAGAGATCGAGAGTCGAGTTCTAATCTCCAAACGCGCGCTGTAGCTCTGCACGACTCCTGAAGGCTTCTGAAGAGGTAATAGCGCAACCTTCGGAATCCCCGCCCTGTCAACTATGAGCGCCAACTTGACGATCTGAGGCACGCGCGTAAAGGGACTAACCCTAAGCATTATGGCAGGCGACGCCCGCGCCTAGTATGACTCTACACCCACTCCCTCGATGCCCTCAAAGTGCCTCAGATTCCGGGTCAACACCTTCTCACCGCGAACCTTAGCGATCCCCGCGATCATCGCGTCCTCCGGATCAACCGCGGAGCCAAGCCGCTTCCTCTCCCCGTAGATCCGTCCGCCAGCCGAAGCCGACTCGTAGTCGAGCGGCAGGAACGGGAGAGACCCCAGAACCGCCAGCATCCTCACCTTCTCCACATCAGGCCTCCTGCTCATGGATAAGCCCACGTGGAGTTCGAACACTGTCGGCGCTGAGACCATTATGGGCGTACCACTAGCCTCAATCGCCCTCGCCTTCTCAACCGCAGCCGCATCGTTGACCATAACGTCGATGAGAAAAGACGTGTCAGCCAGCAATGCTACCCAACCCTACCCTCCGTTGACTTGACCCTCTTTGAGCTTGCCTCGCGGAGCTCCTCGACCTCCCCGCGGATCTCCTTACCCTCCACCTCGGTGATTGTACCAGCCAGCTCGAGTATCGATCTCTTCCTAGTGAGTCGGTTCACGACCTCCGTGAAGCTCTCGTTGGGCCTCTTAAGTGCGGCGAGTCTCTCGTAGGCTTCCTCTGAGATGGAGATGTTCTTGGTGCCCATGATTACTCTATGTGGGTATGTGTGTGTATGTTTTAAGGGTTTTCGTTTACGCTCACTGAAATCGCGTGCGCTGATCCAGTACAGCGTCTTCCAGACCGACCGGAGGAGAGTCGCGGTCGCAGCCAAGAGGCTCGCGGAGCACTACGGGGCGTCGACGGAGATCTTCAGGGGGCAGAAGACCGAGCAGTAAAGGTACGTAATTACAACCCTTAATCATCAAGTCGTGAGCGCGGGCTTGAGGATCTTAAAGAGAGGAGGAGGAAGGCCCGTGGATTGCAATGAATTACCAACATATATATTACAGAAAATATGTTTGGTAATACAGAGATGTCCGAGAACATAAGCCTCCGACTGCCACTAGAGGTCCTTGAGAAGCTCGACGACCTCGCCCAGAAGGAGCACAAGGACAGGTCCACGCTGATACGGGAGATACTCGACGAGGGGATAAAGGAAAAGCGGATCGACCTCGCGGTTGAGCTCTACAAGAGGGGCGAGGTGACCGGCTGGCAGGCGTCGAAGCTAGCCGGGGTCAGCCTCCGCAGGTTCTATGAGGTCCTCCAGAAGAAGGGTGTCCTGATCCAGTACGGTGAAAGGGACCTCGAGCAGGACCTTAAGGCGTTGAGGGGCGAATAACATACGCCAGCCGTTGCCGACGCGAGCGTGCTTATCTGGCTCGCCAAAGCTGGTAGGCTTGACCTGCTGAGGGATCAGTACCAGAGGATTCTGATCCCCCCTGAGGTCTACACAGAGGTCGTCGTGGATGGCCTCAGGGAGGGCTACCCGGACGCCTACGTGGTCAAGGATGCCGTCGAGCAGGGCTGGATAGTGGTTGAGGCGAATGAGGCCGGGGGGAGGGAGAGGAGGCTCACAGACGATCTGCGCGAGATTCACGAGGGCGAAGCCGCGGCTATGGTTCTCGCGCTGAGCAGGGGTCTTCCGATCCTCGTGGACGAGTCGAGTGGCAGGGTCCTCGCTGAGGCGCTCGGGCTCGCGCCGAAGGGGACGCTGTACGTGGTTCTCAAGGCCCTTCACGATGGCAAATTGACTGGTTCTGAGGTTCGTGACGCCATAGCCTCGATGGTCTCCTCCGGGTTCCGCATCGAGCCGAGCCTCCTTGAACGCGTGCTCAGAGAGGTTACACTATTTAGCAAGCGCGATGGTTCATTGGGCGCTTAGGATACCGAGAGGAAGGCCGGTGGACTCTGACGTGGCGCGCGCGTCTTCCAGACCGACCGGAGGAGAGTCGCGGTCGCCGCCAAGAGGCTCGCGGAGCACTACGGGGCGTCGACGGAGGTCTTCAAGGGGCAGAAAACCGAGCAGTAAAGGTACGTAATTACGACCCTTATTTGTTGAAGAACAGCCTCGACGTCGCATAGTCATAGTGCTGCCCATCTCCACCCTCCTCGTGAGGCGGAGGATCACCTCGGTGAAGAACCCGCGAGCCTCGCACTCGTGGCGCGCGCGCCACGACTAAAGTCATGGGCTTTCTACGTCACGTATCGTGAACTACCCACCTCTGAAGAGGTGGGCTTCCTGACTCACTGAGGCGACTTGCCCAGCTTCGCCGAGTTGGGTAGCGCGCGCGTAAAAAACTTGAGGCCGGTCCTCCGGACTGATTATACCGCTGTACCGGCTTGAGGATGAGGGAAACAGGCTACCCCCTGTTAAACTCCCGGATAAAGCTTAAAAGGCAGGGCCAAATTTAATGGGTGTGGGAAGTGGGTGTGGGAGAAACAGTGAACATGGACGACAAGGGGAGGATAGTCGTCCCCGCTGAAATAAGGAGAGTGATAGGCAAGAGGGTCTTCAGCGTCGAGATCGCGGACAAGGACACCATCATACTGAGGGCGGAACGTGACCCGCGCGACCACGTGAAGAGGATCGAGAGTCTCAGACTCACCGGCGACGGTGACAGGGCTTTCGTTGACGTCGCCGCGGTGAAGGACCTGTACGGCGGGAAACGTGTTGAGACTACTTGACGCCGACATACTCGCCTACGCCCTATACGACGAGAGCCCCGCCCACACACCCGCGTGGCAGACCGTCGAAAGGGCCCTAATAGGGGAGATCAACCTCCACGTCACCCACACCACGATCCTCGAAACCTACAATACGCTCTACTGGTTCTACCGGGTGAGACCACTTAGAAGCCTTCTAGAGAAGCTGGCCCTGACTATAGAGGGATTAAAGGTCGTCGAAACCTCGACCAACGGCCTCAAGATATCAGAAGCCGAAAACATACCGCTGGGAGACGGTTTCCTCATCGCCACAGCCTTAAAGCATAGTAAACCCATCATCGTCACAAACGACTCTCACATAATCAGCAAAGCCCCGAAATTTGGCTTAATAACAGAAAACCCCATACCAACGGAAGTAAGAGAAAAACTATCCACCTGGAAAATCGATTAAGCCAGACGCTGACCCGCTCATGTGGCGGATCAAGTAGGCGCGTGCGCGAACTCTAGAACAATCCCGCGCGCCTTCGCCACCCTATACCGATCCAGATCCCCGAGATCCCCCCCGCGCGAAAAGGAAAAGGCTTGATTAAAAAATGACCAAAAAAGAATCAGTTAAGACGCTGGGATACTTGAAGGCGTAGTGGCGACCAATTCGTAGTAGAAGCCGGTGGACGTGACCACGCGGATCACGTACGAGGTAGACACAGCCCACACGTAATTCACTGCGGGGGTAAACGCTACGGTGTTCGTGTCTAACGTTGCTCCAACTTCGACAGCTGCCGGGTTTGTAGGTTTATAGGTTATAGCTGTGCTGCCCGCGGTGTTAGGCCGAATGCTCATCGATTCTATGGTGGCTGCGACGCTACCTGTGTTACGGATTAAAAGCTTGAAACCTTTAGCAGCGCGCGCGGAGAGGTTAGTTAGCGGTTTATAACGCCTAGGCGACCTTGGGTGGTGGATTAGGCAGCGAGGGTAAGAAACATACTTGTCCGCTGGTCTTCACCGCGCTTCCAGGCCTTTAGCTCCTCTTGGAGATCCTCTGGGACAAGTATCGGCTTAGTCGAGCTGAAACTTATCTCTCATCGTTATCTCTCTCCCATGCGTTTTGCCTCTCTCTTCCTTTTAGAGGCTATAAGTCTGGCTGCCCCCAAAATCTCTGCTGCCTGCCCCTCCTTTAGCTTGTGTCTACGATCAGCAAGCTCACCGATCGCAGATTCCACCTCAGAAAAATCGATTAAACCTCTTCCAAGGACCTCTAATAGGATGGTCCAGGTGCTCCAAACACTGAATCCGTACATCCTTGCCAGTTCAGAGAGGACCCTCTCATCGACCAAGATGGCCGCCGCCTCACTTTCCCTCGCATATAAAAGCGTCTCGGCGTCCGACCCCGATACGTTCTCGCTCCTAGCCAACCTCTCGACCGCTGGAGCCACCTCACCAGCTATATCCTTGACACTTATCCAACCCTCCTCCACCGCCCGTCTCACGATGAGGGCGTCGTCGTAGCCGAGATCAATCCCAACGTCAACGACCTCCCTCTTGACCCCGGAGGTGATCGTTACACCCTTGAAGATCTCCCTAAGTAGGAATAGCTTATTCATCTGAGCTAAATGGATCAGCGGTCCCGCATCGGACACCACCGAAGACAAGGGATCAGCCCCCGTATCTCGATCTCATGTAGCTCTTGACCGTCTCCGAGTCCCAGTTCACGGGGATGCCCTCCCTCTCCAGCATCTCAAGGAACTCACGCAGAGATACCCCCAGGATCTCGGCAGACCTCGAGGCGGTCAACTTGCCATCCCTGTAGATGTCGACGACCCTTCTGCGAAGCCCGTCCTCGATAAAATCTCTGAGAAGCGTCGTTCTGTCGACTTTCTCTATGAACCTGACTGCCTCTATCCTCTCCAGATCCGGAGGTGATAGACGTACGGTAACCACGGCGCTCTTCTCGGTCACGGCCACCACAAAGATCTAGATTACATTGTAATACAAAAATCTTCCTAAAGGCAAAGGCGAGGGCGCGGCTATGATGCGGTAGGATTGGAGGTCAGCCAGCTGCCGAGAGGCGGATCCCAGGCTGAAGCCCAGCACCCCCTCAGGATGAGCAGGGTAATCGCGCCCTCGTCGATGAGGCTGAAACAGGGTTCCTCGGAGGCTGTCGTTCCCTCGGACGCGGCCCATGATCCGCTAGGCCTCGGAGTCGAATTCCGACTTCGAATGCAACCGCTGCGGGCGCACCCAGTCTTACTCCTTTCCTACTCTGTACGCTGCTCCGCATAGACCGAATAGCGCTTCAAGCAGACCTCCCCCGTGTCTGGCAGAAAAGCGATGAAGTGCTCAAGCTTCACGATCCGTGTTGGCTGGAAGCCCACGGCGTGTGTGCGCAACGACATCACACAGCTAATTTAATGGATAACTGCGGCAGACTCTGCGCGCATGAATGGGGTACGTAATTACGTACTTTAAACTGAGGCGCTATGACCCGGAGAAGCCTCGCGGAGAACTAGCACGAGGAACTAAGCAACGTGGCCGATGAGCTTGGGATCGAGTGGCTGCTCCTCTACGACTTCAGGGAGGTTAAGCCAAGCACAAGGTTCTGGACCAACCTCAAGAGGCTTGGAGGACTCGGCGGGAGATCCTCCCTGATCCAGTACAGCGTCTTCCAGACCGACCGGAGAAGAGTCGCGGTCGCCTCCAAGAAGCTCGCGGAGCACTACGGGGCGTCGACGGAGGTCTTCAGGGGGCAGAGAACAGAGCTCTAAAGGTGTGTAATTACGACCCTTATTCGCTGAAGAACACCCTCGACGCGCACGCAAGGTATTCAAAGAGTGGGACACATACCCCACACGGAAGAGCCTCAGGGAGAGAGCAGTTAACCTAGACGCCAAGTTTCTGCCCAATAAAGTCCTGTTTAAAATCCTTATATAACACGAATGATATTTTATATCACATGAGTAACACAACCGCACTCGTAAAGACAAGGCGGGTCGGAGGATCCCTCGTCGTCACCCTGCCGAAGGAGGTCACCGAGAGCAAAGGGATCAAGGAAGGCGAGATCGTCGAGATAACCGTGAAGAAGCTCCGCGTCGACGGCTTCGGAGCCCTCAGGGGAATCGGCCCCTTCACAGCCGACGACGAGCTGAAGGCCCATGAGTGAGCGAATCGTCGCCGACGCCTACGCCTGGGTAGAGTACCTCGACGGAACCACTCGAGGGGAAAAGCTCAGGAACCTCCTAGAAGGAGGCACAGACATGTACACGTCAGCCGTCACCCTCGCCGAGGTCGTTAGCAAGGCCGCGAGAACGGGCAGAGACCACGAGACCGCCCGCACCGTCATGCGGGGCAACTCCACGATAGTCGAAGCCGACGGAGAACTATCATACGAGGCCGGCATCCTGCACGCCGAGATCAGAAGAACTATCAGGGACTTCGGCCTCGCTGACGCCTACGTCCTCGCCACGGCGAGAAGGCTCGGCGCAAAGGTCCTAACCGGAGACCCACACTTCAACGGCGTAGAGGACGCCATCATGCTCTGAGCCTCGGACGACTATCTTCTCCCAAACGGTAACTGGAGCCGCCGAGGC
>Ga0315285_10009335_pt1 | contig 10028 bp, 5 predicted proteins | sample YL17G09_36_MG_FD_203698 | JGI IMG/M metagenome (GOLD analysis project Ga0315285, IMG submission 203698) | Sediment microbial communities from Yellowstone Lake, YNP, Wyoming, USA - YL17G09_36 | ecosystem: Environmental > Aquatic > Freshwater > Lake > Sediment | place: USA: Wyoming | collected... | reverse complement strand
CACAGTACCCACGACTTAACACCTTCCTTTCGAGCGCTAAGGTTACGTCATAGACATAGTCTTCCTTGTTTTTCTTGTTTTCTGTTGCTGAGAAGAACCCTGATTCTTTGGTCTGATTCAATCGTGTCCTAGCGCTGACTTTGCCCCCACAAGCGCGCCCCACGCGGACCCCTCCCCCATTCCTGCATGGCAAACAACCCAATCTTGAAGCCGTAAATTGCCAACGCGATCGGGACCCGCGCGGTTGAAGTGCGGGAAGCTGCCCTGCTCGGTTTCCAGTCCCCTGCTCGGCCCAGAAATCGGGGGGATGGCGCGCGCTGAAGCTTTCGATCGCGTGCGGGAGGGGCATGAGAGTGCAGGCGGGGGGCTTTTGATAACATAAACAAAAAGCCGGATGTAGAAGGTAAAGTTCTATCGGAAGGGGCCCCTTACGCCCCCCCACGACGCTATCGAAAGCCCCGCCGAGCGGCCGACGATGAGGCTTCTGGGCAGGTGCGTGGGGGCGTGGGGGTGCCCGTCCTTTTGGACGATCTTCTATTATCATGAAGGTTGTCTTCTTCCCTGTTCCCATAAATGGACGGCCCCCAAAAAGGCCTGGTATCTACGGGCTGCCGCATCCGTCCATAAGCCCCCCTCTTGGCTTGCCGTGCTTCATTTCTCGTGCTCCTTGCGCGCGCACACATTTACCCAGCTCTGAGTGAGGTCGTGCAGAGAGCATTTAGGGATCTTATGCCGCCGGCACAATACCACCACATTATTCAAGAACACTTTCAGCTTCCTATCGTGTAGCGCTGCCCGTCAGAATTGAAGTCGGACACTAACGCGCAAGTTTCGGAGAAGATTACGCGCGTGATTTTCACTCCGGATGATAGCACATAGTTTATAAGAACTAGAAGAGAGAATATACAGTCGATGGAGTATGACCAGAAGACTTGCATTGGCAATAGGCTTAGCATTTGTCGCAATCGCGTTGACTTCTATGATTGAGACTAATGCAGTGATGGCACGCACAGTGGTCGGATCTGATTCATGTGGCAGTATGCAAGACAGTGGCTTCGAAGGCATGACAATGAGTCCCAACGTTCATTCGATAGATGAGGGACCATACAATTTTACTTTCCCGATGAATTACAGGGTCAAGCACAGGTTTCCTGCAGACTACTCCAACGGGCTTCCGGATTTCAGTGGAACTGGTTCGACTACAACCGAAAGCTTGGGAACGCCTACAATTCCAGAGTTTCCATCATTCCTAATCACGCTATTGTTCATGGCGGCCATGCTGCTCGGAGCCATAATACTCAAAACAAGACAGATTGTCTAATCAGCCCGTATCTGGGCTTTCCAGGGGCTCTTTCGCGAAGTTCAAAAATAATCAGTGCGGTCCAGACTCAAAAACTTGGGAAATAGTATCAGTGCGCGCGAAACGTGCCTGTTATCGCATAGAAGTATTCTCCACAAAATTCAAAAACTCTGACGTTGCATTATACTGTGCGACTAAAATAGGAGAAAAGGAGAATGAAAAAACTACTTGCTATAATGATTGTAGCAGTGTTTCTAGTATCTCTAGTACCAATGAACATCACATCAGCTTCGACAACTGGAAAGATTAAAGGCATAAAGCACCCTCCTGCAGGCAGCTTTCCCATAGGACTTGGTGACGATATTCCGGGAATCGATGGCTCATCGTTCATGGAAGCAGCCACAGCGGATGAAATCGTACCGATGCTTACACCGCAGTCTCCATGGACCGTGGCGGTCTCCGACGATTACCTTGGCGGATTCTATCCCCTGGACTTTCAGAGTGTGTTGAACGGCACTCACTGCAACATCTGGATAGGGCTGGACACCACAGTGTGGACAGACGGATACCAGGATGAATGGGCCATTAACGGAGCAGGGTTTGCCGACGACGTGTTTTACTTTGCCTATCCATGGAGTTACTTGGGTGGAGCGTTCTGGGGCGCGCCGCGCCTGCTACCAGGATACCGTGACTACATATATGGAGCACAGCTGGAGCAGTTGAGAGACGCTTTTGACAACAACATTTGGCAGAAGTGCAAAGACTTCTATGGTGATTACGCAGATCGACCAGGACCGTTCGACGACTACAAGATACAAATATTGATATTCAACATTCGAGATGGACTCTTCTGGGACCCAGTCAACGCTCCATGGTTCATAGAAGGCTATTTCTGGTCTTACATAAGCAACTTGTACAATGCGAACATAATTCACATCGACTCGTATCAGTGGTTTAGACGACAAGGACCGACCCCCCCTGGCGGTGAAGTGGCAAAATTCGTTAGTCCACCATACCCACCTGCAAGCTGCAATCCATATGAATATGAGGGCACATTCGCGCATGAATACCAGCACCTCATCCACCGAGACTTGGACTATGATGAATTGTCTTGGGTGAACGAAGGGTGCTCTGGACTGGCCCAATACATCTGCGGATACGGATTCCCGAAAAGCCACATCGCGAACTATATTTATGACTACCGAAGGACATCGCTGGTGATTTGGCAGGGAAACCTTGCAAATTATGGGGCTACTTTCTTGTGGACATTCTACATGTATGAACACTACGGAGCACAGTTCATACACGACATTGCCAACAATCCAGGAAACGGAATAGCAGGATACAACGACGTGCTCAGTGCGTACGGTCTGAAGAATTTCGATGCCATCTTTGAAGATTGGGCAATCGCCAACTACCTTGACGACACATCATTCGCTAAAGGAATCTACGGCTACTATGCCTTGGACATACCTTCCGCAAATACACAAGGCTGGAGTATTCCGTATGTTATTCACTACGGGGGCGCCCAAGGAGGCGGTCAATACACTCCAGGTCCCATCTGGCCCAGCTATCCATATGGAGTCAGGCTGGGGATGGCTCTGCCTTACCTTGTCAGATACTGGGAGTTCCGTGATGGCGCGCCAGAATTGAAGGCATTCGTTGACGGTGCAGACATCACTGGAATCACACCGCACAGCGGCGCCAGCGACTGGTATTCGGAAGGAGCCAACTGGGCATGGTTCAGACTGGGACAGACTTTTGCAGTACCTGAAACAGGGGCAACACTCAAATTCTGGACCAGCTACGGCATTGAAGAAGATTGGGACTACGGCTACGTAGAAGTACACGATCTAACAACAGATGAATGGTGCACTCTCGCAGGAACAAACACAATAATTACGATACCTAACGCGCAAGACAACCCCAACTGCCCTGCTGGACTCGAGCCAACAGACTATCTTGCAGCAGGCAGATGGAACGCTTTCACGGGCGACAGTGGCGGCTGGTATCAAGAGCTGATGGATCTCACACCTTTCGCCGGACACGACATTGAACTGCACTTCACGTACTGGACAGACGGCTCCACACTCGGATATGGATTTGCTGTAGACGACATAGAAATACCTGAAATCGGCTTCTTCGACAACGTCGAAAGCGGCGCAAACGGCTGGACATTCAACGCAGGCTGGAAGATCATGGGAGGCGTTGAGAACGACTTCAGAGTCAATTTCATAGAGACAACAAATTTCATCAAGGGAGCTTCTACCAGAACAATGTACCACATAAGCCCAATAGGGATTAACGATGTCTCAGAGACGGGGCAGGAACTGCTAAAAGTCGTTGACACACCGACAATAAAGACGGGCCCAGCAGTATTTGTTGGAGCCAGTCAGCCAGGATACGAACATAGCTTCTCGACCACTTTAGACCTTTACGTAGGCAGCCCGCGAGACCTCTCTGGTCCCTATTACTAGAAACAAGCCTAAAACATCAACTTCCCCCTTTTTATTTTGACCAGACAAACATCAATGCAGACACTCTGACTTTCAATTCGCCATTTCAGAGCAACATTTATTGGAACGAGGAAGATTCAACTCTATGGGAGAGAAGATGATCAAAGTTGACCGAACAGCAGCTTTGATGCTGATTCTTCTGAGTATGTTTGTGGTTACCTCTAGTCTACGACTTGTTACAGCAAGCGGACCAGTCTACATTAGAGCTGACGGAAGTGTGGACCCGCCAGGGTCTCCGCTACAACGAAATGGGGATTTGTACACCCTATCTGGCAACATCACAAGCGATTCAGACGGGATCGTGATTGAGAAAGGCAACATAATCATCGACGGGAACGGATACACAGTCAAAGGCGGACCAGACGGAAAAGCATTCTATGTTTATGGCATAGATAATGTGACAGTGAGGAACACACGTACAGAAGGTTTCAGCTATGGCATTTATCTAGAATCAACTTCTCGAAATATCATCTACGGAAACAACTTGACAGGAAGTACCTATGATGGCATTGGACTCTTCGACTCCATAGACAACATCATTTCATTTAACCACATGAAGGAAAACGGTTGGTCAGGCGTCAACCTTTATTTTTCTTCTGGCAACAACATAAGTGGGAATTCTATCACAAACAACTACTATGGAATAAGCATGTATAGTTCCGAAAACAGCTCGATATTTCACAACAACTTCATCAACAACACCGACCAAATCTCTTCCGATGCCTCACCAAATGTTTGGGACGAAGGCTATCCTTCAGGAGGCAACTACTGGAACGACTATACCGGCGCGGATTTGTATAGGGGTCCTTATCAGAATGAGACTGGCAGCGATGGAATAGGCGACACGCCTTACTCTCTATATGGAAGCGACGCTGACCACTATCCGCTAATGAAGCCGTATGCTGGCCCACACGACATGGGAATAAAGGCCTTCATCTCAAAAACCGTCGTTGCAGAAAACTATAGCACAACAGTATCCATAAACGTAACAATAATAAACTACGGCGAACAAGCCGAAACATTCAACTTCACACTCCAAACAAACACAACAATTCAAGAGCAAACCCTGACACTAGTAAGCAGAAACTCCACAACCCTAACCTTCTCATGGAACACGATAAGCTTCCCCAAAGGCAACTACATTATAAATGCCTATGCTTCGCCAGTTCCAGGCGAAACGGACACAACAGACAACACATACATTGGATGGATAGTCATAACAATTCCAGGCGATGTGGACGGAAACGGCAAAGTTGACATGAAAGACATAGGATGGATATGCAAAGCCTACGGTTCAACACCTGGGCATCCCAAGTGGAGCCCCAACGCCGACATAAACGACGACGGCAAAGTAGACATGAAAGACATAGGCTACGCATGCATGCACTATGGACAACACTACCCATAACATGCGAAAGGAAAACGCGCGCTAGGGCGTTGCTAAATCGCATTGTTTGTGTCAGTTTCTGGTTGCCTTCCAAGCACACGTGCGCCCTCCTCACACTTCTACGTACCAGATCATAGGTATCTATCCAAGCCCAACGATATCCAACAAATTCATGTCAATTCCCTGAATTTAGCAACACGCTAGCGCGCTAGAACCCGCTTTCTGACAGCATCACCCGACTGTTAACTGGGAGACGAATCGCCCATCAAGTTAACAGAACCCAATGGAGCTTGATTTATAGGTTCTGTAAAGTCTTTGTCGGATTTCTTACGCTGTAAAAATCCGTCGGATGTTCTTTGTTCAAGAAATCTCTGCATGAAGCGTGTAGAAGCCTATGACATTGATTACGCGCGCGCTTATCCTTTGAATTGGCGTTTGAGAACTGGGTTATCAGTTGTTTCAAGCCGTTTTCGAAGGTTTTTGAGAGCTTGAGGCCAAGACTTGGCTTTTTTCGACGGATCCTTGGTCCAGACAGAGAACGATGTTTCGCTTGTTGCTCATTCTGGGTTTGCAGTTCCTTGCAAGCGAAGGGGTAGGAAGGTTCTCTGTCATAAGTTTGGTGTTGAAATGAAAGCGCGAGCGGGCGATATGCCTATCTATTCTTCTGGGGTGGGCGTCTTTTTGAGGAACGAAATCCATGACCCGGCATGTAATGTTGTATTGGAAGCATTGAATGACAATTTCCGTGTTCTCATTTGATGCAAAAAAGATCCCATAGAAGATTTATCCAGAAGTCTTATTAGCTTGGTTAAGTGAAATGGAATTAGGAGAAAGGATACTGAGGGGCATACGGAGAGGTTGCTTTGTTTGGGTTATTATCGGGTGAAGCGGAGAATTTATGAGCAGGTGAGAAACTACCCCGCTGTAAAGGCGAAAGTGACTATAAACGAGAGAAAGGAGAGTTAAGAAAAAGATGAGAAAAATTGTTTCATTTGCTTTGGTTTTGATAATCCTAATGCTAAGACCTTTGATACTTTCGCCAGTCTCTGCTGCTCCACCAGTGATCAAGAGGCCTATGGAGCTTATTGCTGCAAGAAATATGGGTGATGGTCCTGAAACTGTCGATCCTGCGTGGTGTAACGATGAAGCCAGCAAGGAACTTATCTTTAATGTTTATGAGACTCTGCTTTTCTTCGACGGAGAACGTCTTGATATTTTTATTCCACAACTGGCCACGGAGTGGAAAGTTGAAGACATCACTGGAACCACAAGCCCAGAAGGTTTGCCATGGTACTTCAGATACACCTTCCAAATAAGAACAAATGTAACTTTCCATAACGGTTACACCTTAACCCCAGCGGATATCGAATACACTTTTGAGCGTGCCATGGTTCAGGACAGAATCGGGGGTCCAACGTGGATGTTCTACGAGCCTCTGCTTAACACTTGGGGCGCTGAGGGACTGGGCGACATCGGCAACTGCACGAACCCAGGACCAGACGTTCAACTTGTAGGCAACATGATAGACCACGCTGTAGAGTCAAACGACACGCACGTTTGGTTCAACATCGCCTTTCCAGGAGTCTACGCGCCGTTCCTGCAAATCCTAACCCAGTCATGGTCAAGCATTCTAAGCAAAGGATGGATAAACGATTATGTGATTGGTATACTTGGTCGCCCAGAATGGTCAGGGGAATGGGGTGACTACACGGGTTGGATATGCTACCACAATCCGGAAGTGTCGCCGCTAGACGTTCCAATGCCAATAATGTGTGGAACAGGTCCCTTCGAGTTTGTGATCCTAGACTATGACAACATGTACTGGAGTGTTGATAGATCTGTCGAATACTGGAGAGGCTGGCCGGCGGACTGGCCTGCACCACCATACCCGTCAAGGCCGGGCAATATTCGACCCGCTGGCTATGTTGATAGATTAAACGTGACATGGGCTTATAGCTGGCCAGTCAGAGAAGCCATGTTTCTCTCTGGTGACGTTGACTTCTGCGCCGTTCCAAGAGACCAGATAGGCGCGATTGTCGGTCAACCCGGAATGCGATGCACGTACCCACTTCCAGGACTAAGCGTTGGATCAATGTTCTTCACATTTGACGTTGACGCGACAAGCGCATACGAAAACGTATATGAATCTGGCTTCCATGAAGATGGAATGCCAAGGGACTTCTTCGGCAACGAAGCATGGGGCATACACACAAGACTTGGCTTCACATACGTCTTTGACTTTGACACCTACTTGGCAACATCGTTCCTGGGAGAAGCCATCGGCCCGGCAACAGCAATCATACCGGGTCTCCTGTGCTACGACCCGTCAGTGCTAGGGTACAAGTTCAACCTGACAGCCGCTACAGAAGAATTCAAGAAGGTTCCAGGACTGTGGGACACAGGCTTCACGGTAGTTATAACTTATCCCACGGGCAACACTGCGATGCAAAACGCAACAGAAAAGCTCCGCGACGGCATCAACCTCTTGGGCAACACCAAGTTCCACGTAGACATCGTATCCATAAGCTCGAAAACATATCGAGACGCCATGGTAAGACACCAATTAGCAGTCTTCTACATGGATTGGTCAGCTGACTTTCCAGATCCACACGACTTCGCATTCCCATTCTACCACAGTGCAGGAACATTTGCAGCAGCCCAACTGTACTCCAATCCGACTATGGACGCGTTGATTGAAGCTGGCATCAGAGCACCACCTGCGGAAAGATGCGCAATATACCATGACATCCAAGTGCTGGCAAGACAAGAAACACCAAGCGTTCCAATATATGACGCTATTGGACGCCACTTTGAAAGAGACTGGGTTGTAGGCTGGTATTACAATGTACTGTATCCTGGTACGCCAACATATCAAGGCATATACGCTTACCCATTGTGGAAGTGGTACTATGTACCGCAAAGCACATACGATGACTATGCACCATACACAGTCAGCAACCGCCTACCATCAGACGTGAACTACGACGGCAAAGTTGACGACTTAGACTTTGATGCAGTAACGAGAGCCTATGGTTCCTATTATGGTCCGCCACCACATTGGAAATGGAACTTCAGATGCGACGTCAGCAACGACAGACAAGTCAACATGCAAGACACCGTAGTCAAAGACTACGGCAAAACATCAGCGATTTGGATGCCACCCCCGTTACATGGAGGAGACATCTATCTTGTTGCAGAGCCCTCCAAAGAGACTGCGGGAATCAACTACACCGTAAGAGTCGCCGTAAAAATCAATAACGCTACCGATCTTACAGGTTATGAAATACGCTTGCTCTACAATCCGAACCTTACAGAACCAGTAAACTGGAATATTGAACCTATACCTGGCTGGGATTCGACACGGAACTATACTTTCCAAGGCTGGGGCGCGCTAATTGTTGCATGCTGGCTAGCCTCTGGTTCTCCATACAGTGGCAACGCAACACTGGTCACATTCGAATTTAAAGGTCTCGCAAAGGGAAACACCACAATTGACATTTCGAAGAGCACAATTGAAACTGGAGAACCTTTGCAAGCAACACCCTATAATCCCATTAACTGTGAAGTAAGGGTTATCCTTGCCGGCGACTATGACGAAAACGGCAAAGTCGACATGAAGGACATTGGTTACATCTGTTTGGCCTACGGATCGTATCCTGGACATCCCAAGTGGAACCCCAACGCCGACATAAACGACGACGGCAAAGTGGACATGAAAGACATAGGCATAGCGTGCATGCACTACGGACAACACTACCCATAAACCATTTTCTTGCGGGCTCGGAGTTCGCCGAGGGCACGCGCCAGAACCTCGGCGTTCCCGCAGGACGTTATCTTGCCGGGCACATTCTTTCCATAATGCGCTTGATGCCTCTGGACGCCCTGCCTTCCAGGTCCCCTATCCACGCGGGGTTGAAGTAGTTCCTCATGAACACGCTCGAGCTCGCCCGCCCGTGCAGGAAGTCTATCTCGCTCTCGCGCAGGTACTCGGTCATCAATGTGCCGTGCAGCTCCCTGACGTCCGCGAACCTCTGGCGGCCGACCCTGTTCGTGGCCAGCTTCTGCACCCTGCCGTACTCGAGCTTCACCCCTCGGCTGATCCTTTCCACGAGTTCGGCTGGCGCGAAGCTGATGAACGCCTTCTTGCTGCCCCGCAGGAACGTCCCCTTGAACCTGAAGTGCTCGAGGACCCGCCTGTCAGCCTTGTAGTAACTGTCCAGCCTGCCCTGCGGCGCGAGGTCGATTATCAGGTTGTGGCAGTCGACGGCCTCGTCCAGCCTCAGGCCGGTCGCGGCCAGCAGGTCCATGAAGTCGGACAGCTCGGGCGCGCACGACTTGAGCTTCCTGATCCACTCGAAAATGTCGTCGGCGTTCACCGCCTTCGTCAGCCTGCCGATTATCAGGTCGTCCGAGTTCCTGTCCGTGCACTTCAGCCCGTAGCTCCTGACCAGCCTCCTCCAGTCCTCGCACACGCCCAGGAACTTGGACAGGCTGGTCAGCGCCTTCAGCGCGTGCACCCTCTTGCAGTCGTTCAGCATCCCCAATTCCGCCAGGTCCCCACTAACTAAGCAATGGGCGTACTTCTTGGCGTGGAAGAACCTGTCCCTGGCCGTGAAGGGGCGGTACTCCCTGTACGCCCAGGCCCTGAACTTGCCCCAGTCGACCTCGCCATCATGCAATGAACGACTAGCGTCATCCTGCCCTGAGGCGGCTATCTCGCAGGGGTTCGTGGGTTCAAATCCCACCCCCCGCACTAAGACTAGACCTTGTTTTGAGCGAGCGAGACAGATTCAGCGCGCGGTTGTGACTGGACAAGTCCAAAATG
>Ga0315285_10009333_pt1 | contig 10030 bp, 10 predicted proteins | sample YL17G09_36_MG_FD_203698 | JGI IMG/M metagenome (GOLD analysis project Ga0315285, IMG submission 203698) | Sediment microbial communities from Yellowstone Lake, YNP, Wyoming, USA - YL17G09_36 | ecosystem: Environmental > Aquatic > Freshwater > Lake > Sediment | place: USA: Wyoming | collected... | reverse complement strand
TCTGTGCTGATTCTTCTCGTCATTTTGGCCGTCATCTATGTCTCCTACACTGCACTTCTTCCTCAGCTTGCATCAACTCTCGGAGGGCAGGCAGCGCCGGGAGCAAATGCAATGATCACAACAAATTCCTCAAAACCAATTGCCACGATTCATTATGTGAAAAATTGAAATTACGTGAAAGTTAAAAAAATTAAGATCTGAACAGACAATGGGCAAACAGCGCGCTGGCATTAGTAGCGCGTTGGCATATAGCCCAAAAGAATCTGACAAAAGAATCTGGATAAGATTTATAAATATTCTCGTCATTAATAATAATACTCTTCATATGCTGCAATAGGCTCAAAATGCTCGTATTTTAAGAGTGAATCAAATGTAAAGAGAAATAGGAGAATAGTAATTGTTTACTATATAAATAAATCGAACAAAATAAATGCTAAAAATGAGGTGTAAATATGGCTGAGAAGGAACACATGAATCTGATTTTCATCGGTCACGTAGACCATGGAAAATCAACAACAGTGGGAAGAATTTTGTATGATACGGGAGCGCTTTCCGAGCAGGAATTGAAAAAACTGAAAGAGGAAGCTGACAAGGTAGGAAAAGCAACTTTCGAATTCGCATTCGTTATGGATAAATTGAAGGAGGAAAGGGAGAGAGGAGTTACAATCGACATCTCTCACATCGAATTCAAGACACCCAAATATTACTTCACAGTCATTGATGCGCCTGGTCACAGAGACTTCGTCAAGAACATGATTACAGGAGCAAGTCAGGCTGACGCAGCAGTTCTCGTAGTGTCTGCAAAGGATGGAATCCAGCCACAGACAAGAGAGCATGCATTCCTTGCCAAGGTGTTGGGTATAGGACAAATGATTGTGGCCATCAACAAAATGGATGCGGTCAATTATGACAGAGTCAAATTCGAGGATTTGAAGGCCCAGATGGGAACATTCCTGAAGAACATTGGTTTCAAGCCAGAGGCTCTTCAATTCATCCCGATTTCATCTTTAATGGGAGACAACGTGGGAAAGAAAGCAACCCAGATGCAGTGGTATCAAGGCGTGTCGCTGGTTGAATCATTCGACAATCTAGTCGTGCCAGCAAAGCTGACAGACAAGCCATTGAGACTGCCGATCCAGGAAGTATTCTCAATCACAGGTTTCGGTACGGTTCCAGTCGGAAGAGTTGAGACAGGAATAATGAAGCCAAACGACAGGATCATAATAATGCCGTCTGGAATTACCACTGAAGTTAAATCAATCGAAATGCACCACCAGCAATTGCAACAGGCAAAGCCTGGTGACAACATTGGTTTTAACCTCAAGGGTGTTGACAAATCGCAGATCAACAGAGGAGAAGTTGTTGGGCCTGTAACAAATCCTCCGACAGTGGTTGAAACATTCACAGCACAGATTGTGGTGTTGAACCACCCGACTGCAATCGCTGTCAACTACACTCCAGTATTCCATGCGCACACAGTGCAGTTCGCAGGAAGATTCGAGGAATTGATTGAGAAAAAAGATCCAAAATCAGGACAGTCATTGCAGAAGAATCCCGACTTCCTAAAGACAGGAGACGTGGCAATTGTCAAAGTCAGACCCTTGAAGCCAATCGTGCTCGAAAAATACAGCGAATTCCCGCCATTGGGTAGATTCGCCATAAGAGATATGGGTGCGACTGTGGCAGCAGGAGTTGTTCTTGAGATAGAAAAGAAAATCACAGGATAAGTGGTTTTCTCTTTTTGTTTTTTATTTTACGTTTTTATTTTATAGGAATTTTTGGTTAAGCTTTCGTTGAGAAATCAACGAAATTTTAGCCAATTACTTGGCTAAAGCTTTTTGGACAGCGAAATTAGCTGTCCGAAAAAGGTTATGTTATGGGCAAAGCAAGAATCAAATTAGTCGGAAAGGATCCAAAAGAGCTGGATTCTGTATGCAAGCAGATAGCTGACATTGCGAAATCAACAGGAATAGCAATCAGCGGTCCAATTCCATTGCCGACCAAGCAACTTGTCGTTGCATGTAGAAGAACTCCATGCGGCGATGGTTCTGATACTTATGAAAGATGGTATATGAGAATCCACAAGCGCCTCATAGAGATCGCAGGAGACGAAAGAACACTCAGGCAGATCATGCGAGTCAAGGTGCCTGACACTGTTCATATTGAAATATCTCTTTCTTGATCTAATCTAATAATTAACTTCATCGAATCTAATTCAAACCTAATTGATCTAATCTATTAATCTAAGCAGCTCTTCAGTTTGCCATACCTTGATTTTCTTCTGTTTTAACCTTTGTGAGCGGGAAATTCCACGTGCTTCAGCTGTGGGATGAGAGCGAACATAGATTTATATATATTAGTATGCTCATATAATATTATGATAAAACTTACGATATTGAAATGTAATAGATGTTTACACGAATGGATACCCCGACAAGTAGAAAGGAAGTATTGTCCAAAATGCAAATCTCCATATTGGAATAAAAAAAGAGTGAGAGTGAAATAATGAAAGCATACAAATTCAGAATCTATCCCTCAAAGAAACAAGAAATGCAAATGAAAGAACACTTGTGGATAGAGAAGAATCTATGGAATATGCTCCTTGAAGCTAATCAAAAACGATACAACGAAGAAAAGAAATTTCTAAACCGAAATGAAATGCAGAAAATGGTCAAAGATACAGGATTATTTTCTCAAGTGGCTCAGACACTTTCTCATAGGCTTCAGAAAGCCTTATGGCGGATGGTAAAGATGAGAAAACAAGACAAAGAATGTGGTTATCCTCGTTTCAAAAGCATAGATAGAATAAAGAGTTTGAATTATCCTCAGGCTGGATTCTCACTTGATAAAAAGTTGAAAGTAACCCCATTCGGAGAAATAAACATCAAACAGCACAGACAAATCGAAGGCAAAATCAAAACACTAACATTGAAGAGAGAACCTTCAGGGAAATGGTTTGCTACTTTCTGTATTGAAACAATTTCTAAAATCCCTAAAATAAATACGGGGGAAGCAGTCGGTTTAGATTTAGGATTGATGAACCTTGCCACACTTTCAAACGGAGAGATAATCAAGAATCCTCATCAATTCAAGAAACTCGAAGAAAAATTAGCCAATGCTCAAAGAGATTTATCAAAGAAACATAAAAGAAGCCATAATAAAAACAAAGCCAAGCTCCAAGTAGCAATAATCCATGAAAAGATTGCTAATACAAGATTAGATTATTTACATAAGCAAGCTAACTCTTTACTTTCACATTATTCCCTGATTGGTATGGAAAAGTTGAATATCCCTGATATGTCAAGTCAAAGTCATGGCAAGAATATCAATGATGCAAGTTGGGGAATATTTACAAATATACTTTGTTACAAAGCGGAAGAAGCTGGTAGTAAAATTGTATTTGTAAATCCAAAAGATACTACGAAGATGTGCAGTAATTGTGGAACAAAAACAGAAAAGACATTGTGGGAAAGAACTCATAATTGTCCAGATTGTGGTTTATCAATTGATAGAGACATAAACTCTGCACGAAATATACTCATAAGAGCTACGGCTGGGCAAGTCGGAAGAAACGCTTGTGGAGATGGAACAAAAGTTCCGTCCTTGAAGCAAGAAGCCCACACCTTTTAAGGATGGGAGCATGTCACAAACTATCATTACCTAATTTAATTTATGCCAGGGTCGCATAATCTGGTAGTGCGCCAGAAAACTTTTTGGAAAAGTTTTATCAAAACCTTAAAGTTTGGCGAACCTTGAGATGTTTTTGAATCATTCAAACGATTTGAAAATCATCAACCAGATTCCAGCCAGGTTTCTTGGTTGAGCTTCTTTGGCCTCTGCAGAGCAGATGGCCGAAAGAAGGTCAAGTAAGCTGGTTCTCTGTAAAGGGATTGGGAGTTCAAATCTCTCCCCTGGCGTTTTATTTTTCTTTTCATAATTTTCAACAAAGAAAGGCTTTTTAAGCTTATTCGTTTAATTTTAAACATGAGTGTAGAAGAAGACTTGAAAACTAATATAAAGAATTTCCAGAGCTCTGCAGATCAAATATTCGAGAACGAAGATTATACCTCAGCATTCATTCTTTATTTTAAAGCTCTAGCAGCAATAGCGGATTATGTGATTATTACTAAAGGTAAAGGACTGCCGAAAGATCATGCAACTCGTTTTAGAATCCTAGAGACAAAGTTTCCAGATCTCTACAAAGTGTTGGATAGATTCTTCCTTTTTTATAGGCAGAGTTATACTGCTACAGTTAGACAAAAAGTGTGCGAAGAGGCGAAGTTATATGTCAAATTACTTATTGAAAAATACAAAATTTTTTAGAGCAATCAAATCTTTATATAAGAAAAACAAAGAATTACTTGATATTATCTTATTTGGTTCTGCTATAAAAGGAAAAGAGAAACCTAAAGATGTAGATATCTTGCTTCTATTTAAGACTGAAGTAAATAACGATATTATATACCAAATGAAAAAGGAGTTGGATAAATTTGGGATTGATGTAGACATAGATGGCAAAACTTGGCACGAATTATTCGAATCTAAATTTTTGGCGAGAGAAAGCATACTGTCTGAAGGATATTCTTTAATCCACAAAAAATTTCTTTTTGAATTATTTGGCTATAATTCTTTTTCTTTGTTTAAATATACTTTAAAGGAAAAAAGTCAATCGGATCGTATGCGTTTTCAATATGCCTTGTTAGGGCGGAATAATTCTGAAGGCATCATAAAAAGATTGGATGCAATAAGATTGGCTTCTACAGTTATTCTAGTACCTGTCCAAAATGAAGAAACATTCACAGAATTTTTAGAAGTTTGGAAACTAAATTATAAAAAAAGTAAGATATTACTTCCAATTAGGACCATTCATTTTAAAGAGATGGATATCGATTAATTCTTGATATTATTAGAGAGTATTGTAAAGGGATTGGGAGTTCAAATCTCTCCCCTGGCGTTTTTTTACCGACGTGAGAATTTCTTCTACCGACATGGCACTGGCGCCGAATCTATGAACGCTATTTTCACTCTTTAGCCACAGATTTCACATATTCCTCTCCTAGTTTGTGAAGGAACCAGTCTACGATCTTGTCAAACTTTTGTGTGTTCTGCGTGTACTGGAGTAGCTGCACGTATGGTATTGTGTCCTTTACTTTTATGTTTAGTGGAGGATAGCCGTTTCTCATAAGTATTAGATTTGTAATTAATCTTGCCACTCTTCCATTTCCATCCCCAAATGGATGCACTTCAATGAACTTTAGATGTGCTATCGCAGCCAATTCAATAGGATGAAGTTTCCTTTTGTTTTTGGAATACCACTGGAGAAATTCCTCAAATTTACCTTCAACTTCCTTCTCATTTTGGGGCATCCAATTAGCGCCTTCTATCCCAACAGGGTAAGTTCTTATTTTTCCTGCCTCTTCATCATCTATATTAGTCATCATTATTTTATGCAGTCTGAGTATAACCCTTTTTGAGAGATCTCCTTTGTAACTGTTCAAAAAGTTTAGTGCTTTCTCAGTATTGAATATTTCGTATATTTCCCTAAGGTTTTTGCCTTTTGGCGTGACCTTCTTTTCCAGCATGGCTGCAGTCTCAATGAGTGAAATTGTATTTCCTTCTATTGCATTAGTATTATAGGTGAATTTTATTGTGAAATCCCTTTCCCTCTTTTCCAAGGCGATTCTTGGGTATTCCTTTACTTTCTTCTTGAACTCGCCGATGACATAATCCAGTTTTGCAATCTTATCTGGATCCGCGTATGCATATCTCTGCTTTACGGGAATGTTAAATTTCTTGATGAATGACATTTTCAGCTTCTCGATTTCCGAATCGGAGGGTAGTTCCTTGCCGAGATATGTCCTTAAGGACTTCCACCTGCCTCTTGAGGTTCTCATGTTATGGGCAAGATAATAATATGTTTCTCCCTTTATCTTTTTCTTGACTATGAACACCATTGTTACCACATATTAATAATATCTAAAAAAGTTTATAAATGTGGTGGTAAAACAAAAATTAGCGAAAATCAAGGACCACAGGTGAGAATCGAACTGAGGATTACTTTGAAATCTATAGTCTCTTTCCAGATATTTGAACCTTCAAAATCTCACTTTATTTGACTTCCAAGAGCCATTTCCAGAGGGGAATGAATTTTATTTTCTTTCGTTTTATCACTTCTTCCCCTTCGTAATCATCAGTTATAACGAGCAAATTATTGCATTTCAATTCTTTGCTTGCTTGTAAAAGAGACCTTACTTCTCTCTCTTTATTCTCTCCCAAATAATATGTTACTTGTATCAGCTGTTCAATTCTTAATCCCTTTTTTATTACAAAATCTACTTCACGTTTTTGTATGTCTTGCCAATAAAATACATCAATGTCTTTTCCTCTTTTTCTTCTCTGCAATTCTACAGCTACAATATTCTCATACTTTCTGCCTTGATCTTTTGAAATTTTAAATCCAACAGCATTCACCAGTCCTGTGTCTATGCAATACACCTTTCTAGGGGCGGCAAGACTTTCTTTATATTTGTTCATCAATCGTGGAACCACTAGAATAAGGTATGTTTCTTCCATGAAATTTACATAATTTTTAGCAGTGTGGTCGCTCCTTAAGCCGAAAGTGTTCTTTATCTTATTAAAACTTATTTGATTGCCTGAATTTGAAATTAGAAACGCAGCTATATCTTTGAATGTCTTTACAAATTTAATCTTATATCTAAGTAAAATGTCCTTTGTTATTATCGTTGAATAAAGTGAGCTTAAATAGGTTTTTGGCTCTTCGCCTTTTAATACTTCTGGAAAGCCCCCTATTTGGATGTATTGTTCCAATAATATCCTTAGTTCTGAAATCTCTTTTGTTGTAAAATTCTCTTTTAATTCGAAACCCTTGTAGGATACAAACTCTCTAAAAGAAAATGGATGTAGCTCAATTGCAATATGCCTACCTGTAAGATGTGTTGCAAGCTCCTTACTTAATAGATTTGCATTACTTCCAGTTACTACTGTATTATGGCCTTCTCTTTGTAGCCTATTAACAAATAATTCCCAGCCTTCCACATTTTGTATTTCGTCTAGAAAGACGAAATCCATTTTTCCATATAGCTCATAAAGAACAGCTAGGATCTTGTTTAATTGCCCTGCCTCAAATCCATAAAAACGCTCATCATCAAAATTAACATATCCAAAATTGCTTTCTTTTACTATTTGATAGGAGAACACAGATTTCCCGCATCTTCTTACACCCATTATTACTTTTACTAAATTACTCTTCATAAGAGATTTAACAGATCCAAATGTTTCTCGAGGTATTATTTTTTCTTTCTTTATCCTGCCTTCTATTTCACTCCTTTGGTCAATTATTATTTGTTTTATTTGTTTGTCTTCCATACCTCATTATTAGTGCGAGATATTTATAAATCTTTCGCAGTGACAATGCGAGGTATTTAGTAAACCTAGATGCTCTTCAAATGCCTGTCCTATATATTGTTTTTATACAAACGATTTATGACTATTACTGTTTTAATAGAAAACAATGATATCCTTGGCCTACAAATTAATCTTAAAAGCTTACGCGTGTAATTAATGACGGCGATTTACTTAGGTCTGTTTATTCGCTTTCGGGAGAAGTCATTTTATATAAGTACAAAAAAACTTTGCCCGGGGCAGTTTATCTCTCCCCTGGCGTTTTTTATTTCAGAATAGGAAACAACAAATTGGAAAACTGGAAAACGCAAGATATAAATAATATATATACTAAATTATACTTAGTCATATTAGGCAGAGATGGTGATCAAATGAACAAACCAAGAATAAAACAAAAGAAAAAAGAAAATAAAGTTCTAAAATTTGCTTTATTGGTAATTATTTTAGTGTGCATCGCATTGGTATTAACAGTTGTATTCTCTGAAGTTTATAAAATGCAATTGTCCTCTCTTATCGGAGCAGGCGGAGATCAGGCACATAACGCTATGAATGGTACTGCAAAGACAGTTGTGACGATTAATTATATAAAAAATTGAACTGGACACCTTGAATAACCCCCAAATAAAACTTCCAGTTCACTCCTTTCTATGGCCTGATTCGCATAAAAGTTTAAGTTGTATTCATATCCTCTCCCTTTTCTAATTTTCGATAAAAATCGAAAGCTTTATAAATATTAGATTATAAAAATAGAATATGAAAAAGAAAGAAATTATTCTGAGAGAGATTTTAAACGAGGTAATAAAAAAGAGGGATGCAAAAATAACACAGATGGAGCTAGCCCAAAGGCTGGGTGTTTCAACAAGTACAGTTAATAACGCAGTTGGACCTCTGGTACAGCTGGGAGCTATCGATGCCAGACGCACAGGCCTTGTGGTAATTGATTTTAGAAAAGTACTTCTTTATTTAGCAAGTAACAGGAGTCTTCAAAGAGATATAATTTATCAGACCTACATCCCTCTCAAGGTGACTGAAATTGAAAAAAGTATGCCTGAAGGAGTAATTTATACGATGTTTTCAGCATACAGGCTCAAATACGAAGAAGTTCCTGCAGATTACAGCGAGGTTTACATTTATGCAGATGAAGAACTCCTGCAGGAAATTAAAAGGAGATTTCCAGAGGAGAAAGGACCATCAAATTTATTTGTTCTCAAATCTGATCCAGCACTATATGATCTATCAAAGGAAGGTATCGCCCCTTTGGTACAGGTATATATCGATCTCTGGAATACAAGGCAATGGTATGCAAAGGAATTTTTGACGGCAATCGAGAGAAAAATAAATATCGAATAATTAGTATACATTGATGCGGAGAGTATTAATATGGAGTTTTGGAGTGAATTATTAACAAAAGCAAGCTGGGAAAAATTGATTGAGCTTTCTAAAGAGATCGATCTTACAGTTATCGGAGGATGGGCGGCATATCTCTGGACAGGTCTTCATAAGTCAAAGGACATAGATATCCTCGTAGATTATGACACCTTGATTAAATTACAAAAAGAGTACAAATTGGAAAAGAACGACAGGTTGAAGAAATACGAAATAAAATTTGACAAGTTTGACATAGATATATACCTGCCAGGATATTCAAAGTTGGCAATTCCTGTGGGGGACATAATAAAAAAATATCCCACAAAGGTGAGAGGAATTGCAACAGTATCTCCCGAAATTCTTCTTATCCTAAAACAAGGGGCGGAAATTGAAAGAAGAAATACCATAAAAGGAAAAAAAGATTCCATTGATATTCTTACTCTTTTGATTCATGCCCCGATAGATCTTAAAGAATATAAGGAAATTCTTTCAAAGTACGAAAAAGAAAATTATATCGAGGAACTTGCAAACGTAATAAAAAATTTTGATGACAGGGATCTACAGTACCTTGGAATTGACTTTATGAAATTCAAGCGGTGGAAAAAAGACATTTTGGAGAAGTTGAAGAGAATTTAATTTTCCAATTCCTTTTCTTATCTCCTAATCCTAAACCACAACCTAAACCATGAAAATCTCAAAAAAAACAAATCCTGTTTTAGAAAAGCTTTTAAATAACTCTGGTTACAGTTATTTGTGAGCATGGAGAGACAAGAGAGCGATATTACTCATTCAGACCTTTGTGCAGATATAATATTTTCTAATTCTCTATCTACCCTGGGGCATCCAAATCTACATTTATCTTCGGCAATTATGCTCATGAATTATATTTATGTCTAGTGTTTAATCTTTAATGGAGGATCAATATGAAATCACAAAAAAATAAGGAAATGGGATTGAAACTGTTGAAATCATTTTTATTCTCCTTTGTATTTGCATTCTTGCTCATTAGCGTGAGCCAGGTCTGGGCTGTTACATGTGGCACAGGCGACACAGCAGGAATAATAAGCTACTGGAAGTTTGATGAAACTCAAGGTACAAATGCAAACGATTCTGTAGGTGGAAATAATGGAACGCTGATAAATAGCCCGACATGGAATTCTTCAGGAAAAGTCGGGGGCGCATTACAATTTAATGGCATCAACAATTATGTCACTTTTCCGAATGCAAACTTATTACTTAA
>Ga0315285_10009332_pt1 | contig 10030 bp, 7 predicted proteins | sample YL17G09_36_MG_FD_203698 | JGI IMG/M metagenome (GOLD analysis project Ga0315285, IMG submission 203698) | Sediment microbial communities from Yellowstone Lake, YNP, Wyoming, USA - YL17G09_36 | ecosystem: Environmental > Aquatic > Freshwater > Lake > Sediment | place: USA: Wyoming | collected... | reverse complement strand
CAGCGGGCATCGAGTACGTCTTCGTCAACGGCGAGATGGTGATTGACCAGGGCCAACAGACCCGTGCACGCCCAGGCAAGGTTATCCGGCGGGAGCCATGAGGATACTTGCAATGAATTCCCCAAGTCCATTGCCGGATGAGATCCTCAGTTTCTACAACAGGGGCAAGGAAGCGAAGCGCTTATTCAAGGGGATCGGCCCGCTCGAGTTGGCCCGCACCCAGGAACTGATCGCACGGTATTTTCCTCCCCCACCGGCCGTGGTCTTCGACGTCGGTGGAGGCCCTGGGGTGTATGCCTGTTGGCTGGCACAAGCGGGATATAAAGTGCACCTGGTGGATGCTGTGCCGTTGCACGTCGAACAGGCCAGGCAGGCATCTCAGGCCCAGCCTTCACGTCCCATCGCCAGCCTGGAGGTTGGCGACGCGCAGAGGCTGAACTGTCCTGACGCCAGTGCGGATGGCGTGCTCTTGCACGGCCCACTGTATCACCTGACCGAGCGGGAAGCACGTTTGGCGGCCATCCGGGAGTCGAAGCGCGTCCTGCGCCCAGGTGGCGTCGGTTGCGCGGAAGGATGTCGAGCAAGTCCACCAGGTCCCACCGCGCCAACCTCTCCATCAATGTAGCGGGGAGTTGGTCAGGCCAGGCAGTTTTGCCACGCGGGGTTCACCCACGCCGGGAAGGGGACGGAGCCGGGCTTCTCATTGCGGAACGTGACGCAGCGTTTGGCGCGGATCAGGAAACGCTCCGCCGCGATCGCGCCGGTGGGACAGGCGCGCAGGCAGGCCTGGCAAGTCTGGCAACGTTCGTACACTTCTTGAGGTACCCCGTAGTACTGATACCCTCCACCGCTGCGAAATTCCACAGAGCATGGTGACAGTTTCGAATACTCTGTAGGAGACTTGCAATTCAGGGTAGAAAGAGTACAATAAAGACGCTGTTGTGAGTCTATTGGGGTACATAGCGGGTTCACTCGAAGGTGGGCTACGTGGCCATTTCCAATCATCTGCTCTTCTCCGAGATCTTCTTTCAACAGATCCGCCGCGAGACGGCTGATCTGGACAATCTGCGGGACACCCTGGCGACTATCCGCGACACGTGGCGCTACCACATTTCACCCCCAGCCAATCACTCCGGCCCCGTCTGGGTACCAGATAGCCCCTTGAACCTGGATGACGCTACCCAATTGCGCGCGAACGTCGTAGAGCAGATTTTTGCCTACCTTGATCTGACCTATGGCCCTTGTGAGGCCGACTCGCGCGCCTTTTTCCTCTATAGCGATTGGGGAATGCAAGATCGCACCGGTCTCTGCCTCGTGCTGCCTTACACGGCGGATATTGAAGGCCGCGACCCCGCGACTGGGCGTATCCCCAAAGGCCACAATTACGCGCAGCAATTGCTCCAACTCTTGCGCCGTTTCGGCCTGGATTGGGGCGTGCTGACGAACGGCCGGCATTGGCGACTCCTTCATCGTGTTGAACTCTCTCCTACCGAGACTTACCTGCACGTGGATTTGGAGCGCATCATCGCGGGAGATGACATTGCCAACTACATCGTCTTCCACCGCTTCTTCAGCCGCTCCGTTTTTGTCCGCGAGGAAGGACGCCAACGCCTGGATCACTACAAGCAGCGCTCTGAGCGAGCGGCGAAGGTGATCGAAGAGCACCTCTCCGCCAACGTGGAGGAGATTGTGCGCCAACTCTGCCAGGGGCTGGTGGAAAGTTGTCACGCTGCCGGTGAGGATGTGACTGCCGAAGCAGTTCGCAAAGACATCTATAAGAACGCGCTCTATCTGGTTTACCGGCTGCTATTCATTCTCTATGCTGAAGCGCGCGACCTGCTGCCCCTGGACAATCCGGCATACCGCGCATTTTGTTTGCTCGATCTGCTGGCCGAGGTGCGCGCCAATCACCGCGATGGATTGCACTACACCGAACCCTACGCAATCTGGGAGCGACTGCAGGCGCTCTTTGCGCTGATTGACCAGGGCAAGGCCGAAGCGGGCGTCCCGGCCTACAACGGCGGTCTCTTTGACCCTGGACGCCGCCCTTTCCTGCTTCACCATCACCTCCGTAACGAATACCTTCAAGCTGCGCTGATCCGCTTGAGCACGATTCCGGCAAAAGGGTTGACCTACGATCAGGACCGCGAACCGCAGCCGATTGACTACCGCGACCTTTCAGTGCGTCACCTGGGTAGTCTTTACGAAGGGCTTTTGGAGTACAGCCTGTTCGTCGTAGAAGGCGAGCCGCGCGTAGTGCGCGCCGGCAAGAAGCAGACCGAGTACGTCCCCTATTCCCAGGCCGGCAAGGTGCGCGCGAGCGAGACAATGCTACAGGTAGGTGACGTATACGTTTCCGAGACGGCGGGCGAGCGCAAGGCGACCGGCTCCTACTACACACCAGAGGACGTAGTAGAGTACATCGTGGGCCGCACGGTCGGTGAAAAACTGGCCGAATTGAAGCGCGAATTCTATGCCACGCAGCAGATCGAAAGCCAATTGGCAGACCTGGTCGATACCCCTGCCGACATCCCTGCCCACGCTCAGATTCAGCAGACGATAGACGACCAGTTCTTGCGCTTTGTGCAAGAGCGGGTACTTGCGCTCCGCATCCTGGATCCGGCGATGGGATCAGGCCACTTCCTGGTCAATGCCACCCACGCCGTCGCCAATTTCATCGTGGACTTGCTCAACGAGACATCCTGGGAGAACCCGGCAATAGACACCGATGTGGCAACCTGGAAGCGGCGCGTGGCCGAACGCTGCATCTTTGGAGTAGACCTCAACGAACTGGCGTTAGAACTATCCAAACTGTGCCTGTGGATGACCACTACCGCCCGCGGCAAGCCGCTCACGTTCCTTGATCACCACTTGCGCTGGGGCAACAGCCTGGTCGGGGCCTGGCTCAAGGACGTGGGCATCCATTCCCTGGCGAAGAAGAAAGACCAGCCCGCCTTTACCCTGCCGTTGGGCGCTTTCCAGGTGGACTTGAGTCACGTCCTGGCTAATTACCACGAACTGTACGCCAGAGATAGCGACAATGTGGAAGAGGTGCGCCAGAAGGCCGGCATCTTTGAGCAGGAGATCCGCCCGACTCTGGAACGTTACCGCGAGTTGCTGGACTTGCATACTGGAATCTACTTCGGCAACGGTTTGGATGAAACAGCCTATGCTCACCTGGGTGCAGCAGTCGAATCTTCGGCTTCGTGGGCTTCTTTGAAGGAAATGCAACTGGACGACCTGCTGGCGCAGTATATTGGCCGACGTTGGTTTCACTGGGAATTAGAATTCCCGGAGGTTCTTGCTGCTGACCAAAGAGGATTTGACGTAGTGATAGGTAATCCTCCCTATTTGCGGATGGAGCGCATCAAGCCTCTAACTCCCTATCTGAAGCAGCAATATCGGCTGGCAACACCACGGGCGGATGTATTCATCTATTTCTTTGAGCGCGCAGTTGACCTCTTGCGGGTGAAAGGTGCGCTGGGATTTATCTCGTCGGGCACGTTCACGCGCACGCAGGCCGGCGTTCTGCTGCGCGACTACCTGCGCGATCATACCACTTTGCAGGTTTTTGTAGATTTCGGCGACACGCCAGTGTTTGAAGGAATCACAGCCTACCCGGCTATCCTGGTGGTAACCAAAGAGGAACCGCCCTCCGATCACGCTGTACAGGGCATTGTGGCGGATACATTAGGTGCGTCGAGTTTGAGAGAAATCATCCGGTCACAAGGCGTATTAGTTGCACAGAAAGGCCTGGAGAGTTCCGCGTGGCGTTTTGAGGATCGGCGAATCATGGCATTGCGTCACAAGATCTCTGCCGCTGGGGTACCTTTAGGTGAATATTGTGGTGGACAGATTTATCGTGGCATCGTGACCGGATTTAATGAGGCCTTCTTGATTGACCAGAACACACACGATTTGCTGGTGGCTCAAAATCCACAGTGTGAAAAAATCCTAAGTCCTTTGCTGGAAGGTAAAGATCTTAAGCCCTGGTATTATGAGTGGCGTAAACTATGGCTTATCTACACCTACCATGGTATAGATATGGCTCCTTATCCGGCAGTTCTGGACTATCTGTATACATTTAAGTTTGGATTGGAAAAAAGATCGACGGCTGGATTACACAAGTGGTATGAATTGCAGCAGCCACAGCAAGCCTATACACCAGCATTTGAAAGCCCTAAGATCGTGTGGCCTAACCTTCAAAACAGCCCACGTTATTCTTTTGATTTCGACCATTTTTATGTTAGATCACCAGCCTGCTTATTGCCTACCACGGACTGGTTGATTTTGGCAATCCTGAATTCGACTGTAGGTTGGTACTGGATGCGGTCAACAGCTATTGTTAGACAGAGTGGATGGATAGAAGCACAGACCCAGTACGTTGCTAATGTTCCCGTTCCGTTTGTTTCTGGTGAAGACCGCAGAATCATCACTAAGTTAGCCCAGTCTCTCTCCGAGCTCTCCGAGAGAGATTGCCTGAATCGCCTAGCATTGGAAGCAGAACTAAATGAGCGTGTGATGTTGCTTTACGGATTGACTAGCCCCGAGGAGAAACGCATTTTGGAGGGTCTATCTCTCCCTCAGAAAGAGGAGGAGGAGCAATGAAAATCCGGCGGATTATAGCCTATCGGTTCAAGAGCATTATCAATCTGGATCATTCGCTGTATGACGACTGGCAGGACAAGGTTGTGGATGGGCTGATGCTGATTGGCCCCAACGGTTCCGGCAAATCTACTTTACTGGAAGGCATTGCCTCGTTGTGGGAGGAGTGGGGCCACTGGTTAGATGCAGTGGAACGCAATCAGATAATCCCTGTCATGTCGAGCCGTAAACGTGGCGAGCCGTTTCCGCTGCCTGGCCGCCATCCGGTTTTCAACCAACCAAACTTTGGTCTACTGGCAGTGGAACTGGTGGATCTGGACCCCAGATCACCCATTTGGCTGGCCATTGGCGGCAGAGATGAAATAGCCGACCTCAAGAAGAAAACAAGGATTGATGAATCCGGTGCCTACTTGATTGCAGCCGTTGGACAATCGCGGAATGAGCAACGATGCCTAGAGGAATGGGGACTAGATTGGCCGGGCGGCCCTAAAGATACAAGTTGGCTGAGTCGCTGGGCTGGTCAACGCCGCAGCAATCTGCTGGGTAGGCCTGAACTCCCGAACGTTCTATATTTCGAGCCTGATAATCGCCAGTTGTTGGCTCCGCGCGGCACACTGGAATTGACGCAGGATTTGCAGGACCCGCCGCTATTCAACTGGATTGCTCGCTACGCGCCAGCGACCCGGCGCGCCGGGCATCTGAGTAGCATGCTCTACCGGATGCAAGTCACCAATCCGAAGGGTCTCAAAGTCATTCTGGATGACATCAACACTTACCTCCGCGCCAAACGAGTTGAAGGGTTCGCTCCTACAGGCGACCTGGAGGTAACAATTGGCGTGGACGGTGAGCAAGCTATTAAACACCTGGTCTATGGACTGAGTTCTGGCGAACGGCAGGTCTTTATCTTTGTAGCGATGCTACGTCGCTGGTTACGCAAAGGAGGACTTGTGCTGATTGACGAGCCGGAATTGCACTTGCACCCCTCGTGGCGGGGGGCATTGATGGCGAAACTGCAACGTATCGTGACAGAACAAGAAGGACAACTGGTGATTACCTGCCAGTCAGAACGGATGTGGCGCGACTATTACCGCCGGACGCCGGAACGGATTGAGTTGGGTGAACAGGCGGAGGTACAGGAAGAATGATACGTCACGATTGGATCGGCGACCTGTTGAGTGCCCATGGACCCAAGCCCGTGATCTTGGTTGAGGGAGAGAGCGATATCCTTCTGTATGTGCACTTGCTGACGCTGATTGATCGTGACTGGCGTGTTCGTTTTGGAATGGAATCTGTGGATGGCAAGAAGCGGGTGTTCCAGGGATGTACAAAGGTCAAAACGTGGCGTGGGCTGGTGGACTGCGACGAATGGACTGAGGCCAAGATCACCGAGGAACAGAAAAAGGTAGCCAATGTGCAGGTCTTGCCCCGTTTCGCCGCAGAAAATTACTTGGTCAACCCCGCTGAACTCTGGAGACTGATTCCGGCAGGAGTGCGCGCTGCTCACCCTGACGCGCAAGCGCAGATTACCGCCGCTATGGAGGCCCAACGCGCCGATTGGACGGCTCACGGGGCGATGTGGCGAGTGATGTTGAGACGCCAGGTTGGTCTGGGTGATCTGGGCTTTCCCCAAGAATTGACCAATGCGCCCGTGACTGATGAGGCGCAGATTATGGCTATTCTGACCCGTTGGCACGATCACTTCAAACCGGAAGACGTGATGGCCGAGTATCGGACTGAGCGAGATGCGGCGCTGGCGCGTTCGCTGGACGAACAATACGCGTACGTTATTCACGGCAAGCGGTTCTTCCGGCAAGTTGTGACCTTGGCGCTCAACAAAGCGTTCCAAACGCCGCGCAAAACCGCTGAGGAGTGGGTAGAGGACCTGGTTATGGGCATCACCACTGTCCCTGCGGATCTGATGCCGCTGATGGGAGCGTTGTTGGCATAACCCGGTGAAGATGTGCATACTTATTGAAGTTTGCTGTTGAGAGTTTTTCTTGAGGAACGTGTATGGCACAATCTATCAGCGATAAAATCCACGAGACATTTTTCGCCAACTTGGCCCAATCTGGGGACGTGCGCCCCGAAGCGATCGAAAGGTTGAAGACCCTACATCAGATCGGCAAACTGGCCGATAAGAAGCAATTGGCACAGTTAGCCCAGGAGATGGAGAGCCGCCATGCCCAGGATCAAAACGCTGACTGTTAAAGACTTCCGGGGCATCCGGGAGGCGACTTTATCGTTCGATGGTCGCTGCATCGTGCTGCTGGGAGAAAACGGTGCCGGCAAAAGTTCGTTCGTGGATGCGTTGGAATTCTTCTTCGCCGGCAAGGTGAGCCATCTAGAGGGAGCGCAGGGTGTGTCAACTTCCCGGCACGCGCCGCACATACGTGCTACGCCAGAAGACACCATAGTGGAAGTGGAGTTTGACCATCCAAGTGACAAGGTCACCAGAACGTTCGCGGGACTCTCGTCCATCCCGGAGACAATCAAAGACTACCTTGCTCTGGGAGCAAACAGCACCTTTATTCTGCGTCGGAAGAATCTTTTAGACTTTATCCTGGCTCAACCAGCGCCTCGTTACGAACAGCTGGCTGCGATCATCGGCGTCAGCGATTTGGACAAAACGGAACGTGCCCTGATGCAAGCCCGCGATGACCTTCTGGCGCAAAGGGAAGCGATAGAGCGCCAGATACAAGCAGAAGAGAAGAAGTTGCACGATTTACTGGATAGTGTCGTCAAGAATGATGAACAAATCCTGGTTGCGCTGAACCTGAAATTGTTGGCGCTCCAGCAGTCGCCTCTTGGTTCCCTGAGTGAGGCAGAAACCAGAAAGGTGGCCGCCGTCACCAGGAGCCGGTCGCCGCAGGACACTCAGCGCGCCGTCAAGGTTCAGAACATGGCGACCCTGGCAAGCAGTTTGCGCAACGCGAGTGGACTTGCCGAAGGATACCATAAACTATGGGTTGCGGTCGAGCAACTCCAGCAGAACGCCGCCCAAATACGCGAGATTCTGTTCCAGGAAGTGTTGGCATCTGGTCGCCGCTTGATCAAGGATTACGGCCTGGATTATTGTCCGGTGTGCCTCCACGAGATAGAGCGGGATGTTCTGTTGGCCTCATTGGAAAAGCGCATCCGCGATGCCGAAGAGATCGCGCGAAAGGCCGCGGACATCAAACGCCTGCAGACGCAAGTGGTGGAACAGATCCGGGAACAGATAGTCCAGGCTGAACGTCTCGCAGCGCAGGCTTCAGAGTCACAAATCCCTCTGGATGGACAACCGTTGAGTCAGTATACTGGATGGTTAAATAGCGTGTTGACCGCCCTCCAGCCAGAACCTATAGATATGAGACTTGTCCTACCGGGCGTGCTCGCTCAGTCACCAGAAGCTACCGCTTTCGCTGCGTCTGTGGACAGCCTGCTCATTACACTGCAATCCGAAAAAGAACGCTTAGAGCCTACCGAGCAGGATCAACAGGCTGTTGCGGTGATTGATTTATTGACACGAGTGATGGATAGTCGCCAGGTGTTGCTGAATCTGCGGCCCCGATGGGCGGCAAAGGCCGATACTTGCAAAGAGATGGCAGCAATCTACGACTGTTTCGTGAACACTAAACGCACTGAAGTCCAGGCTATCTACAGTGAACTGGAGAGCGACATAGAACGTTTCTTCAAGTACCTGCATATCAATGAGGGTTATGGCGGAGTAAGGCTAGCGGTTCAAGAAGATCGCCGGGCCAGCACTGAAATCAAGGTGGATTTTCACGAGCGACAGCAGGAGGATCCGCGCGCCTTCAATAGCGAGGGGCATTTGGACTCGCTGGGCCTGTGTGTGTTTCTGGCCTTCGTCAAGCGTTTTAACGCAGGCTTCCCTTTAATAGCCCTGGACGATGTGGTCAGTTCGATTGATTCGAGTCACCGTCAGCAGATCTGTGGACTCCTGTTCCAGGAGTTTGGCGACTACCAGTTTTTCATCACCACTCACGATTACGTGTGGTTTGAGGAGTTGTGTGCGCATCAGCGGGCTTACAATAGAACAGACCACTTTGTCAACATCCAAATTCTTGGTTGGTCACTGGATACAGGGCCACGCTTGGACAACTACAGGCCGCGTTGGGAGCGCACTGCAGACAAGTTGGCCAAAGGCGACAAGGATGGCGCGGCTGCTGACGCGCGCAAGGCATTGGAAGCGTTCTTGTACGAAATGGTGATGGCAACTCTGACTCCAATCGCCTTGAGGCATGACGGCAGATACGTGGTGGGCGACTTGCATCCTCCCTTTGTCAGCAGAATCAAGAAGCTGGTTCCAGATGTTCACCAGACTAATCTGGTGGCATTCCAGGCACTGGAGACGAACGTCATCTTTGGAAATCTGTTGGTACACAACAATCCCAAAGCAGCCAATGCCTCTTTGGAGGAAGTGCAAGGCTTTGTCAGTGCTGTACAGGGAATTGAAGCCTTGTTTACTTGCCCTCAGTGTGAGCGGCATGTATCTTATTATCGCGATGCAAAGGTCATGAAATGCCATTGTGGGAACATCTTGTGGCAGACAAAGGGGTGAGCCAGTGGATAAACCACCCTACAAACTCCAACTGACCAATGGGTTCTTCCTGGAATTCGCCCAGATCGCCCGGATGGTGTCCTTTGCCATTCAGCAGCCGCAGAAGCGCGTTCCGACCGAAGCATACACTGCCAGGATCGGCCTTTCTGTCAGGCGAGTGGAGAATATCGGCAGCATGGCCGCCGCGATGGGGCTGTTGCGTCCTGTCGTGCTGACTGCGACTGAATTAGGCCACCTGGTTCAACGGCACGATCCTTTTTTCGACGACTTGGGCACTTTATGGCTGCTCCATCATAGCATTAGCAGCAACGATCGTTACGTCATTTGGAACCGCTTGGTCAATCAAGTCATCCCCGAGAATCAACGCCTGTCTACGGCCATCGCTCGGCCCTACTTTGATGACCTGAGGCAGTTCTACTCAGAGCGGAGTCTGGATCATCACGTACGCACCGAAATGGGTGCGGTTTGGAACGCCTACACCGAGCAGGCCTTTGCCCATTTGGATTACCTGCGAGCCGAAAGCGAGCAGATTTATGTCCGTGGATATGGGGCGGCGGTCCCGCCCCTGATCTTCCTGGCTGCTGCATTGCTTTACCGGGAACGCTATGCCCCCAACGCAGCCACGATTGACATCCCGACGCTGGCCGGCGCGCCCAATAGCCCCGGCCGTGTATTTGGCCTGACCCAGCGCCAGGTGCGTGATATCTTGGATAAAGTTCAAGGGCGGGGAAGCGTCTACGTCGAATCCCGCGCCGACCTGGATCAGGTACGCTTCCGGGATGACCTGGGCTTCATAGATGCTGTAGGCCGCTATTACGAAGAACGGTAAGAGATGGCGCTCATTCACCCTGACGACCTGATTCG
>Ga0315285_10009331_pt1 | contig 10031 bp, 11 predicted proteins | sample YL17G09_36_MG_FD_203698 | JGI IMG/M metagenome (GOLD analysis project Ga0315285, IMG submission 203698) | Sediment microbial communities from Yellowstone Lake, YNP, Wyoming, USA - YL17G09_36 | ecosystem: Environmental > Aquatic > Freshwater > Lake > Sediment | place: USA: Wyoming | collected... | reverse complement strand
ACTTTTGCTTTGTATTCGGAAAGGGTTTCTATCAAGGTAGCGTGATAATCCCTGTCAAACGGCCAGCGGCCTATATTTTTGATGGAATCGTCAGCGATTTCTATTATAGCGATTTCCGGAAAGGTTTTCTGCGCCGGGCGGAGTTTAAATCGGAAGTCAAGAGTCTGCAGCTCGAAAGTCTCAAATACCCTGAAATAAGAAAGGCAGGCTAAGAAAATCAGGCATGCGGCAAGCGCGGTATACCGTATCGTTTTGTTTTTGAGCATATTTTAGGACTAGAACGTGTAGTAACACCCGAGCGTCGTCATCGATTCCGAATATCTCTGGATCGGGTCATTGGAATAGTTCTGCCTGTATGTGTAATTTGCCGATAAAGCCAAATCGCGGGTTATGTCGTACGTGAGGCCCGCTCCTAAAATCATTGTCTTGTCTTTTTCCTTGCTGTCGCCTGTAGTGATAGTCCTTTCGTCATAACGTTTCCACTGGTAGCCCGCGCGCAGGATACCTGTCAATTTATCGACTAAGGGCCTTGCGGCGAAAACAGAAACGCTGTACGAAGTGTAATCGTAGTAATCAAGATATTCGTCGTTTGAATCGTTAAAATAAACGTCTGTCTTTAATTTTAAAAGCGTCTTCCAGACCAGGTAACCTATCTCGTATTTTATACTGTTGCGGTAATCCTGCCTTTCAGTGTCTTCTATCACCCCGGCGCCATTTCTTGCTTTTCTGTCTGTCCAATCCCTCATCTGGAATTCATAGCCGAGTTTATGGTACAGGTTTTTGGAGATCTTGTGCCTTAGGGACGAGCCGAGTTTATTTGCGTAATACGTGCCCTGGTCGTCTTTTGGATAATAGATGTACTCGAATTCGTAGCCGGTATCCAGCGTGACATTATCCGCTATCTTGCTTTCAAGCCCGGCTCTTACGGCGTTGTCCAGGACAGTATAGTTTGTGAAGTCATAATAAAGCACGTTGTAAGTGTTATAGCCGAATTTCAGCTTCAGCCAATCGTTCAACGGATATCTCGCATCAACCAAGGCTATTATTTCATTGAAAGAATCACCTTTTCTTGAGGAGTCAAGGTTCACGTTGTTGTCATAGCCCTGGAAAAGGCCGACTGTTGTGTTTATTTTTAGATTGCCCATGCTTTCCGTCTTTTTTACAAGCGGCCTGGCTTGGGTGATTTCCCGTTTTTGATCTTCGTATTTCTCTTCCTTTTTTTGCTCCTTGGTAGCATCTACCTGCGCGCTCGCGATAATATGCATGGAGCAAAATGAAAAAGAAATAACAAATAGCGCTACAAAAAATCTGAACATAAATTTATTCATATATTCCTCCAAAAGATGAACACAAGATTATATATTATGAAGGTCCAATAATCGAGGTCCCGCCTTGCCCTGGTTTTTCTTCAGGTTTTAGCCTGTCTTCTATTTTATCTATATCTTCTATTTCAAACCTGTCGTCGCGGTTTTTATCAGCGTCATCCAACGCATCTTCTACTTTGTCCAAAAGCACACCCCTGTCCGCCTGCCCGCTTGCCTCGTATTCCCTGATAAGTTCTCTTACGTCGTTTATAAATTGTTCCCATTCTTCCCTGTCCAACGCGTCCAAAGCCTTTTGCGTCAAACCCGCTTCATCCAGGACCGCTTTTACGTCTGCGGGTATTTCATATTCAGTATACCCCTCGGCGAACGCCAGCGCCAGACCCCATGTATTTTTGAAGGCTGTCTTTTCAGGGACTTGGACTTTTACTTTTCCGTTGTGGACAGCGACCTCGAATCTTTTATTCTTCGCGTTGTAAGAGGTCTTAAAGCCTGTCCCGGCGACGCCGGCTACCGCGGTCGGCGTGCGGATTTCAAAGGTCGAGCCCTTTTCAAGGTTATCAATCTTTGATAAAACCGAGCCCAAAGACATGTACATCTTCACAGGCCTCAAGCTCTCAAAAACAACTTCGGTAAGGTCTTGTATCTTCACCACATTCTTAAAATCGCCGTTTAAAACAAGCATCGCCGATGATTTCGCAGCGGTTTTCATCTTGTCGCCCGCCACAAGTTCATCCCCTACTTTTACAACCTTCCAATTTTTCTGCCCTGCTTTTAAAGCAAGTACGTTGCCTTCAAGTTCGACTACCTTGAGCGAGTCCTGAGCTTGCGCGAAAGCGCACGCACAAAACGCCAATACAAACACGAAACAAAAAGCCGCTAAAAATAATTTTTTAAACATTTCCTGCCTCCCTTTAATAGCTTTACTCTGTTGTGCCATATCTTTCGTTAAACCTTTTATCTATTTCACGGATGCGGTCCATCCGGCCTTTTTCCTCAAGGCGCTCTTCAAGCTCTTCCACCCAGCGGCCCCATCGATCGTTCTCGATCCTTGTCAGGACCACAAACTCCACAACGCCTACGCGCTGGGACCTCTCCATCGTAGTTTTGTTGCCTTGTGTGACTATACGCCTTTCAGAAGGAGCGTTGGGATTAAGGATATAAATATCATTTTCAAAAACTAAAATCGTTGTCTTGCGCCCGTCGCAATCTACTCCCCAGCCTGTCCCTGCGGCGCCCGCGACCGCTGTGGGCGTCCTTATCTCAAACGTGGAACCCTGCTCCAGGTTTTTTATCCTGGACAGGACCTTTCCTTTTTCCATCGAGATTTTGGTCTGGCCGAATCTATCTATAGTTATTTCCGTGTCTTCTTCGACCCTTAAGACATTGCGTTTTTCTTTGTCAAAAGCGATCTCGCACGAGGAATTGTTAAATGTCTTTACCTTGTCACCCTCGCTGACTACCGCTTGCGGGTTCGCCGAAATCCAGAATGTCTCGCCCTTGCGCATTATCTTGACATTGCCCTCTTTATAGATAACGCTCGCGGCAAAACCTGTATTCGCAAAGAACAAAACTAGGATAAAAGCTAAAATAGCCTTTTTCATTTACTTATTTTGCAGGTTTTTCTTCCTTGCCTTTTATGATAAGCTTCCAGGGGTGCCTTTTTATGTCGTCGCTGAATTCCTTGAAATTTTCGCTTGTCTGGTTTAAATTGCCGATTATCGTGTCTATCTGCCCCCTGTTATCGGTAAGCGTGGCATTCAAATTCTTGACAAATGCCTGGATATCGATCAGGGAAGAATCCACCTTTGCCGCTATTTCTTTTCCTATCTCTACAAGTTCTTCCATCCTCACGGGGTCTTCGCCTTGCAAAACAGCGCCCGGTTCCAAATATTCCGCGTCTTTCGAGCCGGGGGTTATTTCGATGTATTTCTCGCCCATAAGGCCCAGTGTCGCTGCGTAGGCCTTGGCATCCTTGCGGATTTTTGCCGCGGAATCGACGCTTAAGGTCAATAAAACTTTTGTCGCGCCTTCATAGTCAAGCTTGACTTCCGTGACTTGGCCGATCTCAACGCCTGCCAGGCGAACAGGCGCGTTGTTGTCAAGGCCGTTTGTCCAATTGAACACGATGTGGTAGATAGAGCGTTTTTCAAACATGGCGAATTTACCGACGCTTATAATAAATATGGCGAGTAATACCGCGCTTATTAAGACTACCATGCCTGTTTTGAATTCATTTGATATTTTGACCATGTGATGACTCCTATTTTGTTAGTTGGTCCAGATAATCGTCCCCTGCCTGGAAAAATTTGATCGGGCCCTCGGGGCTGCCTTCTATGAATTGTTTTACCATCTCATTTTTTGTATTTTTTATCTCATCGGGCGTGCCGATCTGCAGGACTTTTCCCTGGTAAAGCATCGCTATCCTGTCGGCTATCCTGAAAACGCTCTGCATGTCGTGCGTTACGACCACAGAAGTGATGTTTAATTTCTCTGAGAGGTCCAAGATCAACTTGTCGATGACGCCTGCCACAATAGGGTCAAGGCCCGCTGTCGGCTCATCGTAAAATACGATCTCAGGGTCCATGGCTATCGCGCGCGCCAGGCCGACTCTTTTTTTCATGCCACCTGAAAGCATCGAAGGCATCATGTTCTCAAAGCCCCTTAATCCAACGAGCTCAAGCTTCATTTTTATCATTATTTTAATGATATTGTCCCTTAATTTTGTGTGCTCGCGCAAAGGAAGCGATATGTTTTCCTCGACTGTCATCGAGTCAAAAAGCGCGCCTGATTGGAACAATAAGCCGAATTTCTTGCGTATCTCGTCCATCTCGGCTTCTTTGATTTTCGTGACATCTTTTCCTTTGATCAATATTTTTCCTGAATCGGGTTTTATCCCGCCTGTCATGTGGCGCAGGAGGGTCGATTTCCCGCAACCCGAGCCGCCCATTATGACAAGCGTTTCGCCCTTGTAAATATCAAGGCTGATCCCGTCGAGGACTATTCTGCCGTCAAATGTCTTTACCAGATCCCTTATCTCTATTATTTTTTCTTTTTCCATATTTATATATCAGTAAAGTAGAAAACGCCTGTTAAGATGCAGTCCGCCAATATGATCATTATAAACGATGTCACGACGCTTGCCGTCGTCGATTTGCCCACGCCTTCAGCACCACCTTTTGTGTTTAGCCCCTGGTAGCAGCCTATCATGCATATCAACATCGAGAAAACCACGCTTTTGAATAAACCCGTAAGCATGTCTTTGTTTTCCAGGAACCTTAATGTCGTATCTATGTATAGCCCTGAATTAAGTTTTAAATTGTACACTCCCACAAGCCAACCGCCGAACATGCCGACCATGTCACCCATGATCGTGAGGCACGGTACCATGACTAAAAGCGCCAAAAACCTTGGCGCCACTAAAAATCTTACCGGGTTAAGCGCTATCGTTTCCAGGGCCTCTATCTGCTCAGTGACTTTCATAGTGCCAAGTTCAGCCGTGATAGCCGCGCCGCAGCGTCCCGCTATGACAAGCGCCGTTAAAACCGGGCCGAGTTCCCTTGTGAGCGAAACACCCACCAAGCTTGCCACATACATCGTAGCGTCCATTTTCTCCAATTGATACGCGCTCTGCATCGCTAAAACAATGCCTGTGAATACCGATACAAAAAACACTATCATGATAGAGCGTAGACCCATAAAAACCATCTGCTCGAATACCAGCTTCCTGCTTGGACCTTTGCCTTTGAAAGGAGCAAGAAAAATCCAGAAGAGCGTATTAAAAAATAATGCGAATATATCCCAGATCTGGGCGCCTGTCCTTAACGCGCCGGCGCCTATGTTTTCGATGTAAGTTTTCATATTTTTCTCCAATGAGCACTTGGTTTATGGAGCCCTTCACTTGATGATGCGACATAAACCAATCTTCTCTGAACTGCTCCTATGTTTGTGCGAATTGGACCCCACACCCAGTTACTAAAAACTTTCAATATTTTGGGTGTGGGGTAAAATTCAGACGAACAACTTTCGTCACTTTGTTCCGTAAGTTGTGTCTTCATTTTATACGAACGCTTCCACTGCTTTTTCTTCTTCGGGGAAGATCTCGAAAAGCCTTTCCAGCTTTGTTATTTCAAAAAGGCTCTTTACCTTGCCGGAAAGATTGGTAAGCTTTAGTTTTCCGCCATGGCCCTTCAATCTCTGGAGGCTCTCGACAAGCGTCGCAAGCCCTGAGCTGTCTATGTAATTTACCTCCGAAAGGTTTAAGACTATTTTGGGCGTCTTTTCCTTTATAAGCCTGTCGAACACTTTCCTGAGGTCAGGCGAGGTCGTTATGTCTATTTCACCGCTTACGGAAAAAATGACTACATCTGCTTGCTTTTTTTCTTTTATATTCATTTCTAACTCCTCCTTTAATGAGCACTTGATACTTGACATCAAAAATGTCAAGTATCAATCTACATTGATTTGCCCGATTTGTGTGCGAATTAAACCCTTGACATTTTTAATGTCAAGGGTCAAGTTCGGCCTTATGACCCTTGACAAACTTGTCAAGGGTCATGGCCTCACTTGATATATTTGACTAATGTGATCTGGTTGCCTTTATCGTTAAACCTGACTTCGTCCATCAGGTGGCGCACAAGGTAAACACCCCTGCCGCTTGATTTTAAGATATTGGAATTAACAGTCGGATCGGGGAGAGTATTATAATCGAAACCTTCACCCTGGTCAAGTATCGCGACCTCTACCTTATTTTCATCTACTTTTACGGAAATGTCCACTTTTAAATTCTTATCCAGCTTGTTTCCGTATTTTACCGCGTTTATAAGGCTTTCTTCGATGCACAGCCTCAAGTCAAATAGATCAGACTCGCTTAAATGGAATTTCTCGATTTTTTTTAACATGCCCAAGCAGGTGTCTCTTACGAGATTAAGCCGGCTTGGTATGCTAAGTTTAAAATTTTCCGCCTGCGCCATTTTTATTTTTATTTTGTTTGCTGCTGAAACAATGATCCCGGAATTTTTCTAAACTTTTCAAAGCGCTTTTTAAGCAACTCTTCTTTTGACAAAGAAGAAAGTTCTTTCAGGTTTTTTTTGATAGAATCTTTCATGTTCGCAGCGGCAATTTCAGGATCCCTGTGCGCGCCGCCCAAAGGCTCGCTTACTATCTCATCGATAAGCCCTAGCTTTAACAGGTCCTGCGCGGTCAACTTAAGCGCCTCCGCCGCGTCCGGCGCCTTTGTCCTTTCCTTCCACAAGATCGCCGCGCATCCTTCAGGCGATATTACCGAATAATACGCGTTTTCAAGCACGCCCACCCTGTCTCCTATCCCTATTCCCAGGGCGCCGCCTGAACCGCCCTCGCCTATTACATACACAAGTATCGGCACTTGCATATCAAACATTTCCATAATATTTAAAGCTATCGCTTCGGCTTGCCCTCTTTCCTCGGCTCCTATCCCAGGATACGCGCCGGGAGTATCAATAAAAATAACTATCGGTATATTGAATTTCTCGGCTTTTTTCATTACGCGTAAAGCTTTCCTGTATCCCTCGGGGTGGGCGCTCCCGAAATTACGGCTAAGATTTTCTTTCGTGTCCCTTCCTTTTTGATGGCCTATAACGCAGATCTTCTGGCCGTTGATTTTCGCGAACCCGCATACGATCGCCTTATCGTCGCCGAAAAGCATGTCGCCGTGGAATTCCATGAAATCCGCCATTATCATGCTTATGTAATCCAGGGTATAGGGCCTTTTTGGATGGCGGGCAAGCTGTACCCTGTGCCAGGGTGTTAGGTTTTCGAAAGTCTCTTTCTTTAACTTTTGCAGCTTGTCTTCTAGCTTTGGCAATTCGCCTGATAAGTCGATTTTTTTATCCTTGGCGAATTTCTTCAGATCCTCGATCTTGCGCTCGAGTTCCAATATAGGTTTTTCAAATTCCAGGCCTGTCACATGCATATTAGTCTCCAATGAGCACTTGGTTTATGGAGCCCTTTACTTGCTGATGCGACATAAACCAATCTTCTCTGAACTGCTCCTATGTTTGTGCGAATTGGACCCTTGACATTTTATTAATATTCCTAAACAGAAATGTCAAGGGTTGTGGCTTCATTTAATCGATTATGGTTACCTGCGTTCCTACGGGCAATATATCGTAAAGTTCTTCGACCTCGGCGTTTAACATCCTCACGCATCCGGCTGTCATTGATTTGCCTATAGTTTCAGGCAATGTCGTGCCGTGGATGCCGTAGCCCGGTTTATTTATCCCCATCCATCTTGTGCCAAGTATATTTCTTGGGTCACCCGGTGGGATAGGTCCGTCTTTTGGGGAATACCAAACGGGATCTACCATTTTATTTACTATTTTAAAATCTCCTACAGGCGTCGGGGTGGTCTGCTTGCCGGTGGAAACTTTGTAGACTTTAAATATGTCCTCATTTTCTTTAAGCGTCAGAGTGTACTGCGATTTGTCCACTATGACACTGAATTTTCCTGTGGGGACCTTGAGTTCCTTTCCAACCCTTATGTTCGCGTCTTTTAAACCGTTGCATTTCTGGAGCAATTCAACTGTCATGTTGAACTTTTTCGCTATTGAAGTAAGATTTTCTTCAGGCTGGACTTGATAGACTTTCGCGTCTTCGGCTATGTAAGGAGAAAATAATATCAAGATGTTCACCTTCCCAAGCCTTTCCTGCGCCTGCGGGGCAAACTGCGAATTCATATAATTATCAGTGACTCTTTTGTAGGCTTTGCGCGCGTCCAATAACTTATCCTGTTTTTCGTAGATCTCACCTATTAAAAGAAGCGCTTGCGCCGCCCTGTCTGTTTCCGGGTATTCCAAAACCAGGGCGCGCAAATCAGCTTCAGCCTCATCAAGCTTGCCCTGTTTAAACTTTGAAACCCCGCTTTTAAAAGCCATTTCCGCCTTGAAGCTTGTTTTCTTCACCTGCTTTCCTGCCGAAACAGCTTTGCCTTGTTGCTTGGGAAGAGACGCGAATAATATAAATGACGCGAAAACTAAGCCCAGAACTACCACAGAAATAATAATGATTGATTTTTTCATATGTTTTTTAGTTGAAATAGGTGTAATAAATCACCGCGACAGCAAGCCCTATGGCTGCGCCGGCAAATACCTGAATAGGGGTATGCCCTATGAGTTCCTTAAGCCTTTCCTCTTTTACTTTCTTTTTGGCGTATATATCTTCCATGATCTTATTAAGCGCTTCGGCTTGTCTTCCTATAGTCCTTCTTGATCCCTGGGCGTCAAACATCGTCACAAACCCAAATGCTATAGCTATGCCGAAGGGAATCGAATCAAAGCCCACAGACAAGCCCACAGACACCGCAAGCGCCATAACCCATGCCGAGTGGGAGCTTGGCATGCCGCCTGTTCCTATAAACCATTTAAAGTTAAAGCGTTTCTCTTGTATGAAGCCCAGAATGACCTTTAAGCTTTGGGCTATAAACCAGGCCGAAACCGTGGGGATCAAAACCTTGTTTTTAAATAATTGGACAGTGATTTCGCTTATATTGATGTTCATAGTTTTAGAAATTTCTATGTATTTTATAATAAAGGGCCGTAAAAAGCAATACAAAATAACAAAACAGGTTATCGCGGCGCTTACGAAAAGTATATTTATTTATCTACACATTTTTATATTTTATCAAATTTTATTTGACTTTATTATAATTTGTGGTAAACTTTAAAACCTAATCAACAATATTTACCCGGAGGCCTGAAAACCATGAAAAAAATAATCATTATAGCCGTCTTTTTGCCGGTTTTAATAATATCCGGCTCTTGTTTTCCTGCCGAGGAATGGGAAAACGTATCAAGCAGTTTAAGGGAAAGCCAGGTAAACTGCTTGGCCATCTCCTATGGCAGGCCCACTTGTTTATACGCAGGCACGTCAAAAGCTGTGTATAAAAGCTTGGACTGGGGCAGGCAGTGGAACCAGATGTTGCGGATTAAGGGTGGCTTCAAAAATGTAAATTTTATCGAGATTGATTCGTCAAAAAACAATATCTTCGCTGCCACCCAAAATGGTTTATATAAAAGTACTGGTAATGGCAACAGATGGGGCCTGGTGTTTAAAGGCTTAGGAGAACTGCAAAAACAGGCAAATTACCTAGCTACAGACCAAAACACGATCTATCTTGCTACAGAAAACGGCTTGTTCATAAATAAAAACAGCGAGCGGCTCTGGCGCAGGAGCCCTTCCCTCTCCGGGTTTCCGGTCTATATAGTCAAAATAAACAAAGACCGTCCTGATGTTGTCTTTGCCGGGACAAGCAAAGGCTTGTATAAAAGTATGGATAAAGGAGAAACCTGGGACAGGGTTTACGTGACTTCGCAAGTCGAAAATAAACTGGATGAGGAAAATTTGACCGAACCTGCCGAGCTTGAGAAAAACCCGAATAAAATACAAGCTATAGAAATAGACCCGAAAAACGGTATTTTATATATCGGCACGCAAAATGGTATTTTCGCGATTGATGAAAACGGGCAGAAAACAACTGACATAAATGACGAGGGACTTTTAAACAAAAATATAAGGCATCTTCTTATTTTCCCGGGCAACGCAGGCTACATGCTTGCCGCTACAGAAAAAGGCATCTTTGTCTATTCCAAAAACGCAAACGTTTGGCACGAGCTTTATTCAGGCGCTATCACACAAATAAATTTCCTCGCCTTCGACGGAAAATACCTATGG